>Ga0302320_10009142_pt1 | contig 21360 bp, 21 predicted proteins | sample Bog_T0_3_FD_202130 | JGI IMG/M metagenome (GOLD analysis project Ga0302320, IMG submission 202130) | Peat permafrost microbial communities from Stordalen Mire near Abisko, Sweden - Bog_T0_3 | ecosystem: Environmental > Terrestrial > Soil > Wetlands > Peat | place: Sweden: Abisko, Stordalen Mire...
AACCTGATTATCACGCAAGACCTCTGCCAGGTATGCGCTCCTTCCGGTAACGAAGCCACACAAGCCTTAAAAACACTCATTCCCAAACCGGAATTCCTCTGGCAAACACCCCATTCGCTGGAAGATGACCTAAATGATCTGTTAATTTTGGGCTCAAAAACAGGGACAGTAAATAAAGCTCAAGAACTGATCGCTCAGGCCAGAAAACGCATAGCCCAAATATCGACAAAAACCAAAAACATAGCACCCGTAAAAGTCTTTTTTATGGAGTGGGTTGACCCCATCTATTGCGGAGGCCATTGGGTGCCCGAGATGATGGGCTGGGCGGGTGGACTGGATGAAATTTCTAAACCCAACGTGGATTCTATCCGCATCCCCTGGGAAGACGTCCTCCGCTGGAACCCGGATGTATTGATTGTATCGCCTTGTGGATATAACAGCGAAAAAGCCATTCAACAAGCCGATCTGTTAAAATCCCGACCCGGATGGAATGATTTGAAAGCGGTTCAAAACAAGCGTGTTTACGCGGTGGATGGAAATGCTTACTTTGCCCGGCCAGGCTTAAGGCTGATAGATGGGACAGAAATTCTCGCCCATCTTTTTCATCCAAATGTTTTTTCCTGGAAAGGATCTTCGGACGCTTTTATTTCTGTTCTTTAAGTTTAAAATTAAATAGATATTCAAAATAAAAAAGCCCGGAAAAATCCGGGCTCTTTTTTTAATTAGTTTTAAATTTTAAAACTAAACCCTCATGGGCATGATCACACAAAGGTAATCCGTGTCACCTTTGGGACGCAAAATACCGGGACTTAAAGGCTGCGTTAGCTCGATATTAACCGTATCGGTTCCCACATTTTTCAAAACATCCAATACATATTTGGCGTTATAAGCAATGCTGATTTCTTCGCCCTTATAGTCCACATCGATTTCTTCCTTGGCTTCACCCATATCCGGTGTCTTGGAAGAAATTGTCAATTTTCCATTTTTTGCCTGATAGCGGATCGAATTTGATTTTTCAGAGGTCAAAATAGCCACACGGCGTGTTGCGGCCGCCAGGCTGGAAATAGAAGCCTCAATTTTCTTATCGGATTCTTTAGGAATAACCTGCTCATAATTAGGAAACTGCCCCTCGATCAAACGAGAAATGATTTCTACCCCTTCGATGATAAATTTAATTTGATTATCGGTGGCGATAACCTCCACCATTAAATCGTCTTCTTCTTTACCTTTTCCTAAATCAGAAATGACTTTAGTTAATTCATTTAGTGTTTTAGTAGGAATAATGACACTAGCTTTGTTTTCACTTTTATTTTCAAGTTTCTTTTCAATAAAAGCTAAACGATGCCCGTCGGTCGCTACCATTCTTAATTTTGCGCCTTCTACCTGGAAAAAAACTCCATTCAAAACGTATCGGGTTTCGTCAGTTGATACGGCAAAAATAGTTTTTCTAATCATTTCTTGAAGTAAGGAACCTTTAATCTTAAAAACCTTATCTTTTTTAACTTCAGGAAGAATAGGAAAATCATCTTTAGGCAATCCATGAACTTTAAAGGTCGATTTTTGACACGTAAGAATTATTTTATGACTATCATCTATTTCTAATTCAACAGTCGCTTCCGGTAATTCACGGACAATATCCGATAATTTTTTAGCGTTGATCGTGATATTACCCTTATCAACTATCTCAGCTGGAACACTGCAACGAATACCCATATCTAAGTCAGTTGCCACAAATTCCAATTTTTTATCGCGGGCTTCCAATAAAACATTGGCTAAGATTGGCATTGTATTTTTGGAGGCAACCGCGCTTTGCACAGTTGTAATTCCCTTGAGTAAATCACCCCGAGTCAAAACGACTTTCATGCGCTGGCTCCTTATAAGCTGACTTTTTCTTTAAAGATTTTTAAATTTACCCAATTAGAAGTAGTGGTAGGCTTTGCGGATATGTGTATATTCCCGAGTTTTAACTGATATATCAACGTGAATGCGTGACTTTTTCTTGGGAATAAACTGGGGACATTATAGGGTAAATCCACAGGCTCGCAACTCTTTTGGCTTATGGCGGAAGTTATCCTCAAGCAATGGAGCGGTTCTACACAAAGTGCGGTGGACAACGGGAACTTGAGTGGAGTTATTCCCATTTCTATCCACCAGTGGATAACTTGCTTGTGAGAAATGGGTACAAGTGCAGAAATAAAAAAAGGCCCCCGGGTTTCGAGAGCCTTTTCAAAAGTAAAATCGTGAATACTTTTTAGAAAGAGTAATTACCTTCCAGAAGTTGTTTTTTCAAAAGATTGACCTCGGATAATAAAACGAGATCCGTAGTTAGCAGATCCTCTATTTTTTCATAGGCGTGAATGATGGTGGTGTGATCTTTTCCACCGAATGCCGCACCAATCTCGCTTAAAGAATGAGATGTCAGTTCCCGTGAGAGATACATCGCGATCTGGCGGGGGAAAGCGATTTGTTTCGTGCGCTTTTTGGATTTCATGTCGGAGAAGCGGCAGTTGTAGCGTTCCGCTGTGACCCGTTGAATGGCATCCACCGAAATACGGCGCTCTTCGTTGGGAAGACTGTCTTTGAGGACTTCTTTTACCATTTCAAGTGTCATTTCTTGATGAGTTAACGAAGCAAAGGCAATTACCCGCAGCATGGCCCCTTCCAACTCGCGAATGTTCGCTTTGGCATGGTTGGCGATAAAAGCGGTAACTTCATTGGGAACGAGAATTTTTTCTTTTTCGGCTTTTTTGCGCAAAATGGCGATACGGGTTTCAAGATCTGGTTCCTGAATATCCGTAATCAAACCCATCTCGAAACGGTTTTTTAAACGCTCTTCAAGCTTAATTTCCTTAGGATGACTGTCCGAGGTGGCCACGATTTGTTTTTGAGCTTCATAAAGAACGTTAAAGGTATGAAAGAACTCTTCCTGGGTCGCTTCTTTACCTTCCCAAAATTGAATATCGTCGATTAAAAGAACGTCTACCGTGCGGTATTTGGTGCGGAAATCCTGCTGCCGGCCTGATTGAATGGATTGAATAAAATCATTCATGAATTTTTCAGAGGATATATAAAGAACCTTGGCGCCGGGATTTTGTTCTAGAACGTAATTACCAATGGCCTGAAGCAAATGGGTTTTGCCCAAACCGACCCCTCCATAAATAAAAAGAGGGTTGTAAGACCGGGCGGGTGATTCGGCAACGGCCAAACAGGCCGCGTGGGAAAACCGGTTGCTGTTACCCACCACAAAATTATCGAAGTTAAATTTGGTATTGAGAACAAATTCCCCATTACCCGAAGACTTAAAGGAGAGGGGTTGAGTTTTTTCAACAATTTCAATCGCCAGCTTGTTTTCGGTTAAAGAGGTTGAAGCTGGGGCGGATTCGGGAACTGGCAGAGTGGCTTGAATCTCAAACTGGATTTCCAATTGTTCCGGGTAAACGGCATTAACCGCGGTTTGAAGCTGAAGCTGGTAATGATCTCTTATCCAGTCGCGGAAGAATTCATTCGGAACCTGAACTTTAAGGGTATTGTCGGAAACCGAAGCTTTCGTCGATTTAAACCAGGTTTCAAAGCTTTGGTTGTTTAAGTCTTTTTTTAGGTTTTCTAAGCAACGATCCCAAAGATCGGCGGAAACGCTCATCCACAAACCTCCCTCATAATCAAAAACGCAAGAAACCCCGTAAAAGAGGGGTAAATAGGCTTTCGTTAAATACTTATCCCCTGCTTATCCCCAGGAGAAAAGGGCCGGCGCGTTAACCGGAAGTAAAGACGCTATTCACAATTGTGTACTGTTTGTGGATAACTAAAAAATGGGTTGTTTCTAAAAACCTTTATAAATTAAGAAAAATAATTTTCGGCTTAACTTATGGTTCGACTTGTTTTGCTTCGGTTGTTTTTTAAAAAGTCCTTAAAGCCGTTTCACTTTAAGGTTTTCCTCAAACACCCTCGAAACTACTCACAAGTTATCCACTCTATCCACAGTTACTTCTTCGAAAGAGCCACCATATCTGGTGGTGAGACAAAAAAATTCTTTTGCCGATCGTGGAGTTGATGTCGATCACAAAAAAATTTGGGGAAGCGCGTCGAGAATTTTCGAAAACGTAACTTTCTGTACCCCTTTTAAATCTTTTTAGATTTTAGTCAAGATTATTTTGTATTAAAAATGAAAATATTTTTGTCGAAAAGAAGTCGTTTTTAAATTTTTTTACTTGCAAAAAAAAGTTGATTCTTCGATTGAAAATATTTTTTGGGATTAGAAAAAATTAATAACTGTGCGAATCCAATTTCACTTTTCCGCGGAAGACCCAGTAGATGCTCACGGTGTAAGAAAGAATCAATGGAAGGCCGATGGCGGCCATGAGCGACATAATTTTTAGCGTGGCCACCGAAGACGCGGCGTTGTAAATAGTCAGACTATTTTCGGGAGCGGGATTGGAAAAAACCATATTGGGGTAAAGCCCAATTCCCAGAAGCGCCATCAGAAAAAATAGCGTCGCGCAGGAGGATAAAAAAGCTCCCCAGCCCCGGCCCCGGCTGATATTCCGGGGAATGTTGGCGATAGCCAAAACATTGAATACCGGCACGATAAAAAGAAACGGCTGCTGCTGAAGGGTAGTCAGCATGCGGGGAATAAAAATCAGTGTGGCTAATGTGGTAATGACGTAGCACAGGATAAAAAAGATCATGGTGTTTTTAACCCAGCCTTTTAACTTTTTCTGAAGCGCGCCTTCGGTTTTCAAAACAATAAAAATAGAACCATGCATGGTAAAAAGCGCCAGAGTGGTGAAGCCTAAAAGAAGCGGATAGGGTTTCAGTAAACCCAAAAAAGTCCCAGCGTATTCGTGATCCGCACCCAGTGGAATACCCCAAACCAGATTGCCCATGGCAATACCGATCAGAAGGCTCGAGACGATACTGCTTACACTGAAACTTACATCCCAAAATTGCCGCCACCACTTCATGGGCTGTTTGCTGCGGAACTCGATGGCCACTGCGCGAAAAATTAATGCAACCAGAAGCAGCATGAAGGCCAGGTAGAAACCGGAAAAAACCGTGGCGTAAGCCTCCGGAAAAGCCGCGAATAAAGCGCCCCCGCCGGTGACCAGCCAAACCTCGTTGCCGTCCCAGATGGGGCCGATGGAGTTAATAAAAATCCGCCGCTCCGTGTCGGTCTTCACTAAAAGATGAAGCGCGCCCACGCCCAGGTCGAAACCGTCCAACAGGGCGTAACCCATGAATAAAATTCCGACCAAAACAAACCACAAAGTCTGCCAGTCAAAGTTCACGCGCGGTGTCCCTTCTCTTCTTTCATGTGAAGACCATGCTGGATTTTATCGTTGAGCAGATAAATAAATAGAACGCCAAGAAGCAGGTAAATGAAACCGAACAAGATGATGGAAGTTAAAATTTCACCCGCTTTGACGGTTTTAGACAGGGCATCGGAGGTTTTCATCAGGTTATAAACAATGTAGGGCTGGCGGCCCACTTCGGCCGAAAACCAGCCTAACTGATTGGCCGCCTGGGGAAGCAATACGGAAAATACCAGCACCCATAAAAACCACCGGGTTTTCCATAAAAGCCCCCGCCACCATAAAAAGAGACCGAACCAGGCAACGGCGATCAACGTCATGCCGATAGCCACCATGGCGTGATAGGTCTGAAAGACAAAGTTAATCGGGGGTCTTTTGTCGGGGGTAAAGGCGTCTAGGCCGGTGACCGGGGCATCGGTGCTGCCTGTCACTAAATAACTTAGTAATCCGGGGATCGAAACCCCGTGAGTCTGGCTGTTTTTCTCATCAACCCAGCCGAATAAATAAAGAGGGGCAGGGCCGGTCGTATAATGGCCCTCATAAGCCGCCAGTTTGGCGGGCTGGGTGAAGCTGACCACCTTGGCGCTTTCATGCCCGGAAAAGAGCTGTAATAAAGAGGCGACGGCCGCAATAACCAGCGCGATTTTGAGTGCGGTTTGGGCGAATTCGATATTTTTTTTCTTGAGTAAAAAATAGGCGCTCACGCTTAACACCGCAAAGCTTCCGGCCTGCCAGCCGCCCATAAAGACGTGCCAAAGCCGGTCCAGGGTGGAAGGGTTGAAAATCACCTGCCAAAAGTCCGTAACTTCCGCCCGGATAGCCCCTCCGGGCTGGCCCACCAGGTGATAACCGGCGGGAGTCTGCTGCCAGGAATTGGCGACGACGATCCATATGGCGCTAAAGTGCGCTCCCAGGCAAACCATCAATGTGGCGAAAAAGTGCGTGCCGGGTTTGATGCGGTCCCAGCCGAACAGCAATAGTCCCAAAAATCCCGATTCCAGAAAAAAGGCGAAAATACCCTCGGCCGCCAAAGCGCTTCCGAAAACGTCCCCCACGAAACGGGAATAGGAGGACCAGTTGGTGCCGAACTGGAATTCCATCACGATACCGGTCGCCACGCCCATGGCGAAGATCAGGCCGAAAATGCGGGTATAGAACCGGGCGATTTCTAAATACAGTTTTTTACCCGTAGAAAGATAAAAACCCTCGAAAGCCACCAGACACAAACCCAGACCAATACTCAAGGGCGGAAAGATGTAATGAAAAGCGATGGTAAAACCAAACTGCGCGCGGGATAAAGTTAAAGCGTCCATGAGGCTCCTGTTGGATCAACAAAAGTAGATTAGGCTTCAACCGATTGAGATTGCAAGAGTTTGCCATTTCCCCCGAATTCAAACTATGACCGGAGACATATTGGGGGAATAACGTTGACACTCTTCCGGGGCAGGCTTTAAATAGCCACTGTCTATTCAAGGTGTTTGGGAAGCCGGTTTAAGTCCGGCGCGGACCCGCCACTGTGAGGGGCAATGTTTTTTCCGAAGTCACTGTTCTGGAAAAGAGCGGGAAGGCTTTGGAAGATGGAAAATGCCCCGAGCCAGGAAACCAGCCTTGAATAAATGGAACCCGAAAGGGTTTTGATTCAAGCAAGCCTCGGGGACTGGGCTCTTCGCTTTTTAAACACGCGAATCATTGAAAGCTTTTCCCCGGCAGTTCAATTTGAGGCCACGGGGAAGCATGACTTATTTCCAGATCAAAAATCTCTCTTTTCGCTTCCCCTCGTCGCCTTTCCATATTCACTCGCTGGATCTTTCCGTTCAAAAAGGGGAGCTGGTGGGGTTTTTGGGTCCCAACGGCGCGGGCAAATCCACCTTGCTTCGACTGATGATGGGACTACTCAAACCTCAAAAGGGCGAAATTTTTGTCGAACAACTCGCGCTTTCATTTATTGGTCTTAGGGAACGAGCCCAAAAAATAGCTTTCGTGGCACAATCCACCGACTTTCCTTTTCCTCTCAGCGTTTGGGAAATTGTGGAAATGGGGCGCCATCCCTTTCTGGGCCGATTTGAACGGATGAGCGCGAAGGATAAATCCATTTGTGAAAAGGCTTTGGAACTTTGTGATGTTTCCGGTTTTAAGGACCGGCTTTATAGCGAACTCTCCGGCGGCGAAAAACAAAGGGTGCTTTTAGCCTCGGCCTTGGCCCAAACCCCTGAGGCGCTTTTACTGGACGAACCGACCCTGTCGCTGGATCTGGAACATCAGCTCCGGCTTTTTGAAATTATTCAAAACCTACACCGTACTGAAGGCCTTACGGTCATCGTGGCCACTCATGAACTTAATTTGGCCAACCGGTTTCTGGACCGGCTGGTGCTGATGAAAAATGGAAAAATCGAAGCGGATGGAAAACCAAACAAGGTTTTAACGCCCCCAAGGATTCAATCGGTTTTGAATGTTGAAGTTGACTTGTTAAAAGATAGAAAAAAAATGTCCTACTTTGTGCCGAAGGTCCAAAAGGCGGTCAAAAATTGAACCGCGCCGGAACCAAGACCACCGTACTTATCATTACCGTTATTATGTTTTTGGTCGTTTTAATTGGCTGTCCCTTTGTAGGACCCACGACTATTTCCTTTCAAAAAGTTTTCCAATCGCTCACGCCTTCGGTGGATAACCAGGACGCCCAGATCTTTTTTAGCGTCCGGCTCAGCCGGGTATTGTTGGCAGTCTTAGCAGGTGCGACCATGGCCTGCGCGGGGGTTATTTTTCAGGCGGTGTTGCGCAACCCCCTGGCCTGTCCCTTTACTCTGGGCGTGGCGGGCGGCAGTTCCTTTGGCGCGGTGGTGGCCATTCTTTTGGGGTTTGATATTTCGGTGGGCGGTTTTTCCACCGTCACTCTTTTCGCTTTCGCGGGCGCATTGCTTTCCATCGGGCTGGTTTACGCACTGGCTTCCATCTTGCGGTCCTACGCGGCGGTTACCCTGCTTTTGGCGGGAATCGCCATCAGTTACTTTTTTAACGCGCTGGTGCTTTTGTCCTATTACGTGGCGGACTTCACTCAGGCCTATTCCATGATGCATTGGCTCATCGGCAGTCTAGATGTCATCGACTTTGGTTCCATTGAAAAGCTATCGGTGTTAATGGGGATTGGCTTTTTAATCCTGTTGTCCTTCTCCCGGGAACTCAATCTGCTGTCGGCGGGGGAAGAACTGGCCAAGGCCAAGGGGGTCTCGACGGTTTGGGTGATTGTTATTTCCATCATGACGGCGTCGCTGATGACCAGCGCGGTAGTGGCTCTCACCGGGCCCATCGCTTTCGTGGGGCTGATAATTCCCCACATCTACCGCATCTGGATCGGCAACGACCACCGGTTCTTACTGCCCTGCAGCGCCCTGGGCGGAGCGGCTTTTTTAACCCTATGTGATACTGTCGCCCGGTCTTTCTTTGGGCCGACGGAGGTGCCGGTCGGCGTCTTTACCGCCCTCATCGGTGTGCCGGTATTATTGTGGCTGTTGTTTCACCGAAGAACAAAAGGATAATCTTTAACCACCAAGGGCACCAAGAAAGGAAAAACCAAAGATTTGATTTTTTACGGGGAGTTTGTTATTGTAATTACGAAGTAATTACTTTTTAAATTGAGTCAACAATGAAAGCGCAAATCATCCAAATCGGCAATTCGAAAGGCATCCGTATTCCCCGTTTGGTGTTGGAACAGTGCGACTTGGGAAATGAAGTGGAATTGGAAGTTCATCCGGGCGAATTGATTATTCGTCCCGCGGATGGTTCCCGCCATGGCTGGGCCCAGGCTTTTGAAAAAATGGCCCAATATGGCGATGACAAATTACTGGCTGAAGAGGGAACTTCCACGGAATGGTCCCGTAAGGAATGGAAATGGTAGTTTCACGATATGAGGTCCACTTGGTCCGTTTGGATCCTACAGAAGGAAGCGAGATACGGAAAACCCGTCCCTGTCTGGTTATTTCGCCGGATGAAATGAACCGGTACATTCAAACCGTCATTGTGGCGCCCATGACCAGCCAAAGCCGTGCTTACCCCACCCGGGTGCCGGTTGAGTTCCAGGGCAAAAGCGGACAGGTTGTTTTAGACCAAATCCGTACGGTCGATAAAACCCGATTAGTCAAAAAAATGGGTAAAATCAGTCCCTCCACCGCCGAAAAAGTTTCACGGTTGTTGGTCGAAATGTTCGCATCGTGATTTGTACAAAATAATGAACGACCATTCTTTTCACGAAAACGAAAAAGATGCCATTTACCGGGTTATCCGTGAACGGCGGGACGTGAGGCGGTTTAAATCCGATCCTATTCCCGAAGAAACCCTCCGCCGGATTTTAAATGCGGCCATGCAGGCTCCCTCAGTGGGCTATATGCAGCCCTCCAACTTTATCCTCATTGATAACAAAGAGGTCCGCCAAAGGGTTCATGCTTCTTTCTTAAAGGCCAACGAAGAAGCCAAGGTTTTGTTTCCCGGCGAGCGGGGCGAAAAGTACGCTTTGCTGAAGCTGGAGGGCCTATTGGAATGCGCGTTGAATATCTGTGTCACCTGCGACCGTGAGCGTTTCGGCGCCGTGGGTCTGGGGCGGACCTGTCAGCCTGAGATGGATTTATACAGCACCGTTTGCGCGGTACAGAACCTGTGGCTAGCGGCGCGGTGCGAAGGCGTGGGCGTGGGTTGGGTAAGTATTATTAAGCCCGAGGATTTACCGCCGATTCTGGGACTGCCCGATACCGTGGTGCCGGTGGCTTACCTTTGTGTGGGTTATACGGAACAATTCGCCGCCGAGCCGGAGCTCAAGACCGCAGGGTGGAATCCAGAAATCCCCACCCATGAATTAGTCTTCTGGAACCAATGGGGACAAAAAAGCCGTTAAGAAGGTTTTATTATGTTGAGAAATATACATTTTTTATTTTTGGTGACATTGGTTTTAATATTCAGTGTTTATAAAGTTTTTGCTCAATCAAATTCTAATCCATTTCCTACGCCAACAAATTTTGTTCCTCGGACGCTTGAGTACCCAACTCCTGATTGGAAACGATTATGGGGGCGCATTTATAAACCGGATTGTTGTGATGTGGTCTTAAAAAAGGGTATTTCTTTAACAGAAAAAGAACGTTTATTAAAAAAAATGAAATCGATTGGGAAAATTTGTGATTTTCCCGCTTTTAATTTCGAGCTCTATGAAATAAAAATTACTAATGGAATGTCACAAAAACAAGCTATCGATGTTTTAAACGCTGATCCCGCAGTTGAAGGTGCTGGGAAACCGGCTTTGGGTCATTTGGATTAAAACTCGCCTTTGAAAGTCCGGCTGAAATCCCTACAATCCCTACATGACTTTTCGTAAAGCTTCCGCGGTAAATCCCCTTATCCAGCTCTTGTCTTATCTTCAATCCCGTGAAGATTTAAAAGGCCGTATCAAACACATTGAATCCATCCCGGCCATCAGCGCGCGGTACCAGGCTTGGCCCAAGACACTCAATAAAGACTTGGTTCACGTTTTAGAAAAAGCCGGGTTCGACGCTTTGTACCTGCATCAGGCTCAGGCTTTTACGGCCTTGCAGGCGGGAAAGCACGTGGCGGTCACCACACCGACCGCTTCGGGCAAGACTCTTTGCTTTAACCTGCCGGTCATGCAAAGCGTTATGGAAAACTCGGAGGCCCGGGCCCTTTATCTTTATCCCATGAAGGCTTTGGCGCAGGACCAGCTGAAGACCTTGCAGGAATGGGGAGGTCGTTTAAAAACCTCAAAACTTTCTGGCTTTAGCGCGGAGATATACGACGGCGATACGCCAACGGGAGTTCGCGCCAAAATCCGCAAGAATCCACCCAATATCATCCTCACCAATCCGGACATGCTGCATCTGGGTATTCTGGCTTTTCATGACGGCTGGTCGGACTTCTTTAAAAACCTCCAATACGTGGTGGTGGATGAAGCCCATAGCTACCGAGGTATTTTTGGCTCTCATGTGGCCCATGTACTGCGGCGCCTGCGGCGCATCTGCCGTTATTACGGTTCCAATCCCCAATTCATTACCTGTTCGGCCACATTGGGCAATCCCGAGGAGTTCTTAGGCGGGCTGACGGGGCTCGATTTTGAAATTATTTCCGAAACCGGCGCGCCGCAAAACGCCAAGACCTTTGTGTTGTGGAACCCCGATACCACTTCTCCTTATACGGAAGCCACGACGCTCTTAATTGAATGTCTTAAGAACAACATGAAAACCATTGTGTTTACCAAGGCCCGAAAGATCACCGAACTCATCAGTATGTGGGTTACCCAAGCCCGACCCGAATGGGCGGCGGAAATTAAAAGCTACCGGGCCGGTTATTTGCCGGAGGAACGGCGGGAAATTGAGTCCAAACTTTTTAAGGATGAACTGAGGGCGGTTATTTCCACATCGGCTTTGGAAGTGGGCATTGATGTGGGCGGGTTAGACGCCTGTATTTTGGTGGGCTATCCGGGAACTATGATTTCTACCTGGCAGCGCTCGGGCCGGGTGGGGCGGGGGGAAGCGCCGTCGGTGGTTTTTTTGGTGGCCATGGCGGACGCCATGGACCAGTATTGGATGAAACACCCCAAAAAGTTTTTCACCATGAAACCCGAATCCCTCATGGTAGGGTTTGAGAACGAAAACATTGCCGTAAACCATTTGCGATGCGCGGCATCGGAAGTTCCTTTGACCAGCGCGGACGAAACAATTTACGGCAGGTTGTTTAACCAACTGCTTCCACCGATGGTGAAGGAAGGCCAGGTATTGGAATCGTCTCAGGGAGACAAGTGGCTGGTGACGGACAAGAACCCCCAGCGCAATATCAACATCCGCGACGCGGGCGAGGGATACCAGATTGTTTATCAGCAGACAGGCGAACTGATCGGCACCATCGACGGCATGAGGGCTTTTCGCGATTGCCATCCGGGTGCGGTTTATCTGCACCAAGGCACCCAGTACGTGGTGAAAGAGCTTCAGTGGGAAACGCACAAGATCATCGTCAATGACGAGCCGGTGGATTACTACACCCAGGTTAATTACGAAGAAGAAACTGAAATTCTGGAAGAGATGCAAAGACGATCTTTAGGTGACGGGAAGGCTCAATGTGCTATTAAGTGGGGAAAAGTTAAAATCACCCAAAAATTTATCAATTATGAAGTGCACCGCATTGTGGACCAGTCGCTGGTTTCGACTTACCCGCTGACCCTGCCGCCGCAGACATTTGAGACAAGAGCCTTGTGGATGATCCTGCCGGATTATTTACAGCGAAACCTGATACCCGAAAAAATCCATTTCATGGGCGGCCTGCACGCCGCCGAGCACGGCACCATCGCAATGATGCCGCTTCACGTGGTTTGCGACCGATGGGATCTGGGCGGTATTTCCACGCCGGCGCACCCGCAGGTGCCACAGCCGGTTATTTTTATTTATGACGGCTATCCGGGTGGGGTGGGGTTGACCGAGCGGGCTTATGAAACCATGGAACAATTGCTGGCGACAACCTTTGAAATGATTCGGGACTGCGAATGCGAGGACGGCTGTCCTTCCTGTGTGCAGTCCCCCAAGTGCGGAAGCGGCAATCATCCCCTGGATAAAAAGGGAGCGTTGTTAATTCTGGGCTATATTTTGGGTCGAACGGATAAGAAACCTGTTAAAGGCGGAGTGCCTTTTGATCCAATCGGGACCTCATTAATACCAAATTTAAATGGACTATCCCCGCAGGGGATTCGAATCCAAAACGCTTTGAATGTTGATAAATCTCCTGCAGGGATTCGGGTACAATCGGAGCGAGTTATGGAACCTACATCAGGGCCGAAGCCCGGCCCACAAATTAAAACCGAACCACCTCCCCTTAAAACGGGGCCGGTGGTGTTTGACATTGAAACCCAATACCTTGCCGCTGAAATCCCCGGCGGCTGGTCCAACCTGCCGGGCATGAAGCTTTCCTGTGCGGTGGTTTACGACGTGGATCAGGCCAAGTATTACACCTATATAGAATCCAACGTGAAGGATCTCATCGCCCATCTGCAGGCTTCCAGCCTGGTGATCGGTTTTAATACCCTTCGGTTCGACTACGGTGTGTTACAGGGTTATACAAGGGAACTGCTCGCCAAACTACCGTCGTTGGATTTGATGGCTGATTTACAGAAAAAGCTGGGTCACCGGTTATCCCTTGCCCATTTAGCCGAACATACTTTGGGCGGGGCGGAAAAAAGCGCGGATGGGTTGTTAGCGGTTCAATGGTGGCGTGAAGGCAAATATCAACAGGTCATTGATTACTGTCAGATGGACGTGAAGTTAACCCATGACCTTTGGAAATTCGGCCAGGATAATAAACACGTGCTCTTCGCCCATAAACAAAGCGGTGAAATTTTGAAATGTCCGGTGAGTTGGTAGGAACCCCGGTTTTCCCGGTGAATGTACCCGAATGCCTGGTGAAGGTGCCGGTTTAGCCGGTGAATGTCATCCATTTCTTGGTAAAGATACCGGGTTTCCTAGTGGGGCGGGTCATTTTAAAACCGGCAGACCATAAGGGCCAGATAGGCGATATAAACAAAAAGCCCGATGGTTCCAAAGTAAGCCAATAGAATGGCTGTTTTTTTTAGAACATCCTGAGTGGGGAAGCGTAAAAGATAGGTCATGGGTCAGCTCTTCGTTAAAATAAGTCTACTCTTGGACTTTTATCCTTTCAACTGATTGTGAAAATTCCATTGAAAGGTGACAATGTGTACGTTATATGGTACGCTTTAGGCAGAGGCGAACAATGACCACATTAACCGCAAGCAAAGCCAGGGCTAATTTATTTAAGTTATTGGATCAAACTGCTAAAACCCATATACCGGTGCAGATCACCGGTAAAAGGGCTAATGGTGTGCTGATCTCTGAAGAGGATTGGAATGCCATCCAGGAGACGCTTTATCTTTTAAGTGTGCCGGGCATGAAAGAATCGTTGGTGAAGAGCATGAAGGCCCCCTTGAAAACCTTTAGCAAAAAGCGCCCATGGTGAGTTGGGAACTTGTTTTTAGTAAAGACGCCCAAAAAGACGGAATAAAAATAAAACGAGCGGGCTTACAAAAAAAGACAGACCTCCTTTTGGATATTCTGGAAGCTGATCCCTTTTCCAATTATCCGCCTTATGAAAAACTCATCGGGGATTTGAATGGTTTTTATTCTCGTCGGATTAGCATACATCATCGTTTGGTTTACCGAATCGATAAGGAAAACCGTCGAGTTTATATCGACCGCATGTGGACGCATTACGAGTGAACACCAACCAGATCAATTACCTCAATATCGGTCTGATGTTTCTCTCGGGGGTGCTGGGGTTTGCCTATCCCTTTGAAACCTTTCTTTTTGTTTATACCGTTCTGGGCCCCCTGCATTATTTGACCGAAATTTCCTGGTTGCACGAGCGCAATTACTACACGAAAGGACGGTATGACTATCTCTTTTTAATCGGGGCGGCTGTTTTATTAACCATCGCCAATTTAAAAATCATTCCGGGGCTGTCTTCCCACGTACCCGAATGGGCGGTCTTTGCCGCGTTAGGCGCGGCCCTGGCTTTTGTGATTTTTAAAACTACTTTGGCCCGTTGGATGATGGTGGCAGTTCTGGCTTTGGCGGGGGTTTTTATCGCCACGGCGCCCTGGTTTGGGCTTGCCTTCGGAATCTTTTTACCCACGCTGGTGCATGTTTTTGTTTTCACAGCCTGTTTTGTTTTGGCCGGCGCTTTAAAAAGCCGAAGCCTGTCGGGCTATTTATCCCTGGGTGTTTTTTTCCTGATCTCGCTTTCTTTTTTATTCTTTCATCCGGCTCATACGGGTTATGAAGTGGGGCAATATGTTTCGAATAATTATGGAATGGTTCAGGACAACGGATTATTGACCAGCCCTTTTTTAGCCGTGAATTATTATTTCGCTAAAATTTTCAACTTTACCGGATTTTCTCTGCCCGCCGCGTCGGTGGCGGGGGACGCCTCAATTATTAATACATACCTCTATCACAATCCTATCGCCCTGGCGCTCATGTCTTTTATCGCTTTCGCTTATAGCTATCACTACTTTAATTGGTTCTCGAAGACTTCCATTATTCGCTGGCATGAAGTGCCCAAAAGACGTTTAGCGGCGGTGGCGGGGCTTTGGCTGGCGTCCTTGGCGCTTTACGCCTACAACTACGCGGTGGGATTACGCTGGTTGTTTTTTCTCAGCCTCGCCCATGTACTGTTGGAGTTTCCTTTAAACCAGATCACTTTTTATCAAATTGGTAGGGAGCTAAGCGGCCGATTGATCAAAGTTCAAAAACAAAATTCTCGGGATAACTCCTAGTCCCGGTAGCGGTTATACTATTTTGGCTTCACAGTTAAAAAATTGAAATAGGATTTGTTTTGCATACACCCAGTAAAAAAACTCTTATTGTTGTTTCGCTCATTGTTTTGGGTGTGATGGTTTTGGCATTGGCTACATTTTTGCTGAGCGATATTTCTAAGCTGGTAGATGTGTTTCACCATTTAGAAATGATCCAGATGATCTTTGCGCTTCTTGCCACGGGGACCGCCTATTTAGCCTTTACTCTTTCTTTCCGTGCGCTTTTTCAAATGACGCCTTATCGGATCGCGTTTCCCAAATTTTTTTCCATCATGTTTATTTCGGCGACGGTCAATTTCATTATTTCTTCCGGCGGTATGTCCAGCATCGCCATCCGTGCTTTTCTTTTAAAACACGAAAAAGTGCCTTATTCAGTGACCATTCCTTTGTCTTTCGCCCAGAACATGATTTTCAATCTGGTCCTTTCTTGTGTTTGTTTTGGAGGGTTGATTTATTTACATCAACACCCGGCGTTTGTGGGCGGGCCTAAAGAGTTGATGATTTTTTTCTTCATGGGTAGTCTTTTCTTAGTCGTCGGTTTGATGGTCCTCATCTTTTTTAATAGTGGTTTTCGCCGCTGGTTTTTACGTCTGATTATTAATATTGGGAATTGGATCAATCGTAAAATTCTGCGCAAGCAGACAAAGAACAAGCATTTGGTGGAGCTCCGCAATAAGCTGGAAACCTCCATAGCGTTTCTTCATAAGGGGTGGATTCATCTTTTTGTGGTTTTTTTCTGGGTGTCGATGGACTGGTGTTTTACAGCTCTAACACTTTTTTTCTGTTTCCGCGCGGTAGGGGTGGACCTGCCCCTGGGTCTTTTAATGGTGGGCTTTACGGTCATGTTTCTATCATCCAATATCAACCCGGTGCCGGCGGGCTTAGGGGTGAGCGAATCGCTTTTGGCCCTTACTTTTAAACTATTGGGAGTGAGTTTTGAAAAAACCCTTGTAGCCGCCATTCTCTTTCGTTCCGTGTTCTTTATTCTTCCCATAGCCATTTCAACCGTGCTCTATCTAGACACCATGAGGTCTTTTCTTAAGACTCATGCCGTTGAAGAAAAAAAGCACGCTAAACCTAAATCCCGTTAAAAAGCCTTAAAAACCCCCTAAAATCATCTCGTTTTAAATAGGGTAAATTTTTGATTTGACTTGATACAAACCGACTCATATAATCTATTTAAGAAGTTTAGAATATATAAAATTAGTAGTGAGATTTTATAAAGACATGAAGTAGTCCCCTGCAAGGGACAAGCCCCCCAATGGGGGCCAAGGAGGCAGTTATGGAAAAGCTACCATTCGGTTATGAAGAAAAATCTTTGGGTACTTATCTAAAAGAGATCGCCCGCGTTCCTCTTCTCACTCCCGAAGGAGAAAAAGAATTAAGCCGCCAAGTCCACAAGGGCGATGAAAAGGCGCTCAACCACCTGATTGAAGCGAACCTTCGCTTTGTGGTTTCCATTGCCAAGGGTTATCGCAACCGTGGTTTGACCTTCTTAGATTTGATCAACGAGGGAAACTTGGGTTTGATGAAAGCCGCCCGCACTTTTGACCCTGAACGGGGTGTGAGGTTTGTGTCTTACGCCGTATGGTGGATCCGCCAATCCATTTTGGCTGCCATTCTGGATAAGGGCGATATTGTGCGCGTGCCACAAAGCCAGACGAAAAAAATCCGTCGCATTAATAAAAAGGTGCAGGAATTGCAGCTGAAAAAAGGCCGGGTTTTAACGGATAACGAGGTTATGAAAAAGGCCGATATTAGCCGTGAAACCTTGAACGAAGTTCAACAATTCAGCCACGGTTATTTGAGTCTCGATACGACGGTCATCGGGGATAGTGAAAAACCAATTATGGATTTTTTGCAGGATCCTAAAGACGCGGAAGTTTTTGAAAAGCAAATGATGGACAGCGAATTGGTCGGCAAGATTCAAACAGCCTTGAATCAGTTAGACCAGCGCGACGGCCAGGTGCTCAGCTGGCGCTTTGGGCTGGACGGCCAGGGCGGCCAAACTTTGGATGAGATCGGCAGACGTTTGAAGATTTCCAAAGAACGGGTTCGTCAGATTGAAGAGCGTGCGATGAAAAAAATCCGCAACTCGAAAGACTCCGAACTTTTAAAAGACTATTTCGTCGCATAAGGTAGTTGAATAAAAGCAAAGGGAAGTCATGGAAGTTAATCGAGAACATCCGGTTTATACGATCAGCGTGGTGGCCCAACTGCTCCAATTGCACGAACAAACCATTCGGCAATATGAGCGGTTAGGGCTTATCTCGCCCTGTCGAACCATCAGAAAAACAAGGCTTTATTCCCAGTGCGACATCGAACGGCTCGATTGCATCATGTACCTCGTCAAAACCTGCGGAGTCAATCTAGCGGGTGTTCAAATTGTGGTGCGTTTGTCACTGCAACATCCGGAGATTGAGGATCGTCTAAAAAATAAAAAATTCAATTCACAGGATTTTCTGTAACTCCTGACGACAAAAAATTCTAATAAAGATGTGAGTTTATTTTATGAGGAGGAATTATGTTCAATCCCATTCGACATTCTAAAAAAATCACTAATTTATTTGCCGGGATCGCCGCCGGTTCTATTTTGATTTCCGGTTTGGCGCCTCTGCCTGTTTTGGCTTTAACCCTTGATCAAGGCATACCGCCCGTTCAATTGCCCGCCAATAGCGCGGCGCTGGGTCTTCAAGACGCTTTCATTGATGTGGCTGCCAAGGTTAGCCCGGCAGTGGTGAACATTGGTTCCGAATGGACTGAAGACGTTCAGGGTTATGGCAATATGAATGATTTATTTAATTTCTTTTATGGCCAGCATGGTATGGGCCAACAACAAAACCCTGTTTTTAAACGTAAGCAACAGGCATTAGGTTCGGGCTTCCTTGTTACTTCGGATGGCTATATTTTGACCAACGCTCATGTTGTTGGTAAGGCCGAAAAAATTACAGTAACCATGCAGGATGGAACTACTTATCCGGCAAAAATTATCGGCAAATATGACAAGGTAGATATCGCGGTTATAAAGATCGTCGACATAAATAAAGTATTTCCTCATGTGGTTTTTGGTAATTCGGACAATATCAAGGTGGGACAATGGGCGGTGGCCATCGGTAATCCTTTTGGTTTGGATCATACGGTGACGACAGGTGTTATTTCGGCTAAAGGGCGTAGTGTTGAGATTGGCGAGGGTGAAGGCGAAAATGGCGGTGGCGGCTCGGGTGTTCAAAATTACATTCAAACCGACGCTTCCATCAATCCGGGTAACTCCGGCGGCCCCCTTTGCAATATTGAAGGAGAAGTTATCGGCGTGAACAGCGCCATTTACAGTCAATCGGGCGGTTCAGTGGGTATCGGGTTTGCCGTTCCCTCCAATACTGCACGCAAGACTGCGGAAGATTTGGTCAATAACAACGGCAAAATTGTGAGGGCTGGTTTAGGCGCGGTAGTTCAATCCCTCAGCCCGGCGATGGCCAAGAGTTTTGGATTAAGCTCTAACCAGGGGGCGCTTCTTTCAGATATTAACGCGGGCAGCGCGGCTGAAAAAGCCGGCCTGAAAGCAGGCGATGTAGTCTTGGCTTTTAACGGTTCTCCCATTACGGATTCAGGTGACTTAGTTTCCCGTCTTTATACTTATCACCCGAGGGATATCATCACTTTAACTATCCAGCGGAACGGTATTCAAAGCGATGTGCCGGTCACCTTACAGCAGCTTGATGAAGCGGCTTTAGAGAAAAAAGGAGAAGGCGCCGGAGATAATCCTAATGGATTATCCGGACAAGGCCAAAGCGAAGCGCTGGGATTGGCCTATGAGGATCAAACCCCAGATATCCGCAGTCAATTACCGGCGGGAACACCCACAGGCCCTATGGTGACCCAGGTGGACCGGCAAGGGCCGGCTGCGGCGTCGGGATTACAGCACGGGGATATTATTCTCAAGCTGGGCAACTCGCCGGTTGTTTCATCAAATCAATTAACGGTTCTTTTAAAGAAGAGTGATTTGAAAAGCGGAGTCCGGTTGTTTGTCTGGCGGAACGGCGAGACGCTTTATACTATTTTGCAGAGCGGCGATGAATAACAGAAAAAGAAGTAACGATGTAATAGAAAGCCCTGGATCAACCCTGGGCTTTTTTTATGCGAACGGCTTTTTTAGTGTTAGGTGCCCAGGTAAAAATCGATTTGGTAATTGGCAATAAGGGGTGATCTAAAACCATCCGGCCGAAAAAATCCTCATGTTCTTGCTCGGTTTGAGCCATTTTTAATAAGTCTTTTTGATATTTTTTTAAACTCAAAAATCCCGCATGATGAGCCGCTGTGTCATATTCTTTGACGTTCGTGTGTTCCAACCGCCCCGCGAAATACATAGGGAAAAACCAGCCTGTTACATGACAAAGAAAACCAATTGTTCTCCCGATGCAACCCATTTTAACTTCTCTAAACCGAACTGGTTGGCGGCCCAATTTTTTTAGCATTTGGCCCACCGCTTTACGGTGGCACCATTCTTCTTCCTCGATTTTTCGAATACCATTTATTTGATCAGGCGCTTTTAATGATTTCCAATGGCCCCGGTAAGCATAAGCCGCAGCCAGTTCTCCCGAATAAGCCATCAGCAAGATATGAATCAGTTGGCTGCGGTGAGAATCCTTATTCATATAAAAGACCTTTTAGATGTATTCGTATCATTGATTAAGTTTATTATGGCAAACATGGTTAAGAAAATCAGTCTTAGTATCATGACCGCGTTTTATTTTTGGGCGGGACTGAATCATTTTTGGCATACGAGCGACTATCTCCGGATCATGCCGCCTTACCTACCTTATCCGCTTTTGCTGGTTCAGATCAGCGGTTTGGCCGAATCTTTTTTAGCGGTTCTTTTACCCTGGCGAAAAACCCGCCGATGGACTTGCTATGGAATCATCGCCCTTTTAATCGCTGTTTTTCCCGCGAACATTTATATGCTCACTTCAGGCGGGGCGGGGACTACCTTTCCTCATTGGGCACTCGTAGTTCGTCTTCCTTTACAGACGGTTCTCATTTTGTGGGCCTATTGGCACAGCTTGTCTGACAAATATCAAAAATAAATTAAGCACCAAGATCTTCAATCATCTTGCCTTCCCAAATATGAACACCCTGTAATTTATTGTTCGCGGCGTTCACCATGCCACGCGCGATAATTTTACCGGCCATGGGTTTATATTTGCGGATGGGGCCGACAAACAAAAAGCTTAAAGGTTTTAAAAGCCCTTCCAAAACCGCTTCCAAAGGACGGTGTTCTCTGCGGTCGCTTTCTCCCAGAATGAAAGACGGACGGAAGATGTGAACGGCTTTAAAAGGCAGAGAACTAATGACGTCTTCAACTTCCCCTTTAGTTTTTAAGTAAAAGTACGATGAGCTGGAATCCGCACCCACTGAAGAAACGGTTAGAAATTTATCCGCTTTATTTTGAGAAGTAATACGGGCTAATTTAAAAGCGTATTCAAACTCAATCTTTCGATAAGCCTCAGGGGTAGGAGACTTTTTCCGCGAAGTCCCCAAACAACAGTAAATATCGTTCGCTTTTAACTGCTTTGAGAATTTCTCTAGATGATCGAAGTTCACGACGAGCTGTTTGAGTTTAGGATGTTTTATTTCCAGGAGCTTACGGACTAAGACCAGCACCTGGCTATATTGGGAGTTTTTCAATAA
>Ga0302320_10009143_pt1 | contig 21359 bp, 16 predicted proteins | sample Bog_T0_3_FD_202130 | JGI IMG/M metagenome (GOLD analysis project Ga0302320, IMG submission 202130) | Peat permafrost microbial communities from Stordalen Mire near Abisko, Sweden - Bog_T0_3 | ecosystem: Environmental > Terrestrial > Soil > Wetlands > Peat | place: Sweden: Abisko, Stordalen Mire...
CAAACGTTCCGCGTGGGGATATTAAAATAACAGCGATTTCGGTAGTGTCGGCTGCACACGAACACTGGAGATCGCATGTATGACATGAAGATTGTTGGCGGCACGGTAGTGGACGGCACCGGCGCGGATCGCTATCGGGCCGATATCGGGATCAAAGACGGCAAGATCGTCGAAGTACGTCGACGGACCAACGGCGATGACCAGCTTGCCGGGGAGGCCGCCGAGACGATCGACGCGACGGATCGGATCGTCGCGCCCGGTTTCGTGGACATTCACACGCACTATGACGGTCAAGCCAGTTGGGACACCCTGCTGGAGCCGTCCAGCGGCCACGGCGTCACGACAATTGTCGCCGGCAACTGCGGTGTCGGCTTCGCCCCGGTACGCCCGGGCAGCGAAGAGTGGCTGATCAAACTGATGGAGGGTGTCGAAGACATCCCGGGTACCGCGCTGACCGAGGGCATGACTTGGGGCTGGGAGACGTACCCGGAGTACCTCGATGTCATCGACAGGCAGCGGTTCGCCGTCGACATCGGCAGCCAGGTCGCCCACGGCGCGGTCCGCGCCTACGCGATGGGAGAACGCGGCGCCCGCAACGAACCCGCCACACCCGACGACATCGCCGCGATGAGCCGCCTGGTTCGTGAGGCGATCGAGGCTGGGGCGCTTGGCTTTTCCACCTCACGAACGATCGCCCACCAGGCCATGGACGGCGAACCGGTGCCGGGCACCTTTGCCGCCGAGGACGAGGTGTTCGGCCTCGGCCGGGCGATGGCAGCAGGCGGCCAGGCCGTCTTCGAGCTGGCCCCCCAGGGCGCAGCCGGTGAGGACATCGTCGCGCCCAAGAAGGAACTGGAGTGGATGCAACGCCTGGGCGCCGAGATCGAGCGGCCGCTGTCGTTTGCGTTGATCCAGGTCGACGCCGACCCCAACCTCTGGCGTGAGCAGCTCGACATTTCCGCGGCCGCGCACGCGGCCGGTAGCCAGTTGTATCCACAGATCGCGGCGCGACCGTTCGGGATGTTGCTCGGCTTCCCCGGCCATCACGGCTTCACCCACCGGCCGACGTACCGCAAGCTCAAGGCCGAATGCAGCCACGAGGAGTTGGCGCAGCGTCTCGCCGAACCGGCGGTGAAGGCCGCAATCCTGTCCGAGGACGACCTACCCATCGACACTAGTTTGCTGTTCGACGCCATGTTCATGCTCGTGAAGCATTCGCTGGACCGGATCTATCACCTGGGCGATCCGCCCGACTACGAACCGACACCCGATTGCACCGTCGCGGCGATCGCCCGCCAACGCGGCGAAGACCCGATGCACACGCTTTACGACCTCATGCTGGAAGCCGACGCGGGCTCGATGCTGATGCTGCCGTTCTTCAATTACGCCGACGGCAACCACGACGCGATCAGGGAGATGTTGACCCACCCGGCAGGAGTGCTGGGGCTCTCCGACGGCGGTGCGCACTGCAACCTGATCTGCGACGCCTCCTTCCCCACCTTCCTGTTGACCCACTGGGCCCGCGACCGCCACCGTGGCGAGAAGCTGCCCCTTGAGTACCTGGTGCGCAAGCAATCTCGCGACACGGCCCACCTGTTCGGCCTCACCGACCGCGGCACTATCGAACTCGGCAAGAAGGCCGACATCAACGTCATCGACATGAACGCACTGAGGCTGCTCCCGGCGCGGATGGCTTACGACCTGCCAGCCGGTGGACAGCGACTCGTCCAGGGTGCCAGCGGATACGCCGCGACCATCGTCAGTGGGACCGTCACGCGTCGCGACGGCGTGGACACCGGAGCGCGCCCAGGTCGCCTGGTGCGCGGTCCTCGCTGAGCCCGATATTGCACCCCTTCGACCAGGCCATTGAGCTCGACACGGTCGACGAAAACGTCCGGCGCGGCCGGACCCATCCGGAGTGGGCCAACATGGTCGGCCCATTCGGCGGAATCACCGCCGCCGCCATCGTGCGTGCGATCGAAACCCACCCCGAGCGCATCGGTTCTCCCCTGGCGCTGACCATCAACTTCGCCGCACCCATCGCCGACGGCGACTTCGACATCGCGCTTCAGATCGCCCGCACCAACCGCACCAATCAGCACTGGGTCATCGAGCTCAGCCAGGACAATGAAATCAAGACCACGGCGACCGCGCTGTTTGGCATCCGCCGCGACACGTGGGCCGACACCGAAGCGCACCCACCGAGCGCGCCGCCGCCAGAACAACTCCCCCCCAGCGGCCTCGGCGTACCCATCGTCTGGGCCGGCCGCTACGAATTGCGGTTCGTCGACGGAGCCGTCCCCGAGACGGACTCGCAGCCGAGCCCGACATCGACGACCACATTGTGGGCGCGCGACGTTGCACAGCGCCGCGTCGACTATCCGGCGCTGGCCGCGCTGTGCGACATCTTCTACCCGCGAGTGTTCTTGCGCCGCGGCGGATACCTCCCGGCTGGGACCATTTCGCTGACGAACTACTTCCACGCCGACCAGGAACAGCTGGATGCCGTCGGCGGTGACTACGTCCTGTGCACCGCTCATGCCAACCGGTTCTCCCGCGGCTACTTCGACCAGAGCGCGCAGCTGTGGACGCGCGCCGGCGCATTGCTGGCCAGCACGCATCAGATCGTCTACTTCAAGGGGTGAGAACCGTTGAGAATGGATTTGCCATGACAGAGCACGCGAACGAGGCGATCGAGTCGATAAAACAGCTCAAAGCCCGCTACTGCCGGTACCTCGATACCAAGGACTGGGCGGCGTGGCGATCCATCTTCACCGACGATTTCCTCAGCGACACTTCCGAGGCCGGCGGCAAGTTGATTGCCGGCGCCGACGACTTCGTGGCCTTCACCCGCAAGGCCATCGGACGCCCCGCACAGGCCACAGCGCATCAAGTGCACGCGCCCGAGATCGAGCTCACGTCGGCGACGACGGCACGGGGTGTGTGGGCATTGCAAGACGTCGTCCGCTTCGGCCCCGGACTGACCCTGGTCGGTTATGGCCACTACCACGAGACCTACCAAAACATCGCCGGGCAGTGGCTCATCAAGAGCTCAAAGCTGACTCGGCTGCGCGAGGACATCGTCACTCCCCTGTTCTCGCTTTACATCTCCGACCGTATGCGAAAGGCCGGCGCCAAGCTCGCCAGCCGGCTGTCGGTAACGTAAGCGCCCATGACTGTCGGCACCATCCTTGTCACCGGCGCGTTCGGCCAAGTCGGCAAGCGATGCACTCAGATCCTGCTTGACCGAGGCCGAACCGTCGTCGCGACGGACCTGCGGACCGACGCAACCCAAGACGTCGAGAAAGAATTGTCGGCCGGCGCCGGGACGCTGATTCCGGCCTACATCGATCTGCTGGATGCGGCGGCGGTGCGCGAGTTGGTCGTGACCCATCAGCCAGAAGCCATCGTGCACCTCGCCGCGATCGTCTCGCCACCCTCATACCGCAATCCCGGGCTGGCCAGAAAAGTCAACGTCGGCGGGACCGAAAACCTTCTGACGGCGGCATCTTTATCTCGTCCTCTGGCCGGCCCGCCGCTCTTTCTGCTGGCGTCCAGCGCCGCGGTGTACGGATCACGCAATCCCAACCGTTATCCCGAGCTGATCACTCCGGATACCGCGGTGAATCCCATCGATCAATACGGGGAGGACAAGGTGCTCGCGGAGGCGGCAGTGCGGGCGAGCGGCCTACCGTACGGCTTGTTCCGACTCGGCGGAGTCATCTCGCCGGACACCATGTCGGGTATCAACGGCGACTACCTGCTCATAATGCGCTCGCTGCCGACCGACAACCGGCTGCACTCGGTGGACGCGCGCGATGTGGCGCTCGCATTCGCCAACGGTGCCGATCGCCAAGCCACGATCGACGGCAAGGTGTTGCTCATCGCCGGGAACGAGTCCTATGTGCACCTGAAGCACGAGATGGAAGGCGACCTGATGTCCGCCGTCGGCCTGGGTCGACTGGGCCCCTCGGCCGGCCTGCCCGGCGACCCCGATGACGAACGCGGTTGGAGTTTCACCGGCTGGTTCGACACCACCGAATCGCAGGCGCTACTTGACTTCCAACAACACAACTGGGACCAGACGCTGGCCTGGATCGCCGAATCCCAAGGCCACCTGCGCGTCGCGTTGCGCGTCGTGGGCCCGATACTGCGACCGGTGCTACGCGCGGCCCTCGAGCTGCAGCGCCGCGCCGAGGGACGAGGGCCCTACGCCGACCCCTGGACGCTGATCGCGAGGAAATACGGCCAGGAAGCGCTGGCTCAGGCCGATTAGAGCTTAAGCAAGCACTCCGGTGACTGGCGCGCCCCCGGGGTTTCCGGAGCCGCCCCACCAGCGGAACAGACTCTCAATGTCAGGGGCGCCGCCCACGTCGAGCGTGAGTAGCTGAGAAGTTCGTGTCCACTCGACATTGGGCGCCCCCTGGAAGGACCCGCAGAGTAGCTGGCCGGCGACCTGGTCGGGCGACTCGGTGTAACTCCAGTTGCTCGGCGAAGCGGCCACGCCCGGGCACGAGGCGGGCACCCACAGCGTGCTACCCACCGATTGCGTCTGGAACTGGTCATTCATTGCGTCTGCATCGGGCCAGAGCGTAAAACGTCCCGTCGTCGGGCCACCTGCGGCGCTCCCGGTGCATTGCAGACTTGCCACCGCGTCCAGCGGCGGAATGGGATTGCTGGCCGTCTTGCAAAGACCTGGCGAGAACCCGGCGGGTAATAGATTCGCGATTTTTTGCTCGTCATCGCTGAACTCAACGGCGGTGGCGCGCGGAGGGTGAATGCCGGTTAGCACGGCAATTCCGCTGAGCAGCGCCAACACGGCGAGGAACCGAGTTGTTCGAGAGAGCACCAGAGGATCGGCACTGTCGCGCATCATTACCTCCTAGATAAGGTATCGGGGTCCCCGGGCGAAGTCTAAGCGCGCGAAGCGAACCAGACGGCCGCTTTGCGGATCGAATCCTCGACTGGTTCGGGTGTCCACCCGAGCTCGCGTTCGGCCTTGCTGTGGTCGAGGGGGGACATCAGTTTGACCATCTCCATGCCGGCATAGGCGAATGGCAGGTCGCGCCTCAGCAACCGCGCCAACACGTCGTTGATGCGTGCACCCGCACGCAACACCGGCATCGGGATGCCGATCCGCGGTGGCCGTCTGCCGACGGCGGTGGCGGCGATCTCGTGCAGCTCCCGAACGCTCATGTATCTGTCGGAGATGATGTAGCGCTCGCCGCTTCGCCCGTGTTCGGCGGCGAGAAGCATTGCCCTGGAAGCATCTTCGATGCCCACCACTTCGGCGGCGTAGCCCATGTTGAACGGGAAACGTCCGGCGGCAACCTGGGCCAGCACCGACCCGTGTGGGGTCGGCGCCCAATCGCGGGGCCCGTAGGTGGTGGCTACGCACATGGCCACCGCGGGCAGGCCCTTGTCGTGTGCGTACGACAGCACCATCTTTTCGGCGGCGACGCGTGCTTCGATGTAGGCGCCGCCCTGATCCCAGTTGTGCGGATCGTCTTCGGTAACCAGCCGGCTGTCACTAATCGCCAAAGCGCCGATGGTGCTGGTGAATACGAACCTCTTCAGGTCGGCGTCCAGAGCCGCGTCCAGAACATGCCGCAGCCCGTCCACGTTGGTCCGGAACAACGGTTCCGGGTCGCGCAGCCACATCCGGGCATCGACGACGCAATAATAGACGACGTCACAGCCAGTCATCGCCGCGCGCAAGGCATCGTCATCAAAGACATCGCCGTAACACCGCTCGACATCGAGATCGTCGATCCCCTTGGTGGAACTGGTGCGGCGCAACATGACTCGCACATTATCGCCCGAGGCGCCCGCTTCTACCAGCTGACGTGTGACATGTGAACCCAGGAAGCCGCTGGCCCCGATCACTAGTTTTTTCATGGCTCCATGGGTTCCTAGCGGTCGATCCATCCCATTTGCGCTTCGGCGTGGTGGCCACCGACAGCCGGGGTGAGTTGGTCGAGCCTGGCCAGTTGTTCAGGGGCCAGCACGACGGCGTCGGCGCCGGCATTTTCCTCAAGGCGCGCAACGCGTTTAGTTCCCGGAATGGGCACGATGTCGGCGCCCTTCGACAGCAGCCACGCCAAAGCGACTTGGGCGGGCGTGGCACCGATGTCGGCGCTGATTTCGCGCAGCTCGTCTGCGCTGCCGAGGTTGTGTCGGAAGTTCTCCTCGAAGAACCGGGGGTTGGTCTTGCGGTAGTCGCTGTCGGGAAACTCGTCCGTCGACCGGATTGCGCCGGTGAGGAAACCGCGGCCCAACGGCGAGTACGCGACGAAACCGATTCCCAGTTCACGCAGCAGCGGTAACACCGCTTCTTCCTGATCGCGGGTCCACAGCGAGTATTCGGATTGCACGGCCGTGATGGGATGCACGGCGTGGGCCCGGCGGATAGTGTTCACGCCGACTTCGGAAAGGCCGATGTGCCGGATCTTCCCGGCTTCGACTAGCTCGGACAGCGCTCCGATGGTGTCCTCAATCGGGGTGCCGCGATCGAGGCGATGCTGGTAGTAGAGGTCGATGTAGTCGGTCGCGAGCCTCTTCAGGGAGCCGTCCACGGCGACCCGGATGCTGGCGGGGCTGCTGTCCAGGCCGTCGCGTCCGGTATGGGACATCAGGCCGAACTTCGTTGCCAACACCACCTGGTCGCGTCGACCCTGCAAGGCGCGGGCGAGCAGTTCCTCGTTGACATACGGGCCATAGACCTCGGCGGTGTCGATCAGCGTTACGCCCAGGTCGATGGCGCGGTGAACTGTGCGGATGGATTCCGCATCGTCAAAACCGTCTCCGACATAGGCCACCGACATACCCATGGCACCAAGACCGAGGCGGCCTACCTCCAGGCCGGCCAGGTGAGCGTGTTGGATGGTACGTCTCCTTGTTCTGGTTGAGATTCTGCGGCAGGATCTCAACGCTCAAGGACCAATGACCCTGGCGCCGTTTGCCATCCTGTTCCAGGATTGACCTTAGACTGGACCCGGGAGGGTGGATCATGCCGGATGTATTGCTGGATGCCGACGTACTCAGGGCAGCTGTGCAGTTGGCGTGCCGGGCCCCGTCGTTGCACAACAGCCAGCCCTGGCAGTGGGTCACCCAGGGCACCAGACTGCACCTCTACGTCGATCACAGCCGGATTCTCTACTCCACCGACAAGTCGGGCCGGGAGGCCCTCATCAGCTGCGGCGCCGTGCTCGACCATCTATGCGTTGCGATGGCCGCAGCCGGGTGGACAGCGAACATCGAAAGATTTCCCAATCCGAACGACCTCGATCATGTCGCGTCATTTGATTTCAGCCCAATGAGCCTCGTCGCCGATGGCGATCGTCGCCGAGCCGACGCGATCGCGCACCGCCGCACCGATCGGCTTCCGTTCGCCGCGCCGAACAATTGGGAGTATTTGGAACCTGCGCTGCGTAACGCCGTCAACGCCGGGACGGTTCACCTCGACGTGATAGCCGACGAGCTGCGCCCGGAACTGGCCAGGGCGTCACGACTCACTGAATCGCTGCGAGAGTACGATTCCTATTACCATACCGAATTAGACTGGTGGACAAATCATTTCGAGAATTCCGATGGGATTCCGAGTAGCTCACTGATATCGGCGGCCGAAAGTGATCAGGTCGACGTCGGACGCCCATTCCCGGATAGTCCGCACACCCAACGGCGTGCCTACATTGGACACGACCAGTCCACGGTGCTCGTTCTGTCGACCGACGGGGACACCCACGGCGAGGCCGTGCGCACTGGCGAAGCGTTGTCCGCGGTGTTGTTGGAGTGCACGTTGGCCGGTATGGCGACGTGCACACTGACCCATCTCACCGAGCTATGGTCCAGCCGCAACCTGATCGGCAACCTGACCGGACGGACCGCTATGCAGCAAGTTCTGATCCGCGTCGGCGAGGCGCCTGTGCTTGGCGAGGTACCCCCCATGACGCCGCGGCGGCCACTTGACGAGGTTCTGACGTTTCACCCCGATACATCTGGGTGAGCGGCTTTACCTGCGGGTCGCGTCACCCGGTTGCTTCACTGATCGCAACCAAGCGGGCCACCGCGGCTTCAATACCGCTGGCGAGCTCATCGACGTCGGGTACCGCGTCATAGTCGGCGGTGATACCGAACACCAGATCTTCGCCGTAGCTGAGCATGGCGATGCCCGTGCGGAGGTGAAGTGCAATCGGCGGGATAGGTAGCAGGCGCTGCACATCTCGGCCCATCATGCTTAACCGATGACGGGGACCGGGCACGTTGGTTGCCAAGGCGACGATCCCGAGTTGGGGAAGCCGGGTCAGTAACCGAACCGCCCAGGCCGTCAAAGCGAAGGGGATGTAGTTGGCTGCCGAGAAGATCGCAGATCCGGCTTGTCGTTGCCCGCCGGACTTGGCTCTTGTCAATCGGCGGTGCACCGCTTGCAGCCGTTCTATGGGGTCCTCGAGCTCGATGGGAAGGTACGGCAGCATCAGAGAGACGCGATTATCGAGTTGGTTCGATGCGTCGGCCGACCGCACCGACACGGGCACCAATGTGCGCAGTGAGTTTCGTTGCGGCTGTTCGCCTCGGTGCATCAGCATTTCCCGGAAACTATCGGTAATCGCAGCGAGTGCAACATCATTGATGGTCACGTCAAACTTATGGCAAATCATGGCCACATCGACGAGGAGGACTTGGGCTGCGCTGTAGCGACGCAGATTGCTGACCGGGCCGATCAGCGAGGAATCCGCCGGACTCAGGATACCGGCGGCGATTTGAACAGCCCCGGTCGCTATGCGGGCAGCGGCACTCGTGACGGCGGTAGAAAGGTGCCAGATGCCGCCGGCCCAGTCCAGCGGATTCAGGCTCGGCCAAGACGGACGAAGCGCCGGCGACTCGGCGGCGGCACGGATCCGGTTTGCGAACGTCTCTCCATCCGCGCCGTCGCACAGCCCCGCGAGCAGGCGCGTCGCGGAGATTCCATCGGCGATGCAGTGGTGCAGCTTGGTCAGGACCGCCCAGCGATTCTCGGCCAGTCCTTCGATAATCCAGCTTTCCCACAACGGTCGATCTCGATCGAGGCGTCGTTCCATGATATCGGCGACAACCCGGAACAACGCTGTATCGTCGCCGGGCTCCGGCAGCGCAATTCGATGCACATGATGGGCGAGATCGAACTGAACATCATCGACCCATTCCGGCGCCGCGAGGTCGAGCGGATGCGTGTGCACCACCTGCGTGAACCGGGGAATCTCAGACACTCGCTCGGCCAGCACCGAGACAAGCGCCGCGTAGTCGGGAGCCGGTCCTTCCATGACGGCCAAGCCGCCGATCGCCAGACTTACGTGCCGGTCGGAATCTTCCGCCTCGAGGAAGCCCGCATCAAGGGTTGTCAGGTGCTCCACCAGCAGCCTCCAAAGTTGTTTCGGCCCAACCACTTTCCGCCTCGTGCAGGCGTCCCGGCAGAGTCGGAAGTCCCACGGCCGATGCGGCTCAAAGAGTGGACGCCACCAGGCCGGTCAGGTCGGCGAGGCGGTGAGAGTATCCCCACTCGTTGTCGTACCAGCCAACAATCTTCACCAGATCACCCGTGACTTTGGTGAGCCCGGAGTCAAAGATGCACGACGACGGGTCGGTCACGATGTCGGAGGAGACGATGGGATCCTCGGTGTAGGTGAGGAAGCCCTTCAGCTCACCGTCGGCCGCTGCCGCAAACGCGGCGTTGACCGCCTCGGTGGTTGCCGGCTCGCGGACGATGACGGTCAGATCGGTCGCTGAACCGGTGGGCACCGGCACCCGCAGCGCGTACCCGTCGAGCCGTCCCTCGAGCTGGGGCAGCACCAGACTGATCGCACGGGCGGCCCCGGTGGAAGTGGGCACCACATTGATCGCCGCGGCGCGGGCCCGACGAAGGTCGCGGTGCGGACCGTCCTGCAAGTTCTGGTCCGGGGTGTACGCGTGGACGGTGGTCATGAGCCCGCGCTCGATTCCGAACACTTCGTCAAGCACCATCGCCATCGGCGCCAGGCAGTTGGTCGTACAGGAGGCGTTCGAGACGACGGTCTGGGTGCCGTCGTAGTCGCGGTGGTTGACACCCATCACAACGGTGAGGTCCGCACCCTTGGACGTCGCGGACACCACCACCTTCTTCGCTCCGCCGTGCAGGTGACCGCGAGCCTGCTCCGCGGCGGTGTATCGACCGGTGGACTCGACGACGACATCCACACCGACATCTCCCCACGGCACCGCCGCCGGCCCGTCGGCGATGGACCAAGCCTTGATCCGCTGGTCTCCCACCACAAGGTCCTCGTCGTCGACCGACACATCGTGCGGCAAGCGTCCCAGGACGGAATCGTATTTGAGCAGGTGCGCCAGAGTCTTGTTGTCCGCGACGTCATTCACCGCGACAATCTCGATGTCGGTGGTCCCTGCTGCGCGTTGTACGTCCACGGCACGGAAGAAGTTTCGCCCCACACGCCCAAAGCCGTTCACGCCCACCCGGATTGCCATAGTGATCTCCTCGTAGTTCTGTGGTCTTGGACGCAGCATCGCTTGCACGCCACCTTGAGTCTGACCACGCATCGGGCCGAGCAGCAGAGGACAAGGTCCTCGCTTTCCTGCCCGCCCTTCTTCCCAGTTCATTCGAGTGACCTTCGGCCCTGGCACCGCGCATGCCGCTATGGGAGGTTGGCATTTGTGGCGCTATCGCAGGTACACGCGTGAGCCGGAGTGCTCGACCGACTAGGCGTGAATTTGTGCGTCCCTCAGGCGGCGCGCACCCCGGATTCCTGACGCAGCCTGCACGACCAGGACGGCGGTGTCGGGCAACGACACCGGGCAGTTCGACGCCGCATGACATGTGGGTCGGGCTTGACGCTGCCGACTGCGTCACGCGCAACGAGAGGAGATGTCATGAGTACATCCGGGTACGTCCGCTTTTTTGAGGAGTTCGGCATCGACGACGTGCCGCTGGTCGGCGGAAAGAACGCGTCGCTGGGCGAGATGTTCCAGAAGCTGTCCGGGCAGGGCGTTCGCGTCCCGCACGGATTCGCCATCACCGCCCAGGCCTATCGCTACATGTTGGACAAGGCCGACGCGTGGGACCGTCTGCACGCCGAGCTCGACGAGCTCGACCCCACCGACGTCGCCGCGCTGGCGCGGAAGGGCAAGCGCGCCCGGGAGATCGTCTACGGTGCCGGGCTACCCGACGATCTGGCCGCCGAGATTCTGGATGCCTACCGCAAGCTTCAACAGGAGTACGGCGAGGATGTGAGTCTGGCGGTGCGGAGTTCGGCGACCGCCGAGGACCTGCCGACGGCGAGCTTCGCCGGCCAGCAGGATTCGTATCTGAACATCAAAGGCGAAGAGAGTCTCCTCGACACGTGCCGGCGTTGTTTCGCCAGCCTGTTCACCGATCGCGCCATTCATTACCGAGTCGACCAGGGCTTCGACCACTTCAAGGTTTCGCTGTCGATCGGCGTGATGAAGATGGTGCGCTCCGATATCTCATCGTCGGGTGTGATGTTCTCCATCGACACCGAGTCGGGCTTTCGCGACGCCGTCTTTGTGACGGGCGCCTACGGCCTTGGCGAGAATGTGGTTCAGGGTGCCGTCGACCCGGACGAGTTCTACGTCCACAAGCCGACCTATCTCGCCGGCCACCGCGCCGTGTTGCGCCGCCTCATCGGCGACAAGGCGGTGAAGATGATCCTCGTCGACGGCGAGACGAAGAACACGACGCGAAACATTCCCACACCGAAGTCCGACCGCGCTCGGTTCTGCCTCACCGATGAGGACGTCCTGGAGCTGGCCGGCTACGCGTGCACGATCGAGGCCCACTACGGGCGGCCGATGGACATAGAATGGGCCAAGGACGGCCTGGACGGAAAGCTCTACATCGTCCAAGCCCGCCCTGAGACGGTGGCCTCCCAGCACAGCGTGACTGCGCTGGAGTCCTATGTGCTCGAGGGCAGGGGCGAGATACTGACCGAGGGCCGATCGGTCGGCGAAAGGATCGCCTCTGGTGCGGTGAAAAGGATCGAAAACCTCACGCAGCTAGCGGAATTCAAGCCCGGCGAGGTCCTGGTCGCAGACACCACAACACCCGACTGGGAGCCGGTCATGAAGACCGCCGCGGCGATCGTTACGAACCGCGGTGGTCGCACCTGCCACGCCTCGATCATCGCCCGCGAACTCGGCATCCCCGCCGTGGTTGGCACCGGCGACGCGACCACCTGCGTGCCGGACGGCGAAGTCGTGACGGTGTCGTGTGCAGAGGGCGACTCGGGCCGCGTGTACCGAGGGGCGGTGGCTTTCCATGTGGACCGCACCGAGGTGGCGGACCTGGCGCGGCCGCGCACCCAGATCATGATCAACCTCGGGAACCCCGACCTGGCCTTCAAGACGTCGTTCCTGCCGAACGACGGCGTGGGACTCGCGCGGATGGAGTTCATCATCAGCGAGTACATCCGGGTCCACCCGCTGGCCCTGCTGCACCCCGATAAGGTCGCCGACGCGGACGCTCGCCGGACGATCGATCGGCTCACGCAGGGCTATCCCGACGGGAGCGCCTTCTTCGTGGAACGCCTGTCCGAAGGGATCGGCACCATCGCCGCCGCCTTCTGGCCCAAGCCTGTGGTGGTACGGATGTCGGACTTCAAGACCAACGAGTACGCCAGCCTGCTCGGCGGAGCAGCCTTCGAGCCATCCGAAAACAACCCGATGCTCGGTTTTCGCGGCGCCTCGCGCTACGCGCATCCCGCCTACGCCGAGGGTTTCGCGCTGGAGTGCCGCGCGATGCGACGTGTCCGCGACGAGATGGGTCTGACGAACGTCATTCTGATGCTCCCGTTCGTGCGCCGAATCGCCGAGGCGGACCTCGTCCTGCAGACGATGGCCGACCTCGGTCTGCGGCGGGGCGAGAACGGGCTCAAGGTGTACGCGATGTGCGAGATCCCCAACAACGTGATCCTCATCGATCAATTCGCCAAACGCTTCGACGGCTTCTCCATCGGCTCCAACGACTTGACGCAGCTCACCCTCGGCGTCGATCGGGACAGCGAGATCGTGGCGTTCGACTACGACGAGCGCGACGACGGTGTCAAGGAAATGATTCGCCTGGCCGTCGAGGGCTGCCGCCGCAACGGAATCCACTCGGGGCTGTGTGGACAAGCGCCTTCGGACTACCCGGACATGGCCGAGTTCTTGGTCCGGCTCGGCATCGACTCGATCAGCCTGAATCCCGACACGGTGATCAAAACCACCCGCCAGGTCCTCCAGGTGGAGAAACAGCCCGTGCCCGCTCGATGAGCGACGACGCGCTCCATCGGCCCGCAGCCGGACCGTCGGAGGATGTCACGCCCCTTGCCGACCTGTTGCATGGGCGGTCCCGGGCCGGGCCGGTGCGCGAGCGCCGGCCCGTTTACGTCGATTTGCTGCCGCCCTGTAATGCCGGTTGCCCGGCCGGGGAGAACATTCAGGCCTGGCTTGCCCATGCCACCGCCGGCCGGCACGAGCAGGCTTGGCGTCAGCTTGTTGCGGACAATCCTTTTGCCGCGATCCATGGACGGGTGTGTTATCACCCGTGTGAAACCGTCTGCAACCGTGCCAATCTCGACAGCTCGGTGTCGATCCATTCGGTGGAGCGGTTCCTCGGTGACCTTGCTCGCGAGCGGGGCTGGATGCTGGCACCACCGTCGACCCGCACCGGCAAGCGAGTCCTGGTCATCGGCGCGGGGCCCAGCGGACTGTCCGCCGCCTACCATCTGGCAGTCCTCGGCCACGAGGTCGAGATCCGCGACGCGGGCGCGGCGCCCGGCGGGATGATGCGCTACGGCATTCCGAGCTACCGGCTGCCCCGTGACGTGCTGGATGTCGAGCTGAACCGCATCGCGGCTATGGGCGTCCGGTTGACCAGCGATCATCGGGTCGATGACCTCGCGGCCGAGCGCGACGAGGGCCGCTTTGACGCGGTATTCGTCGCGGTCGGTGCGCACCTGGCCAAACGAGTCGACATCCCCGCGGGTGACGCGGGCACGATGGTGGACGCGGTGTCTTTTCTGCGCAACGTCGCCTCGGGCGGGAGACCGGCGGTCGGGCGCCGCGTGGCCGTTTACGGCGGCGGCAACACCGCGATGGACGCCGCCCGGGTCGCACGCCGCCTCGGCGCCGAGGACGCGGTCATCGTCTACCGGCGCACTCGCGAGCAGATGCCCGCCCACCAGGAGGAAGCCGAGGATGCCGAACGTGAGGGCGTGCGGATCAACTGGCTGCGCACGATCAGCGCCTTCGACGGCCCCGAATTGCGGGTCGAGGTCATGGAACTCGACGGCTCGGGTTACCCGCAACCGACCGGACGCTTTGAGACGCTGGCCGCCGACACCCTGATCATGGCGCTCGGTCAGGAAACGGAGTCGGCGTTCATGCGGACGCTACCGGGAGTCGAGTTCGATGACGACGGCAGTGTGCGTGTCTCGGAATCACTGATGACGGGCTGTCCGGGTGTCTTCGCCGGCGGTGACATGGTGCCGTGTGAGCGCACCGTCACCGTCGGTGTCGGGCACGGGAAAAAGGCAGCCCACCACATCGACGCCTGGTTGCGCCGCGCGCCGGGCGCACGCCCGACCAAACACCCGACGGCGGAATTCGATTCGCTGCACCTGTGGTTCTTCGGCGACGCCGCGCGACGTCGGCAGCCCGAACTCGAGCGTGCACAACGCGTCAAGAGTTTCGCGGAGGTCGTCGGCGGTTTGTCCACCGAGGAAGCGACCTACGAGGCGGGGCGTTGCCTGTCGTGCGGGAACTGCTTCGAATGCGACGGCTGCCTCGGCGCATGCCCCGAGGACGCGGTGATCAAACTGGGGGTCGGGCACCGCTACAAGTTCGACTACGACAGGTGCACCGGCTGCGCCGTCTGCTTCGATCAGTGCCCCGTCCACGCCATCGAGATGTTTCCAGAGCCACGATGACACGTGTGACGGTGGACGGCAACGAGGCCGCTGTTTCAGTCGCCTACCGGCTCAACGAGGTGTGCTGCATTTACCCGATCACGCCGTCCTCGCCGATGGCCGAGTTGGCCGACGTGTGGTCCAGCGCGGGGCGGCCCAATGTGTGGGGCACCGTCCCGACAGTGGTCGAGATGCAAAGCGAGGGTGGAGCTGCGGGCGCATTGCACGGTGCCCTGCAGAGCGGCGCGTTGACCACGACCTTCACCTCGTCGCAGGGCCTACTGCTGATGATCCCGAATATGTACAAGATCGCCGGCGAACTGACCTCGGCCGTCATCAACGTGGCAGCCCGGTCAGTGGCAGCGCAGGCATTGTCGATCTTCGGTGACCATTCCGACGTGATGGCCGTGCGGCAAACGGGCTTCGCCATGCTCGCGTCGGCCTCCGTGCAGGAGGCACAGGACCTGGCACTCGTTGCGCAGGCGGCCACGCTGGCGACCCGGGTACCGTTCGTGCACTTCTTCGATGGATTCCGAACCTCGCACGAACTCAACACGATCGAGACGCTATCCGATGACGACCTGCGGGCGCTGGTGCCCGAGGAGTTGGTATGGGCGCATCGCGGACGGGCGCTGTCTCCCGAGCGCCCCTTCATTCGCGGCACCGCACAGAACCCGGATGTCTTCTTCCAGGCGCGGGAAACGGTGAACCCGTTCTACGCACGGGTTCCCGGTGTGGTCGAGGACCTGATGGCCCGCCTCGGCGAGCGCACCGGCCGCGAGATGCACATCGTCGACTACACCGGAGACCCGCAGGCGGAGCGAGTGCTGGTGGTGATGGGCTCGGGTGCCGAAACCGTAGCGCAGACAGTCGCCGCTCTCGTCGAACGCGGCGAGCGGGTCGGCGTGGTGCAGGTGCGGCTGTACCGCCCGTTTCCCACCAGGACGTTCCTCGATGCGCTGCCGGCGACGGTGCGCACGGTCGGCGTGCTGGACCGCACCAAGGAGCCGGGGTCGATCGGCGAGCCGTTGTATCTCGATGTTGTCGCGGCGCTCGCCGAGGCGCATTCAGACGGAGAACGGCCGGCCATGCCGCGCATCACGGGCGGACGCTACGGCCTGTCGTCGAAGGAGTTCACGCCCGCCATGGTCGCCGGGGTGTTCGCCGAACTCGCCCGCGAGCAGCCGCGGCGCCGTTTCACCATCGGTATCGACGACGACGTCTCCGGGACCAGCATCGCCTACGACCCGTCCTTCGACATCGAGTCACCCGACACGTTCCGGGCGGTCTTCTTCGGGTTCGGTTCGGACGGCACCGTCAGCGCGAACAAGAACACGATCAAGATCATGGGGTCCCAAGAAGGCCTGCACGCCCAGGGGTATTTCGTCTACGACTCGAAGAAATCGGGTTCGCAGACCGAGTCGCATCTCCGCTTCGGGCCGGGTCCCGTCCGGGCCCCCTATCTGATAACCGGCGCCAACTTCGTTGGCTGCCATCAATTCCGGTTCCTCGACAAAATCGACGTGCTCGGCCGGGCCGCTCCGGGCGCGACGCTGCTGCTGAACTGTCGGCAGCCTGCCGCGAAGGTGTGGGACGCGCTGCCCCGGCCGGTTCAGGAACAGATCCTGGACAAGCGGATCACGCTGTACACCGTCGACGCCGACCGGATCGCTCGTGAGGCCGGGCTGGCCGGGCGGATCAACATCGTTTTGCAGACATGCTTCTTCGCGATCTCGGACGTGCTGCCCCGCGAGCGGGCGATAGCCTGCATCAAGGAATCGGTGGAAAAGATGTACGGAAACCGCGGCGCCGACGTGCTGGAGAAAGAACTGGCCGCAGTGGACGGCGCGGTGGCCGGGTTGCACCGGATCGAGGTGCCCGCCCTGGTCACCTCCACCCGCACACCGGCACCGACAGTGCCCGATTCCGCGCCCGAGTTCGTGCGCACCGTCACCGCGGAGATGATGGCCGGACGCGGAAACGCGTTGCCGGTCAGTGCACTTCCGGTGGACGGCACCTACCCGAGTGGAACCACTGCATACGAGAAACGCAACGTTTCCGAGCTGGTTGCGGTCTGGGATTCCGACAGCTGCATTCAGTGCGGCAATTGCGGCTTCGTCTGCCCGCACAGCGTTATTCGCTCCAAGTTCTACGACGAGTCCCAGCTGGCAGGGGCGCCGCAGCAGTTCGACTCCGCTCCCCTGGATGCCGTTGGCCTCCCGAACGCCAGGTTCTCGTTGCAGGTGTACGTCGAGGACTGCACCGGGTGCGGCCTGTGCGTCGAGGCCTGCCCGGTCGTCCTTCCCGGCAACCCCGTCACCAAAGCGATCAACCTCGCTCCGGCCGAGCCGCGGGTGATCGCCGAGCGAGAGAACATCACCTTCTTCGAGACCCTGCCAACCAACGACCGGTCCCGGGTGGATTTCGGCACCGTACGCGGCACCCAGTTCCTGCAGCCGCTGTTCGAATTCTCCGGCGCCTGCGCGGGTTGCGGTGAGACGCCGTACCTCAAGCTCCTGTCACAGCTGTTCGGCGACAGGCTGCTGATCGCCAATGCGACCGGCTGCTCTTCCATCTATGGCGGCAACCTGCCCACCACGCCCTGGGCCACCGACGCGGACGGGCGCGGTCCCGCCTGGTCGAACTCGCTGTTCGAGGACAACGCGGAGTTCGGGCTCGGCCTGCGGTTGGCCAGCGACGGACACGTCGCCCTGGCCCGGCGTCGCCTCGCCGAGTTACGCGGCACGCTAGATGCCGGACTCGTCGACGACATTCTCGCGGCTCCGCAGCTGCGGGAGTCGGAGTTGGCGGCCCAGCGGGAACGGGTGGCCGAGCTCCGGCACCGCCTCGACGGCCTCGATCCCGCCCTCACCGCGGACCTGCGCAGCGTGCTGGACAGCCTGGTCCGGCGCAGCGTGTGGATCGTCGGCGGTGACGGCTGGGCGTACGACATCGGTTCCGGTGGGCTCGACCACGTGTTGGCGACCGGGCGCAACGTCAACGTGCTGGTGCTCGACACCGAGGTCTATTCCAACACCGGTGGTCAGATGTCCAAGTCGACACCGCTGGGCGCAGTCGCCAAGTTCGCCGCCGCCGGCAAGACGGTGCCGAAGAAGGACCTCGCGCTGCAAGCGATCGCTTACGGAAACGTCTACGTCGCCAAGGTCGCCATGGGTGCCGACCCGCAGCAGACTCTGCAGGCCTTCCGCGAGGCGGAGGCTTACGATGGCCCGTCGCTGGTGATCGGCTATAGCCAGTGCATTGCGCACGGCATCGATATGCGTCTCGGGATGGATCAGCAATACCGGGCGGTCGCCAGCGGACATTGGCCGCTGCTCCGTTACGACCCGGTGCTCCGTGCCACCGGCCACAATCCGTTCCTGCTCGATTCGCACCGTCCGCGGATTCCGCTGGCCGACTACGTCTACCGAGAGCTGCGGTACCGCTCACTGGCCAACGCCGATCCGGTCGAAGCCGAACGGCTGCTCGGCCTGGCAGAACAGGCGATCGAACAGCGCTGGAATACCTATGAGGAGATGGCTTCTCGCGGTCCCGAACACTTTCACGCCGACGCCCGCAGGGAACGCTGATGGAACTATCGACCCGCTACATGGGCCTCACATTGCGCAACCCACTGGTGGCGGCGGCGTCCCCGCTGTCGCGGACCGTCGACGGCGTCCGGCGCCTCGCCGACTCCGGCGTCGGCGCGGTGGTGCTCTACTCGCTGTTCGAAGAGCAGCTGCGCCGCGAGGCGGAGCAAAACGCGCGGCTGGTCGAGGCGGGCTCCGAAAGCTTCGCCGAAGCCCTGTCCTACTTGCCGGCCGGAGCCGACGAGGACCACGGCCCGCGTCGGTACCTGAGCCTGCTCGAACGCGCGGCAACCGCGGTCGCGGTTCCGGTGATCGGCAGCCTCAACGGCAGCACGCCCGGCAGTTGGGCCCGCTACGCCCGGTCGATGCAGGACTGCGGTGCGGCCGCGGTCGAACTGAACATCTACTACCTGCCCGCCAATTCGCACATCCGCGGCCGCGACGTCGAACAGCGTCACCTCGACATCCTGGCGCGGGTCAAGGACGCGGTCACCGTACCGGTGGCCGTGAAGCTCAGCCCGTACTTCAGCGCGACCGGAGAGATGGCGCGGCGCCTCGACGAGGCCGGTGCGGACGCACTTGTTCTGTTCAACCGATTCCTGCAACCCGACATCGACCCCGAGACCCTGACCGTGGTGCGCGCGGTGTCGTTGTCCACCCCGGCGGAAATTCGGTTGCCGCTGAACTGGATTGCGCTACTGCGCGGACGGGTCGGCGCGTCGCTCGCCGCGACGACCGGCGTCGAGAGCTCCATTGAGCTGATCAAGTACCTGCTGGCCGGCGCGGATGTGGTGATGACCGCGTCAGCACTGCTGCGACACGGCCCGCAACACGCCGCCGTACTGCTCGACGGCTTGCGTGAATGGATGCGGCGCAAGGGATACACCACGGTCGAGGAACTGCGTGGGTTGCTCGCCACGCCCGTCGGCGCCGACGAGACCGCACGCGAACGCGGGGACTACGTCAGCGCACTACGGCAAGCCAACAACACCGACTACGGCCCCTGGTAACACTAGAGGCTCGCATCATTCGACGGCGATTGACAGCTAGTCAAGGTCTTTCGCCCCTTACCGAGGGGCCGCCGCAGGCGTTCAGTGATAGTTGCGAGCAATAGCCATCGGCCCTCGGCGGCGGGTAACTCGTGGCCACGGAAGAAGCTGACGAGATGAGCGCACTTACGGTGGGCGCGGTGGCCGAGACGGCACCCGGGGAGCGACGGGTCGCGTTGAGTCCGGACGGCGCGGCCCGGCTGCAGACCGCTGGGCAGCAGGTGGTCGTCGAGGCGGGCGCAGGCGCTGCGGCGTGGTTCCCCGATACCGACTACACCGACGCCGGCGCCCGCCTGGTGACCAGACGCGAACTGTACGAGCAGGCCGACATCGTCGTCTGTGTACACCCGCCGGCTGAGGCGGACGTCAGCCAGCTGCGCCCGGGTCAGGTCCTCATCGGGCTGTTGGCGCCGCTCATTGATCCGCACCTGGCTCGCAGCCTGGCCGAGGCGAAGGTGACCGCGATCAGCCTGGACGGTCTACCTCGGACCCTGAGCGCGGCCCAGTCGATGGACGCGCTCAGTTCGCAGGCTAACGTCGCCGGATACAAAGCCGCCTTGCTCGCAGCCGACAGCTATGGCGGTTACCTGCCGATGTTCATGACCGCCGCCGGCACGACGCGCCCGGCACGGGTCCTGGTGATCGGCGCCGGCGTCGCCGGGTTACAGGCGATCAGCACCGCCCGCCGACTCGGCGCGGTCGTGACCGGCTACGACGTCCGGGACGCAGCCCGCTCCGATGTGTTGTCCACCGGTGCGCATTTCCTCGACCTTTTCGTCGACCTCCCGACGGCCGTATCCGCCGCAGGAGACGGTGGTTACGCCCGCGTACTGACCGACGACGAGCGTGACGCCCAACAGTCCGCGTTGAACGCCGCGATCGGCGGGTTCGACATTGTCATCACCACCGCGCAGGTCCCCGGCAGGCGACCGCCGTCACTCGTCTCGGCGAGTGGGCTGGCCGCAATGCAACCCGGCTCGGTGGTAATCGACCTCGCCGCAAGCGGGTTGGGCGGCAACGTCGAAGGCTCAGTGCCGGAGACCACTACCATCACGGACAACGGCGTCACCGTGATCGGTGCCGGCAACCTGCCGTCCGGCGTCCCGAAGGCCGCCTCGACCGCCTACGCCCGCAACATCGTTGCGTTGCTGGCCCACCTCGTGCGTGACGGCAGCGTCGTGCTGGAACCGGACGACAGCATCACCGCCGGTGTGCTCATCACACACGACGGCGACATCGTCCGCCCGGCGGTCCGCGCCCTACTGGAAGGACCAGACCTATGACTCCCCTGCTGTTCGCCGACATCACGATCTTCGTGCTGAGTCTGCTCGTCGGGGTCGAGGTGATCAGCAAGGTCCCCGCTACCCTGCACACCCCGCTGATGTCCGGGTCTAACGCGATCCACGGCGTCGTCGTGGTCGGGGTGATGGTGCTCGCCGCGACGGTCAACACCCTGCCCGGCTATGTCCTGCTGATCGTGGCGGCGACGTTTGCAGCGATGAACGTGGTCGGCGCCTACGTCGTGACCGACCGCATGCTGCAGATGTTCCGCCCTCGCCCGGTTGCGGTGCGCGCAGCATCAGAGCAGAGCGCGGGCACGTCATGAGTGCCTTCGACACCCTGATCCACATCCTGTACCTGCTCGCTGCGGCCAGCTTCGTGCTCGGTCTGCACCTGATGACCTCACCGGCCACGGCGCGAAACGGAAATCTGCTCTCCGCGGCCGGCATGGCCGTTGCTGTGTTGAGCACGATCGCGGTCCTCACCCACGACCACGTGATCACGGCCCT
>Ga0302320_10009145_pt1 | contig 21356 bp, 21 predicted proteins | sample Bog_T0_3_FD_202130 | JGI IMG/M metagenome (GOLD analysis project Ga0302320, IMG submission 202130) | Peat permafrost microbial communities from Stordalen Mire near Abisko, Sweden - Bog_T0_3 | ecosystem: Environmental > Terrestrial > Soil > Wetlands > Peat | place: Sweden: Abisko, Stordalen Mire...
GAACACCAGTGCGAGTCTCGTTGAGCCCCACGTCCTTGACCAGGAGATGGGACCGGGGTTGGGCGGCGGCAGCCACGAGCCAAAAGGCGGCGCTTGAGATATCGCCGGGGACAGTGAAATCCCTGGACTCGGGGGTCTGGTCGCCAATGATGGAAACGGTGAGATCGTCGCGTTGCGGCCTGACCAGAAAGTAGCTGAGCATCCGCTCGGTGTGGTCGCGGCTCTGACTCGGCTCGGTGATGCTGGTTTTGCCCTTCGCAAATAGGCCCGCGAGGAGGATGGCGCTCTTCACCTGGGCGCTGGCGACGGGCATAAAATACTGGATCGGGTGCGGTTTGGTGCCCTCGATGAGCAACGGCGGGGTATTCTTGGGCCCCTCGGCGGTGATTTTCGCGCCCATTTCCGTAAGCGGCTCGATGATGCGCTTCATCGGGCGGCGGGAGAGCGATGGATCGCCCCGGAGGCGGGATTTGAACGGCTGCGCGGAAAGGATGCCGGCGAGCAGCCGCATGGTGGTGCCGGAGTTGCCGCAATCGATATCGGCCTCGGGAGGGGTCAGTTGCTTCCGCCTCCCATGGACAACAAGGGTGGTGGGCTCCAATTGCTCGATCCGGATGCCGAGGGCGCGCATGGCGGAGACCGTGGCGAGGCAATCCTCGCTCGGCAGGAAGCCGCGAATGACGCACGGGCCATTGGCAAGGGAGGCAATGAAGACCGCCCGGTGTGAAATGCTTTTGTCCCCCGGGACTTGGATCTCCGTCTGGATGACCGGGGCTCGATGTACTTTCCAATGCGTCATGAAATGGTCTTCTGTGCTGGCTGCCTGAGCCGGTTGCGCGTGCGCCTGGCTTCGGCCAGGTATTCTTCGATCTCGCCGGTCTCTTGGGTGTCGAGGAGTTTGCTGACCTCAGAAAGATTTTCAATCATTGCGTGCACCGCTTTTTTTACGGCATCCCGATTCTGGACAAGGATCTCCGCCCACATGTCGGGAGGGCCCGATGCGACGCGGGTGGTATCGAAAAAGCCGTTCCCATGCAGATCGAGGGCGGCCGGGTTCTCACGAAGAGCCGCCTGTATAAGCGCCGCGGCGGCCAGATGAGGCAAATGGCTGATGAGGGCAACGGCCTCGTCATGCGCATGCGGGGTCATCATTGCTACCCGGCAACCCAAGGCCTCCCAGAAAGCGGCAAGCGCCCTTACCGATTCTGCCGGGGTCCCCTCCTCCGGAGTCAGAATGGTGACGGCCCCCTGGAACAAATCCGCCCGTGCCGCCTCGATTCCGGCCTGTTCCGAGCCCGCCATGGGATGGCTGCCGATGAACCGCGGCCCGAAGATTTTACCCAGCGTCCGGACAACCGGCTGCTTCACGCTCCCCACATCCGTGACGATGGTGCCCGGTCCCACCGCATCCGCAATCTGCAGACCAACTGCCTCCATGGCCCCGATGGGCATGCAAAAAATGATCAACGAGGCCCCTGCGGCAATTTCCGCCGCGTCAGTCGAAACCTCGTCCGCAATCCCGAGGCATCTAACGGCTTCCAAACGATCCTGTCGCCGAGCCCACACCCGGATCTGAGCCCCCGAAACGCGCTCCCGCACAGCCAGAGCAAGCGACCCCCCCAGCAAACCGGGACCCAGGATGGCGATGGATGGGAAGGTCATCTGGGGCAGGTTGAGAAAAAAGGACGAAAAAGACCCGCAATGCCGCCGGACGGAACGCATTGGCGAAGCCGAATGTCGCGGGCCTCGCGCGACAGGTCGCCGACGATTCCCCGATCCCTACGGGACCAGGAAAACCTTCTGAGTGTACGGATCCTTAACCTCGGTACCGGGAGGGAACCCGCGGACATCGACGTATCCGGAATACGGGGCATACGGACTGGTCACGAAGCCCGGCTTGCCCGCAACTGGCTGTGCGTAGGGGTAGTCGTGCTGCTTGGGGGCCGTGCCGTTATCGGCGCCAGGAGCGCCGGTGCCGTTATCCGCAGGCGTGGGTGAGGAGGTGGGGGGTGGAGGCGGAGGAGGCGTGGGAGCTATCGGGCCGTTATCCGGTGTTGCGGTATCAGGGCCGGCAGGAGGCGTCGTATCCGTGGGTCCGCCCGGAGGTGGCGCTACCTCGGTCCCAGTATCGCCATAACCAAAGCGGTGGTGGTCGGAATGGGTTGGTTTCTGATCTTGATCCGACTCGCACGCGGCAAAGAAAAGAATGGTCGCAGTAGAGAGGAAAATTAATGCAGGTCGAATCATAAGCCCTTGATAGCGGTCTGGTTTCTTAACGCATTGGACCGGTGCTGACAACAGCAATTCGAAAATTGGCGCATGATGTGTGGGTATGAAGATTCTGGAAATGGGGCATTAGCGCAGCACTTTGAGGCTCGGATCCAGCTCCTCGGCGAGGAGAGCGGCGATCTCCGAGGGCGCCTCGACGGCGGCCAACTGAGAGAGGCGCGGGCCCATGCGCAACCGGCTACCCCGCGCGAGGGCCTGGAGGCGAGCCGGCAGATCACCCGGGAGATCGTTGGGTTGATCCGGCCATATTAGCGTGAGGGGCTGCGTGAGGGTGGAAAGCCGTCCCTCGAGGTCCAAATTGAGGCGGCCGGCGTAGAGGTTCCGGATGGCATGCTCGGCCCCATATTGCTGGGCGCACGTGGAATAAACGTCCAAAGTCTCCGCGGTGATATGGGCTGGGTCCGCAAAACCATGGATGGCCAGCCAGCCACGGACTGCGGCGGCGCTTGACTCATAATTGCGATAAAAAAAACGGTGGACCATGGGCGCCATGCTCGCGAGGCTGCGTCCGACGGATACCTCGCGGACAGCCCGTTCCGTAAGCCCCGTGGGCATCCATAGAAGGAGATTCCGAACCACCTCGGGGTGCTGACTGGCAAGCAGGACGCAGAGGCCGGCACCGAGACCACTGGCGATGACGGTAACCGGCTCGTCGCAGGTGCCGCGAATGAACTCTGCCATCGAGCGGGCGTAATCCGTGGAGGTCAGGTTGGCGTCGGGCCTGGCGGACTCCCCGAAACCGATCAGGTCCGGGGCGAGCACGCGGTAGCTGCCGGTGAATTGGGGGTATACCTTCGACCACTCATAGGATGACGCGCCGGGGCATATCCCGTGGATGAAAACCAGCGTGGGACCGCTGCCTGACTCGTGGTAAACGATCTGGCCCAGGCTGGTGTGGAGCACTTTCGTCCGGAAGATGGCCGGCGAAATGGCATCGGGTACCGGCGATTTGTTTACCGGGCGGATGGCGTAACGCAGCGTCAGGAATAGCGCCCCCAGCAGGCCAGCGCCCAAGCCCGCGCCGAACAACCGCTTTTTCCGGCCTGCCATGGGATCAAAACTCCAGATTCACAATCCCAGTGCCGGCCTCAATGCGGCCAATCTCCCGGGCGCGGGAGACTTTCAAGAATGCGGGCATATCTTTGCGAGAGAGGACGACAGCCATCCCGATTCCCATATTGAAGACCTGAAACATCTCAGAGGGCTCGACGTTACCCGCCTGTTGGAGAATTTGGAAAATAGCGGGCTTTTTCCATGAATTTGTATCGATGATCGCGTCGCAATTGGCGGGCAGGACGCGGGGGAGATTATCGAGGAGGGCGCCGCCGGTTATGTGGGCGAGGGCTTTGATAATGCCGGGTGGAATAGAGGCCAGCAGGGGCTGATAGTTGCGATGAACCTTCAAAAGCTCGTCGGCGAGGGTGCCTTTAATGGAGGGTATTCTCGACTCCGGGGTGAGGGCCATGGTCTCGAAGAGGATTTTACGGGCGAGGGAGTAACCGTTGGTGTGGAGGCCGTTGGACTCGAGGCCGAGGATGACGTCGCCAGGCTTGATGCGGGAGCCATCGATCATCTTTTTGCGGTCCACGACGCCGACGATGGTGCCGGCGAGGTCGTATTCGCCGGGTTGGTACATGCCGGGCATCTGGGCGGTCTCGCCGCCGATGAGGGCGCAACCGGCCTGTTTGCAGGCTTTTGTGAAGCCGCGGAGGATCTGCTGGAAGACGGGGGGCTCGAGACGTTCGGCGCCGATGTAATCGAGGAAGAAGAGGGGGCGGGCACCGATGACGGCAATGTCATTGACGCAATGGTTGACGAGGTCCTGGCCGACGGTGTCGTGACGGCCGGTGGCGAAGGCGATCTTGAGCTTGGTGCCGACGCCATCGACGCTGGAGACGAGGACGGGCTCGCGGAGGCCCCGGAAATCCGGGCGAAAGAGGCCGCCGAACCCGCCGACCTTGCCGAGAACCTCGGGGCCGTGGGTGATCTTGACGCTGTTGTGGATGCGGCTCTTGACGGCATTGCCGAGATCCACGTCCACGCCGGCCTGGGCGTAGGCCTTGGGGGTGCGGGCGGGCCGGGTCATTTCAGGCCCTCAAAAAGTTGAGGATGCTCGTCCTCGCCGGCGATGAGGCCGGGGCGATTGAGGCGGCGTTCCATGATGTATTTGTCGAGTTTCGGGTCGACAGGGACGGGGTAATCGCCGTTGAAACAGGCCATGCAGAAGTTGGTATCGGGCTGCTCGGTGGCGCGGACCATGGAGGCGGTGTCGAGGTAGCCGATGGAATCGGCGCCGAGGTACTCGCGGATCTGGTCCATGGAGCATTGATTGGCGAGGAGGTTGCGGGGATCGGGGAAATCGATGCCGTAATGGCATGCGTTCTTGTGCGGGGGACAGGAGATGCGCATGTGGACCTCCTTGGCGCCGGCCTCGCGAAGATTGATGACGCGGGCGCGGGCCGTGGTGCCGCGGACGATGGAGTCATCGACGACGACGACACGCCTGCCGGCGACGGCTTCCTTGATGAGGTTGAGCTTTACGCGGACATTGAAGTCGCGAATCAACTGGGTGGGCTGGAGGAAGGTGCGGCCAATGTAATGGTTGCGGACGAAGGCGTGCTCGAAGGGGATGCCAAGCTCCTCGGCGAAGCCGAGAGCGGCGTAGGTGCCGGAATCCGGGACGGGGACGACGAGGTCCGCCTCGACGGGGTGAAGGCGGGCGAGCTCGCGGCCCATGGAGGTGCGGACACGGGCGACGTTGATATTGGTGATGATGCTGTCCGGGCGGGCGAAGTACACGTACTCGAAGATGCAGAAGGCTTTCTTCTCCTGGGCAAAGGGAAATTCCGAGCGGACGCCGGTTTCATCGATGATCACGACCTCGCCGGGTTCGATCTCGCGGATGAACTCGGCGTGGATGAGATCGAAGGCGCAGGTCTCGCTGGAGAGGATGTAGGCGCCATCGAGCTTGCCGAGGACGAGGGGCCGGAAGCCGAAGGGATCGCGGACGCCGATGATCTGGCGCTCGCTCATGACGACGAGGGTAAAGGCGCCCTGGACCTTGCGCAGGGCGCCGAGGACGCCGGCGGCGGTGTTCGGCTGGGCGAGGAGGTGGAGGATGATCTCGCTATCGACGGTGGTCTGGAAGATGGAGCCACACTGCTCAAGCTCCTCGCGGAGGAGGGCGGCGTTGATGAGGTTCCCGTTATGGCCGATGGCGAGCTGGCCGCGACCGCTCTCGCCCATGAGAGGCTGGGCGTTCTTGATGTTGCTGGAGCCGGTGGTGGAATAGCGGACGTGGCCGATGGAACGGGTGCCCTTGAGGGACTCTAGATCGGCGGGGGAAAAGACCTGGGAGACCAGGCCCATGGCGACGTGACGTCGGAAGTTGCAATTCGGCCCCTCCGAGGTGACGATGCCAGCACTCTCCTGGCCGCGATGCTGGAGGGCGAAGAGGCCGTAGTAGGTGAGCAGGGCCGCGTTCGGGTGGCCGAAAACGGCGAAGACGCCGCACTCATGACGAGGGATGTGGGAACTGTTCAAAACGCCGGTCGGATGGGACGGAGCGGGGAGTTTAGGGGCCTTCGGCGGGATTTGCAAAGGGATGGGGAAGAAAATGATGATCGAACATGGCGGGAGGCGACAGGATGCGGAAGAGGGCCGGGGTTGTCAGGCGTTTTTGGAGAAATTCAAATCGATGTCCGGATGCCCCGGAAGCGGCCGGTCCGGGGAAACCTGACGGGTCGGTAGGGGGATGGCTGCGGCATCAGTAATCAATGGCGGCACGGTGACCGCCGGGAACGATCCGGCCAAAATGAGGGATGCTGCGAAATAGAGGGGAAAGCATGAACCAATTCCTGAGGCCTTGAGCGTCCAGGAGCCGCAAAACAATGCCCGGAAGATGGGACAGTTATTCTCACGCCGTTCGAACACGATTGCGAGGGCGAGCATCGTGTGCGCGGCGCTGGCGGTGGTGGGTGCGGGCTGGATCACGGACGCGGTATTCTGGTCGCCCTATACGACGTGGGTCCGGGTGCCACGGGAGCAACCGGTCCCCTTCAGCCACAAGCATCATGTGCAGGGGCTGGGAATTGATTGCCGCTATTGCCACACGTCCGTTGAGACCTCGCACTATGCAGGGCTTCCGCCGACGGAGACCTGTATGACGTGCCACTCGCAGCTCTGGACGCAAGCGGCACTGCTAAAGCCGGTGCGGGACAGCATGGCGACGGGAATCCCGATCCAATGGAACCGGGTGAACGATTTGCCTGACTTTGTGTATTTCGACCACAGCATCCATGTGAACAAGGGAATCGGGTGCGTGAGCTGCCACGGACAGGTGGATGAAATGCCGCTGACGTGGAAGGAAAACACCCTCTACATGAAGTGGTGCCTGGAATGCCACTGCGCACCGCAAAGTGAGATACGGCCGCGGGAAGAGGTGTTCAACATGGATTGGCAGAAACCGGCGGACCAGGCGCAACTGGGGGCACAATTGGTCGCGAAGTATCACGTTCAGATTGCCCATATCGAGAACTGCAGTGCCTGCCACCGATAATGAATTGCGACCCATACAAGAAGCGAATGGAAGAGGGCGCGCCAAGACTGGACCTGGGGCAGATCAGGGCGCGGCTCGAAGAAGCGGGCGGGAAGCGGCGCTGGCGCTCGCTGGAAGAGATCGCGGGAACGGAGGGGTTTCAGGACCGGTTGGAGCGTGAATTCCCGCGGGGCTCCTCCGAATGGAACGATGAAATCAGCAGGCGTCATTTTGTTCAGATCATGGGCGCATCCTTCGCGCTAGCGGGACTGAGCGCCTGCACGAAGCAGCCTGTCGAAAAGATCGTCCCCTATGTCAAACAGCCGCCGGAGATGACGCCGGGAAAGCCGTTGTACTTTGCGACGGCGATGCCGTTTGGAGGCTATGGGCTGGGGGTGATCGCGACCAGCCGTGAAGGGAGGCCGACGAAGATCGAAGGCAACCCGGATCATCCGGCGAGCCTTGGAGCGACCAATGTGTTGGGGCAGGCAAGCGTGCTGGACCTGTACGATCCGGACCGGGCGCAGACGATATTGCATGGCGGCGAACCGAGCGATTGGGAGACGTTTCTGACGGTAATGAACGACACGATGGCACGGCAAGGGATGGACCGGGGAGCGAAGGTGCGGATACTCACGCAAACTGTTACCTCGCCGACCCTGGTCGCGCAGTTACAGGCGTTTCTTACACTGTATCCCTCCGCGAAATGGAGCCAATGGGAACCTATCTGCAGGGATAACATCCGGGAGGCCGGGCGACTGGCCTTTGGACAGTATATTGAGAGCCAGTACCATTTTGACAAAGCGGATGTGATCGTGGCGCTGGACTCGGATTTCCTGTTTTCGCATCCGGCGAGCTTGCGCCATGCGCGGCAATTTGCGGATCGGCGCCGGGTGAAAGCCGGCGGGAACGCCACAATGAACCGGATGTATGCTGCGGAGCCTACGCCATCGCTCACCGGGGTGATGGCGGACCATCGCATTGCGGTTGCGGGTGGAGAAATCGAGCGACTCGCGCGGGCGCTGGTGGCGGCTCTTGGTGTCGGCGGGAATCAGGCGCAGGGTGGCGAACATGCGGATTGGATCCGGGCGGCGGCGGGTGATTTGCAGCAGCACCGTGGGAGATGCATTGTGGTGGCGGGTGAAGGGCAACCTCCGGCTGTGCATGCGCTGGCCCACCAGATGAATGCGGCACTGGGAGCAGCAGGGCAGACGGTCACTTATACCGGATCCGTTGAGGGATCTCCGTTGAACCAGGTGGAATCGCTCCGCGAACTGACCGGGGAGATGCAGGCCGGGGCGGTGGATCTGTTGGTCATGATCGGAGGAAATCCTGTTTATGACGCGCCAACGGATCTGAACTTTGGAGCAGCACTGGAGAAGGTGGCGACCTGCGTACGAATTGGCGTGGATGAGAACGAGACGTCGCGGTACTGCCATTGGCATATCCCAGCGGCACATTACCTGGAAAGTTGGAGCGATGTGCGGGCGTTTGATGGGACGGCCTCGATCGTTCAGCCCTTGATCGAACCGCTCTATGAGGGGAAGACGGCGCACGAACTGATCGATGCCATCACGCGGCAACCGTCGCGGGAATCGTACAATATCGTATGGGAATTCTGGAACTCGCAAAAGCTGTCTCCCGATTTCGATAAGTCATGGCGGCAGGCATTGTCCGATGGTGTGCTCCCCAATACGGCGTTTCCGGCTGCCACTCCTGTGCTCAACAATGCGCCTGTGCCGGAAGGGCAACCGTCGCAGGAAGGGAACTCGCTGGAACTGGTCTTCCGGCCTGATCCGACAGTGTGGGACGGGAGTTATAATAATAATGGGTGGCTGCAGGAACTTGCGAAGCCGATTACGAAATTAACATGGGATAACGCGGCGCTGATAAGCACGAAGCTGGCGGAACGGGAGCAATTGCAGGATGGGGACGTGGTCGAACTGCGATTCCGAAACCGCACTGTAAAGGCGCCGGTGTGCATCATGCCGGGGCAGGCAGAGAACTCTGTCACGGTGCACCTTGGTTACGGGCGAGAGCGGACGGGGCGGGTGGGCAAGGGAGGCGGCTTTAGCGCCTGCGCGCTGAGGACCTCCGATGCGCTGTGGCACGGCAACGGGCTGGAGATCAAGAAAACAGGAGAGAGCCAGGCCCTTTCGTTCACGCAGAAACATCACAATATGGAGGGACGCGATATCATTCGCGAAGGGACGCTGGCAGAATTCAATGCGAACCCTCGTTTTGCCGATGCATTAGCGGAGCCTCGCCCGCCCTTGGACGAAACGATGTACAAACCGGGCGAATTTAAATACGAGGGTTACAAATGGGGCATGTCGATCGACCTGAATGTGTGCATCGGGTGCAATGCCTGCACGATTGCATGCCAGGCGGAAAATAACATACCGGTGGTGGGAAGGGATCAAGTTGCGCGGGGACGCGATATGCAATGGATCCGTGTCGATTCGTACTTCGTGGGGGGAGTGGACGCGCCGGAGATCGATCACCAACCGGTACCGTGCATGCATTGCGAAAATGCGCCATGCGAACTGGTGTGTCCGGTGGGAGCGACCGTCACGGATGACGAGGGAATCAATGTGCAGGTGTACAACCGTTGCATCGGGACGCGTTACTGCTCGAATAACTGCCCCTACAAGGTTCGGCGTTTCAACTTCCTGGAGTTCAATGCCGGCATGACCGACGTGCAGAAGATGGTCAAGAACCCTGACGTGACCGTTCGCAGCCGTGGCGTCATGGAAAAGTGCACCTATTGCACGCAGCGGATTAGCGCCGCGCGGATCCAGGCGGAGGAGGAGGACCGCAAAATACGGGACGGGGAGATCGTGACCGCATGCCAGGCGGCATGCCCGGCTGGGGCGATTGTATTTGGCAACCTGAACGATGGCAGCAGCCAAGTGAGCCGGCTGAAGGCGCAACCACTGGATTACTGGATGCTTGGGGAATTGAATACCAGGCCACGCACGAGCTACCTGGCAAAATTGCGAAATCCCAACCCGGAGCTGCACGCATGAGCGCAGAAGCACCCGAAAAGGCCGGCAAACTTTCGCCCCTGGGATATCCCGTGCGCCTGCTGGCGCCGGGGCAGACTTATGCCGGGGTTACCGAAAAAATCACGTCCATTCCGCTAGGGAGTAGCCAGCCGCGCAGTTGGTATGTGGGATTCGCGGTGGGATTTACGTTGCTGATGGTTCTATTCATGGCCGTAACATGGCTGCTGGTGAAAGGGGTCGGGATCTGGGGGATTAACATTCCGGTGGCATGGGGCTTTGCGATCGTGAATTTCGTCTGGTGGATCGGGATTGGGCACGCGGGGACATTCATTTCCGCGATATTGCTATTGCTCTTCCAGCAATGGCGGACGGCGATCAACCGACTGACCGAAGCGATGACGCTGTTTGCCGTGGCGTGTGCCGGGCTATTTCCGCTGCTGCACCTGGGGCGGCCCTGGGTATTCTACTGGATCCTGCCCTACCCGGATACGATGGGGCTCTGGCCACAGTTCCGCAGCCCGCTGGTATGGGACGTCTTCGCAGTGAGCACTTACTTTACAGTATCACTTATGTTCTGGTACCTGGGTCTATTGCCGGATCTCGCGACCGTCCGGGACAAGGCGGTCACGCCGTGGAAGAAGAAGTTGTATGGCGTTTTTGCGCTTGGATGGCGGGGATCGACGACCCACTGGCAGAGGCACCAGAGCGCCTATCTGCTGCTTGCGGGGCTGGCGACGCCGCTTGTGCTCTCCGTTCACAGCGTGGTCAGCTTCGATTTCTCCGTGGCGATCGTGCCCGGCTGGCACTCGACGATTTTTCCACCGTACTTTGTCGCGGGGGCAATTTATTCCGGATTTGCGATGGTGCTGAACATCATGCTTCCACTGCGGAAGATATACCACCTGGAGGCGCTGATAACGGAACGGTATCTGAATAACATGGCGAACGTCATGCTCGTGACAGGGGAGATCGTGGCCTACGGATATGTGATCGAGGCATTCATGGCATGGTACAGTGGCGACCGATTCGACGCGTACATGATGCATAATCGCGCATTTGGACCCTATGGGTGGGTCTTCTGGTCGCTGATGCTGCTTAACGTAGTGATCCCACAAGTGCTCTGGTCGAAGAAGGTGCGGATGAACCCGGTCCTCTTGTTCCTGGTAGCCTTCGCAATCAACGTCGGGATGTGGGTCGAGAGGTTCGTGATCGTCATTACAAGCTTAAGCCGGGATTTCACCCCGAGCGCATGGGGCTTTTATATTCCGACGGTATGGGATTGGGCGACGCTTTTTGGAACGGTGGGATTGTTCCTGACGTTGCTTTTCCTCTTCATTCGCTTCGTGCCGATGATCTCGATCTCCGAGATCCGTGAATTGGTCTCAGAGGAGAAAGGGCATTCATGAACGGCCACACCTCCCTTTATGGATTGATGGCTCAGTTCGAGACGCACGAGGAACTACTGGAGGCGGTGAAACGAGCGAGGGAAGATGGATATTGCCGCATGGAAGGGTACACTCCCTTCCCGATCGAAGGCCTTGCGGAGGCGCTGGGGCGGAAACGGACACGCGTGCCATTACTGGTGTTGCTGGGCGGGATCTTCGGCGGAGTTGGTGGGTACTTCATGGAATGGTACGCCAATGTGGTAAGTTATCCGCTTAATATTGCCGGGCGGCCCTACAACTCCTGGCCAATGTTCGTGCCGATCACATTTGAGCTGACGATCCTGTGCGCAGCGCTTTCGGCATTTTTCGGATCGCTGGTGCTCAACAGGCTCCCGGAACCGTATCATCCGGTGTTTAATGCGGCGCATTTCGAGCGGGCATCCATTGACCGGTTTTTCCTGTGCATTGAGGCGGATGATCCCAAGTTCGATCCCGTCGCAACGAGGGAATTTCTATCCGGCTTAAGTGCCATTTCGGTATCGGAGGTCGCAAAATGAGCCGTCCGTTTCTGCTGATGCCGCTCTGGACGATGCTGGCGCTATGCGGGTGCCGACAGGATATGTATAACCAGCCGCGCTACAAAACCTTTGCGGCCGACCCATTCTTTTCCAATGGTTCGAGTGCCCGGCCACTGCCGCCGCATACCGTGGCCCGAGGGCACGCGGATGTGGATACGGAGTATTTCCAAGGGGAAACGGCGGACGGCAAGCTGGTTGAGACATTCCCGATGCCCATCACCCGAGCGATGCTGGATCGCGGCCGGGAACGGTTTGAGATTTACTGTGCGGTATGTCATGGCCGCACGGGTGAAGGGAACGGAATGATCGTGCAGCGTGGGTTCCCCTCCCCACCCAGCTACCATAGCGACCGGCTTCGAAACGCGCCGGTGGGTTACCTCTACCATGTGATCACCGATGGTTACGGCGTGATGTACCCGTACGCCTCCCGTGTCCAACCGGCGGACCGCTGGGCTATCGTAGCCTATATCCGGGCACTGCAACTGAGCAGGGATGCGAAGGTGGGAGATGTGCCCCCGGAGGAACTCTCAACGCTCCAGACCCAATGAACGGACATTCCATCCATACGCGGCTCTCGGAGATGCGAAGCAAGGCATTCATCGTGGGGATTACAGGATTGGTGCTCTGCGCGATCGGGGCTTACCTGGAACCGAAGCAGTTTTTCATATCCTATCTCTTTGGGTATGTCTTCTGGCTGGGGCTCGCGCTGGGATGCTTTGGGTTCCTGATGATTCACCATCTGACCGGGGGTCGGTGGGGGTTTCCGGTGCGGCGTTTTTACGAGGCCGGGATCATGACCCTCCCCCTGATGGCGCTTCTTTTTATCCCGATCTGCTTTGGGCTCCAGTATCTTTATGTGTGGACGGACGCTCGCGCCGTGGCCGCCAATCCCACTCTCCAGCATCGCAGCGAATACATGACGCCAGCGGGATTTATGATCCGGGCAGCCATCTTTCTCGCGTTATGGAGCGGGGCCGCACTATCGATGAACAAATGGTCGCTCCAGCAGGATGGGACGACTGACATCGATCCGACTCGAAAGCTTCGCACCCTGAGCGGACCGGGAATCCTACTCTATCCGCTCACGGCGACGTTTGTGCTTGTGGATTGGATTCTATCGCTCGAACCGGATTGGTTCTCGACGATGTTCCTGGTCTTGATTGTGATTGGGCAAATGCTGAGCGGGCTGGCCTTCTCGATTCTGTTGCTGGCGTGGTTTCGCAAGTGTGATCCATACGCGGGAATTGTGACGGAAAGCCACTTCCACCATCTCGGCATGCTGCTCTTTGCCTTTATCATGCTCTGGACGTACATGGCTTTTAGTCAATTGCTTATCATTTATTCCGGGAATCTGCCGCATGAAATAGCCTGGTACACTCATCGGGTGGCGGGGGATTGGATCGTGGTGGTCTGGATTCTGATCCTGTTTCACTTTTCCATCCCATTCTTCCTGTTGCTCTCGCGTGACATCAAACGCAACGCCAACATCCTGGCCACCCTGGCCTTCGTGGTTCTCATCGCGCACCTAGTCAATGATTACTGGCTCATCGCGCCATCCTTCTCGCCTACCGGCATTCATCTCCATTGGCTGGATATCGCCGCACCCGCAGGGGTCGGCGGTATCTGGCTCGCGGCCTTTGCCCATCGGCTGAAGGGCCATCCGCTCCTGGTCACCAATGACCCCCGCCAGCAACCCGTCCATGCAACATAGCACCACAGATCCCACATCCCGGGAAGGAGGATACGAGGCCACCGACGTAGTGGCCCGAGGCGTATGGCTGACAGGACTCGGTCTCATCGTCTGCTGCATCGGGATCATGCTGATTATGATGCTGATGTACCATATGCTTCAGCGGAGTCACGATGCTGCAGATCAAACCTCCGCGACGCAGGAGGTGGTCCCATCCGTCGCACAATCGCCATCTGCATTTCCCGGGCCGCGGCTCCAGGTGGATCCGGCGGTTGACCTCGCGGTATTACGGCAATGGGAGGATCAGGAACTGAGCCACTATGGATGGATAGACAGGAAGGCAGGCGTTGTCCGTATTCCAATCGATCGGGCAATGGACTTGATCGTGCAACGGGGCTTGCCTTTTGCGGGACAACCCGGGGCGCCGACGCCGAGCCGGACGGTGCTTGACCTTCAGCAGTCGCGCCCGAGCGACTGGGCAAAGCAAAAACAGAAACCCCAATGAAGGCCATATTACTCTCCATTCTAGTGACCGTGGTTAGCATGGGTGCGGCTGCCTCTACCATTCCGGAAGCGACCCTTCGGACAATCCGGTTCGACCAGAAGATCGGCTCCCGGGTCTCGGCGGACCTTGTTTTCCGGGATGAGAGCGGCGCGCCGGTGAAGCTGGGTGATTTCCTTGGACGCAAACCAGTCATCCTTGTGCCGGGTTACTATGGGTGCCCGATGCTTTGCACGCTGGTGCTGAACGGGTTGATTGAAACGTTGCAGGACCTGAGGATGAATGTTGGAGATCAATTCGAAGTGGTGAACTTCAGCATTAACCCGGCGGAGACCCCGGCACTTGCCGCGGCGAAGAAGCACGCTTATCTACGCAGTTACGGACGGCCAGGGGCGGAGCAAGGATGGAAATTCCTAACGGGAGATGAAGCCTCGATTGAACAATTGACGGACGAAATCGGGTTTCGATATGCGTATGATTCCACCATCAAACAATACGCCCACCCGAGCGGATTCGTGGTATTGACGCCGGGCGGCAAGGTTTCACGGTACTTTTTTGGAGTGGACTTTTCCGCGAAGGACCTGGACTCCGCACTCGTTGCGGCGTCGAGGAGCGAAACAGGTTCGCCCATCCAGCAGCTCTTTTTGCTCTGCTTTCACTATAGTCCCATCACGGGCAAATACGGACAATTGATCATGAATACCGTGCGCCTGTGCGGCATTGGGACACTCGCCAGCCTGGGGCTGATCATTGGACGATCCATTGCGCGGGAAAGGACACACAAAGCATAAGCAATATGGGTTTTCAACTTTTCCCAACCAGCGCATCGGCGAATGCGGGCGAAGTGGACGCCATATTCTGGGCCCTGACCGGGCTCAGCCTTTTCATTCTTACCCTTGTCTTTCTGCCGCTGCTATTCTTTGCGATCAAATACCGGCGTGGGAGCAGGGCTGACCGGACGCCGTCGAAAATCCCGACGTGGAAATTCGAAGTTACCTGGACGATCATTCCGTTCTTCGTCGGAATGGGGATCTTTGCGTGGGCGGCCGATGTCTATTTTCACATCGAGAGCCCGCCGGCGAACGCGTTGCAAGTGGACGTGGTGGGGAAACAATGGATGTGGAAGCTTCAACACGCGGAGGGGAATCGTGAAATCAATGAACTGCATGTACCGGTGGGACGGGCAGTGAAACTCACAATGACCTCGCAGGATGTGATTCATGATTTCTTCGTGCCGGCCTTTCGCATGAAACAGGATGTAGTGCCGGGGCGTTATACCAGTGAATGGTTCATGCCGACCCGGGTGGGCAGGTACCGTATCTTCTGCGCCCAATTTTGCGGAACCAGCCACGCTGCAATGACAGGCTGGGTGGATGTCATGAAACCCGCGGATTACCAGAAATGGCTTGTGACCACCGGCCAGGGGGAATCGATGGAGGCAGCAGGGAAGCGGTTGTTCACCCAAGTGGGATGCAGCGGTTGCCACGAAGCAGGGTCAAAGATTCATGCACCGCACCTGGAAGGATTGTATGGACACCCGGTGCCGCTGGACGGGGGACAGGTGGTTACCGCCGACGACAAATACATTAGGGATTCCATCCTGCTACCGGGTTCCCAGATCACGGCGGGCTACCAGAACCTGATGCCGAGCTTTGCAGGGCGGCTCACGGAAGAGGAGGTGATGGAGCTAATCGCCTACATTAAAAGCCTCGCAGATCAACAACCTCCGGATTACGCGCCATGAACCCCGTTCTCGACACACCAGCTTCCACGGCGCCACAGGAAGGCGAGCCGCCGGAGAATTATCTTACTGAACACACAGTAATCTCATGGCTGCTAACCACGGATCACAAACGAATCGGGATCCTGTATCTGCTTTCAATTCTTGTTTACTTTGCGATAGCAGCGGTAGCGGCCGCGATGATGCGGATCGAACTCCTGTGGCCGGATGGCCGGCTTGTCCTGCCTGAGACCTATAACAAACTGTTCACGATCCATGGAGTGCTGATGGTGTGGTTCTTCCTTATACCCTCGATACCGGCCGTGCTGGGCAATTTCGTGATCCCGTTAATGATTGGCGCGCGGGATGTGGCGTTCCCGAAGCTCAATTTACTGAGCTGGTATCTTTTCATGTTTGGCGGGGTGCTGGTTGTCTATTCCGTGATCGTCGGCGGTGTGGACACCGGGTGGACTTTCTATACACCTTACAGCACGACCTACGCGAATCCAAACGTGGTGACCATGGTCGCGGGTGTGTTCGTGGCAGGGTTCGGTTCGATCCTGACCGGGCTGAACTTCATCATCACCATTCATAAGATGCGGGCACCCGGGTTGACGTGGTTCCGTCTACCGTTGTTCATCTGGAGCATGTATTCCACAAGCCTGATCCTTGTGCTGGCCACGCCGGTGCTGGCGATCACGCTCCTGGCGATTACTGTGGAACGGATCTGGGGCATTGGGATTTTTGACCCAAACCTGGGGGGCGATCCGGTGTTATTCCAGCACATGTTCTGGTTCTACTCGCATCCCGCCGTTTACATCATGATCCTGCCGGGGATGGGAGTGGTCAGCGAGCTGATCACGTGCTTTTCAAGGAAGAAGATTTTTGGATACAACTTTATCGCGTTCTCCAGTATCGCGATTGCCGTCGTGGGGTTCATGGTGTGGGGGCATCACATGTTTGTCAGCAGCCAATCCATTTACGCGGGGATGGTTTTCTCGATTCTCAGCTTCATCGTGGCGGTGCCGTCGGCGATCAAGGTCTTCAACTGGACCGCCACCCTCTACAAGGGATCAGTGTCATTTGAAACGCCAATGCTGTATGCCTTAGGGTTCATTGGCCTGTTCACCATTGGCGGGCTCACGGGGCTCTTTCTTGCGGCGCTGGCAGTGGATGTCCACCTGCATGATACCTACTTTGTGGTCGCGCATTTCCATTACATCATGGTGGGCGGCATGGTCATGGGTTTCATGGGAGGACTGCATTATTGGTGGCCAAAGATCACCGGGCGGATGTACCCGGAGATGGCAGGGCGCGTGGCAGCGTTGGTTACTTTTGTCGGATTCAATCTTACGTTTTTCCCACTCTTTCTGCTCGGGTACCTTGGCCAGCCGCGCCGTTACCATTCTTATCCGCCGGAGTTTCAGGTGTTTCATGTTCTATCGACGGCCGGGGCATCCATCCTGGGCGTGGGTTACCTGATGCCATTGATCTATCTGCTGTGGTCTCTGCGACATGGGAAAAAGGCCCCCGCCAATCCATGGGGCGCGACGGGCCTTGAGTGGCAAACCCCCTCCCCTCCCCCGCGCGATAACTTCGAGACCATTCCGGAGGTGAATGGCGAACCCTATGATTATCCGCCGCTCGAACAGCGAACGGTCGAACCCATTTGAACGCTCATGCCTGAAACGACTCCCAGCACCGCCCATCAGTTCGAGACCCTTAGCCAGCAACGGGATGCGGATATCGCGGGCATGTGGATCTTTTTGGCGACGGAAGTGATGTTCTTTGGCGGACTGATCATGTGCTATACGTTTGCGCGGTACTCCTATCCGCAAGTCTTTGAGGCGGCCAGCCACCGGCTGTATGTCGGATATGGAGGCACCAACACCGCGATCCTCCTTTGCAGCAGTTTTACTATGGCGCTCGCGGTGCGGGCGGCGCAAATGGGAGATCGCAAGTGGCTTTTGCGTTTACTGATGGCAACCATTGGCCTTGGCCTGGCGTTCCTGACCGTAAAGGGATTTGAATATCACACGGATTACGTGGAACACCTGGTTCCGCGCCTGGATTTCAGGTGGGAGGGTGGGGAATCGCCGCATGCGGAACTTTTCTTCTGGCTTTATTTCACGCTGACGGGGCTGCATGCGCTCCACGTCACCATCGGAATTTGCGTCCTGGGGACGATGGCTATTCTTGCGGGACGGGGCAGGATTGGCGAGATCCCGGTCGAGATCGCCGGGCTTTACTGGCACTTTGTGGACATTGTCTGGGTGTTCCTGTTCCCGCTTCTTTATCTCGTAGGCCATCGCTCATGAAAAACGGCGTTCCATCCTCCCGCGCCTACGTTGGCACATTCGTTGCGCTTATGGCATTGCTGGGGATTACGATCATGGCGGGATATATCGACCTGGGAGTGCTCAATCTTCCCATCGCCATGGCTATTTCGCTCGCGAAGACGCTGCTGATCATCCTCTTTTTCATGCATGTATGGCACGGGAGCCGGCTGACGTGGGTGATCGCGGGGGCAGGATTCTTCTGGCTGATGCTGCTGCTGGTGCTGGCGATGACCGATTACCGGACGCGGACGCCGGTTGCGCCGATGCCGGCAAGCCATGTGCAGTTGCCGTGACCACAGTTTCATAGCGCGGCAGAGCCGCAACCCAACGGGAAATGCCCGCAGAGACCCGGAGGCGCGGAGAGAGGCTGAGGGGGGATTTTTTGGACGGGATGTACAGGATTGACAGGATGGGAGGGAGCGCGAGTTCCGATCGGGCTCGGGGGAGTTTAACAAGGCGCGGAGGCGGGAAAAGTCTACGCGGCGGGCGGAAACTTTCGAAGTTTGCTGTACGGTGAGGTGATTCTTTTCTCAAACGAGGGGCGGGACTTCCACGCGCGATGAGGGGTGCCGGAGGTCGACGCGCGGTGGTCGCCAACTTTTGAGTGATTCCCGGCACCCCGCGCAAGATTTCGGATTCAGCTCGCAGGACTCCGTACCCACCCACCCTGCGGCAAAATACACACAAACCCTGCACTAAATACATTCTCGCGTCCATCAGGTTGGCCGGCCGATTGCTAATATATCTTTGCCATTGTGCATAACCAGATCGCCGCTAAAACACCGACACCCAAGGTATAGCAAACGTCACAAAAAGTCTTTCAATGAAACAAACTGCCATTCTCGCTCTCGCCCTTGTCGCCGGATTGCTAGGCTTCTCCAAGAATTCTGGAGCACAAACCGTCCTTTTTCAGGATGATTTTGCTGGAACCAGCCTGGATACCTCCCTGTGGACTGAAAATGACACCTATGTTTGGGGTCCGTCTTCCGTTAGCGTAAATAATGGGTTAGCCACTTTTAATTATCGTCCCATTATCGCGACCAACCAAAGCTTTTCAGGAGGAATTGATGTCGATGGCTCTTTTAGCCTGGGGACGATTGCGCAACCGGAGAATTTTCAGGTTGTGACCAGAGCTGATGGCGCCGTATACGGGAGATGGGATGAACCAGCGGGACTCAAGTTTATATTTAATACATCAGGCGTGAGTGTCGGGTTTGCTGATGATTCCGGCAACGCCACATCTTTCGGCCTTTCTACAGGTCTTACATTAAATGATAACCAGATGTATTCTTTTTCAGTGATTGATGAAGGAAGCCAAGCCTTTGTGGATATCGATGGCACCGAGGTATTGAGCTGTGCGGTTGATCCTACACTTGGAGGAGATCAAGGGTCCGTTGAGTTTGCAAACAGGGAGCGCTCCGCTGGTACTGGACTTGGTCCCGTTACGATTTCCAGTGTCCCCGAACCCTCCACATGGGCGCTGCTCGCAGTCGCCTTGGGATCGCTGATGACATTTCGCCGTCGAAGCTAGCCGGTATCAACGGGCCTCAGCAATCGAGATGGTGTGACTGGAGGGGCGGAGGATACCGGGGGTTTCGGCCCGCATGCCTTCACCCCCGGCTATTGTCTTTGACCCATTCAGGGTCTCAAGTTGGGCAAGCCTCCGGCCTTACGATATTGTGGAAGGATGTTGCTGGCCGGGATTATCAGGGCTGCGGACGATTCCACCTGACTCCCGCCGCGGATGAAAACCAAGGATTCGTTCAAAGACCGGTCGCTTATAAGACTTTTTTTTCCGTTTGGTTGCGGCGGCGTCGGAAAGCCAGGGACGGCCAGGAGCCGGTGATGGCAGCGGCAGACAGGGAACCTTCAATGGGTGGAAGGGATGAGCGAAGGTGGGGGCAGCGGGTCGCGACTCGGCGGGGATGGCGTTGAAGCGCTATGAGTTGAAAATGAAGAAGGATCCGGCGGTAAGGACTGAGACGCAAATGTTGGAACGGGCAGTGTTTAATGTTGAGCTATTGACCCCGCCTTTCATACCCTCTTGTTGCCGCTCAGGAGATCCCCAGCGTCCCGTCTACGATGAAGCCTTTGATCTTTTCTCTTTGCCTTCTCTTTGTGTGCGATGGGCTGAACGCACAGGCGCCTGCATGGCAGCCATCGCCGGGACACGCGCAAGTGCCAATTTGGCCGGGAACGGCGCCTGACGCCCAGCCCCTCACGGCGCCGGAGAACTATACGAAGGCGATGGTGCACCACGTCTCGCAGCCTACAATGACGGTCTATTCGCCAACGGGAAAGAATACCGGGGTTGCGATGGTCGTGTTTCCCGGCGGTGGCTACCAGATTCTGGCCATCGATCTTGAGGGCACGGAAATCTGTGATTGGCTGACATCAAGAGGGATTACCGCGGTGCTCCTGAAATACCGGGTGCCGCTCAAGAAATCGGAGGCGTATTCGGAACCGTCGCCGCAGGCGCTGGAAGACGCACAGCGAACGATAAGCCTGGTTCGTCTTCATGCCCCTGAGTGGCATATTGATCCGCATAAGATTGGTGTGATTGGTTTTTCAGCCGGCGGCCACATCGTGGCCGCGACGAGCACGCATTTCGACAAACGTTCGTATCCGGCAGCGGATGCGGCGGATCAGGAAAGCTGCCGGCCGGATTTCGCGATAGCATGTTATCCGGGACATCTGTGGGATCGCGGTGACGATCTTAAATTAAATCCGAATGTTCCGGTTAACAGCAAAACGCCACCGACATTTTTGTTACAGGCGGAGGATGACCACGTGGATGGCGTCGAACAGTCGCTCACTTACTACATTGCATTGAAGAACGCCGGAGTTCCGGTTGAAATGCATCTGTATGCGCAAGGTGGACATGCGTTTGGGCTGCGCCGCACGAAATTTCCGATTACCGGATGGCCCCAGTTGGTGGAGACGTGGCTCAATACGATTGGGATGACCGCGCCCAAATAGGGAGATGGAGGTCTCGAAGCGGAGGCGAACCAGCGCCGCAGAGCCGCAACCAAAACTCGGTAAATTTATTAACCACGGATTACATGAGGCGGCTGCGCCGCAACCTTTAGATGGCTCCGGCCTGAGTATCTTCCCTGTGCAAGTCCCCGAGCAGTCTGGAGGGGGGATTTGCACAGGAAAGATACTCCCGCCACCGAAGCTGGAGTTGCGGGGCATCGCGGGGACGGCGGAGGTGCGCCGCAGCAGCGAAATCTTGAGTGTGAATAAACAAAACTCCTCTCTGTGCGGCGCACCCAACCTCTTCATAGCCAAACATGCCGCCGATGTCA
>Ga0302320_10009146_pt1 | contig 21355 bp, 17 predicted proteins | sample Bog_T0_3_FD_202130 | JGI IMG/M metagenome (GOLD analysis project Ga0302320, IMG submission 202130) | Peat permafrost microbial communities from Stordalen Mire near Abisko, Sweden - Bog_T0_3 | ecosystem: Environmental > Terrestrial > Soil > Wetlands > Peat | place: Sweden: Abisko, Stordalen Mire...
GGTCCCGGGGGGGCTCTCGCTGGCCGTGATCTGCGTGGGCGCCGCCGCCGCCGCGGTGCTCCTCGGCCTGGTTGCCGGCGCGGCGATCCTGGTCCTTCTCTGGGCGGTCTTCCGCCCCGCCCCCGTGGACCCGGGCGTCCGCCGCCGACCCCTGCTGATCGCATCGGTGACCGCCTCCGCCCTGACCCTGGTCAACCCGGCGGGGCCTGGCGTCTACCGGTACATCGCGGAGACGGTGAGCAACCCGATCCTCTCCCAACTGGTCTCCGAGTGGCAGTCGCCGAACTTCCACGACATGCTGACCCGGCTGATTGAGGTGGTCGCGGCCCTCCTGGTCCTGGTGTGGCTGCTCGGCCGGCGGCCGCGTGTGCCCGACATCCTGCTGGCCACCGGCGCCTTCCTCCTCACCCTCCAGGCCGTCCGCAACGTCAGCCTCTTCGCGGTGGTGGCGATCCCCATCCTCTCCGAATACGGCGCGGCAGCCTGGGCGGCCCGAGCCCCGGTCCATCTGCGCATCCGCCTCGGCACCCGGCTGCCCGGAGCGGTGGCCCTGGTCGCCGCGATCGCGGTGAGCGCCGCCTCCATCGCGGTCATGGCGCCCCAGGCGTCGGCCTCGTCGGCTGTCCAATTGGAACAGACCCACGAGCCCGAAACCGCCGCCGACTACGTCGCCGCCCACTTTCCCGGGCAGCGTCTCCTCAGCTCGGACGGCGACGCCGGCTACCTCGCCTACCGCTTCCCCACCGGGCGCGTGGTCTTCTTGTACGACGAGATCGGCGTCTTCGGCACCGGTCCGCTGACGGACTACACCGACATCGCCACCATCTCCAGCACCTGGAAGGCGTTGCTCGTCAAGTACGACCTCCACCACGCCGTCCTCGGATCCCATAGCGCCGACGTCTCCGCCCTGCTGGAGCTCGGCTGGACGGTCAACTGCTACGAGGCGCCGAGCGGCCGGGTGGTCATGTCGGCGGGCGGCTCGCCCCCCGCCTCGCCTCCTCCCCCACCGTCTGACGCCCCCGCCTGTTAGCGGGGTGCGCCAAGAGCCCCGAGGCTCCTACCCCACCTGCCCGTCAACGCCGCGGGCCAGGATCCGGGCCGCGATCCGGAATGCCTCGCCGCTCAGCGAAGCGGACCCCTGGCGCCGGGCCTCGTCGCCAATCTGACGGAGGACGGCCGCCGCCATCTGCCGCTCCTCGGCGGTCCGGGCGGCCAGGGCAGCCTCCTGGGCATAGGCGAGGGCCACCACCAGACGACCGCCCTCCAGAGCGACGGCGGCGAGAGCACGGAGCGCCTCCCCCCGCAGGGTGTCGTCGCCCAGCTCGTCGGCGCTGGCTCGGCAGTCCTCGAGACAGCGCGTGGCCCGGTGCGCCTGGCCGCGCCGCCAGTGGCTGATGCCGAGGTCATGAAGGATTTCGGCCACGCCGTGCGCGTCGAGACCGGCTTCGCGGAGCGGCATCGCCTGACGAAGGCGAGCCTCCACGTCGGCCCAGCGCTCCTCCGCGGCCGCCTGGGACGCCAGGGTGACCAGCCCGTCGGCGACCACCTGGACGTGGGGACCCTCAGGCACCTCCATCGCACGCTGGAACATCCTCTCCGCACCGGCGGCGTCCCCGCGGGCGGCGGCCAGACGACCAAGGTTGGCGGCTGCGGCCGCCCGCGTGTGAGGGTCGCCCCGCTCCAAGGCCTCCTGCCAGCGAGCCGCCGCGGTCTTGGCCTCGCCATTCTCCGCCGCCGCGGAGCCGAGCTCGAGAAGGACCGCAGCCAGCACCTCCGGGGGGCTGCCTCCGGAGAGGCGCTCGGCCGAAGCCAGGTAGGCGGCACCGAGTCCAACGTCGAGACCGGTGACGAGAGCGCGGCCAAGCGCGGCCAGAGCCACCGCGCAGGCGCCCGGGTCGGCGACCGCCCACTGCTCCAGTGCCAACCTGACGCTCGCCTGCGCCTCTGCCCTGGCTCCCTGCAGCTCCTCGCAGAGACCGCGCCCCAGCAGCTCGAGACCGCGCCACGCGGGCGATGCCTCGGCCGCCAGCAGCCGATCAAAGGCCGTGGCGGCGCCGGCTCCCTCCACCTGCAGTCGGTTCAGCGCGGCCAGCAGCGGAGCCGGGAGCGAGGCCGCATCGGCCGGTGTAACGGGGGGTGATGCCGCATCGTTACCGGAAGCGCTGGTGCCCCCGCCCAAGGCGGACAGTAGGCTCATCGACGTGAACCGGAGGATCGGTGCGCCTCGATGAGCGTGACTCCGCAGGTCGCGATCGGCAACGCGGCCGCGCGCCCGCCGGCCGAATCGGCAGAGGGGACGCCGCACCGGACGATTCCTGACCTTCCGACGGTCCTCGACCGCGACCGCCGCGCAGGCATCGAGCGGGTGATCGAGCTGGCACGCTGGATCGTGCTGATCTTCGCCGCCGTCAGCGTGAACTTCCCCGGCGAGACCACCCCCAACCGCCCTGAGGTCGACCTGCTGCTCGGCATCTGGGCCATCTTCACCCTGGCGACGACCATCGCTCTCCTGACCAACCGCCTGCCCACCCGACGGCTACAGTACGCCATGCTCGCGCTCGACATCGCGATCGCGAGCGGCCTCGTCGACCTGACCGGGGGCTTCACCTCACAGCTGGGCCTCGTCTTCTACCTGGTCATCATCGCCAGCAGCCTCCGCTTCGGCTTGGGCGGCAGCCTCTTCTGCGCGGCGACCATCGCGGCGATCTACCTGGGCATCGGCTTCGCGACCGGCGGCCGGCTCAACGGCTCGACCGTCAACCTCTTCGCCGAGCGCCTCTTCCTCTTCATGGTCATCGCACTGATCACCGGGCTGATCTCCCGCGAAATGGTCCAGAGCCGGGCTCGCCAGCTCACTCATACGTACGAGCTGGAGGCGGTCGCCTTCAACGAGCTGCGCGAGGTCGATCGGATCAAGAGCGACTTCATGATGCTGGCGTCGCACGAGCTGAGGACCCCGCTGACCAAGATCAAGGCGTGGGTGAGCCTGATGCAGGACGCCGGCGACCGGCTCCCCATGAGCGCTCGTGACGAGGGCATCCGGGAGCTGCGTTCGGAGTCCGAGCACCTGGCCCGGCTGACCGACAACCTGCTGGCGATCGCCCAGCTCGAGTCCGGCGAGATCCGCCTCAAGACCACTGCCTGCGAGCTTGACGTCGTGATCGGCGACACCATCTCGCGCTTCATCGAGTCCGCCGATCGCAGCCGTTTCGTGGTCAACATCCTCCCCGACGCCTGCCGAGCGATGGCCGACACCGAACGCCTCTCGCTCACCCTCGCCTGCCTCATCGACAACGCCCTGAAGTTCTCCCCAGAGTCGGAACAGGTGACCATCTCCACCCGGCGCGACGGGCCCTACGTGCTGATCGGGGTTCGCGACCAGGGTCGGCGCATCCCCGAGGCCGAGGCCGACCGGGTCTTCGCCTCCTTCTACCAGGTGGAGTCCCCGCTGCTCCGGCAACGCGGAGGCTTCGGGGTGGGCCTTTACCTGGCGCGACAGCTGGTGGAGCGAATGGGCGGCAGGATCTGGATCGACAATACCCGGGTCCGTGGCAACACCTTCATCGTCGCCCTGCCGGGGCAGTTTTAGGCGCGCACCCGAGAGGCGGCAGGCCTCCGCCATCTCAGCCTGGTAAAGGCCCGCAACACTCGGGTAACCGAATCAGAGCCTTCGCGATCTTAGTGGTAGCGTCATGGCGAGCATCAAGCCGTCCTATCGCGGAGGCCAATCCAGGGAACGACAGGATGAGCCCCTTCACGGACTACAGCATTCTCAACCCGGCAGCCTCATTGGGCGGCCGCACCGGGGTCGCCGAGGCGACCGTGCTCGTCGTCGACGACGACCCCTCGATGCACGACATCCTCACCGTCCTCGGGCAGCAGCACGGCTTCAGCATCCAGTTTGCGGAGGATGGCCTGGACGGCGTGCGTCTCGCCGAGTCCAGTGACATCGACCTGATCATCCTCGACCTGACCCTGCCGGGCCTCACCGGGTTCGACGTCTGCCGGCGCCTCCGGGCCGCCGGTGTCGAGGTCCCGATCGTGATGGTCTCCGCCAGCTCCGACCCCGTGGACGTCGTGGTCGGGTTGGAGATCGGCGCCGACGACTACATCATCAAGCCCTTCGAGGTCAGAGAGCTCGCCGCGCGTATCAACGCCAAGCTCCGCCGTCAGCGGACGACCCAGTCCCAGGTCCGGCCGGGACGCCTCAAGTTCCCCGGACTGATCGTCGACGTGGGCCGCCACGAGGTGCTGCGCGACGGCAAGCCGGTCACCCTCACCCCCACCGAGTTCGACCTCCTGGCGCTCCTCTCGGCCTCGCCGGGACGGGTCATCTCGCGCTCCGAGATGATCCAGAAGGTGTGGGGCCAGGGCGCCGATCTCGACCTCCGCTCGGTGGACGCACACGTGTACCGGCTGCGCCGCAAGATCGAGCCGGAGGGACCGCGTCCCACCTACATCCACGCCGTCCCCGGGATCGGCTACCGCTTCGAGCGGCGGGGCCTCAACGAGCGCCTCGCCAAGGCTCAGGAGATCCCCCCCGGGGCCAACGGCCTCCAGCCGGTCGCGGGCCAGAGCTGATCATTTCCTGCACCGGCCATGCCCGGGATGAGGGGAGGCCGCCAGGTTCAGGCCAGACCGCTGTGGTGACGGCGCGGAGCGCGACGGTGTTGACCGTCCGGCTGCTGAAGCACCCACTGACCCCGCTCGTTGAGCTCAGCCGGCCGAGCGTCCACGAGCTGATTGGTGAGGAGCGACAGCGTCCTGCCCTGGGGCAGCGAAAAGTCGAGACAGGGCATGACGTCGCCGCTCCAGACGCGACGCTCCGTCTGGCCGCCGTAGATCGCCACGCTGCGGGTGACCCTGCGCTGGCTGGATCCGCCCACGGAATACGAGATCCGGTACATCTCTCCCGATCGCAGCACGAAGTGGTCCACGGGGTTGGCTTCGTTCTCGCGGAAGCCATCCCGGGTCAGGCGACGGCGCGGGGTCGTATCAGAGCTACTGAAGAGAGTGGGTTGTACGGTCATCTTGATGCGATTATCCGGGGCGGCTCCAGCCATTCCGGCAGACGCCGGGTCGCGGGCGCGTAACGGTCGGGTCGCCATTCGCCGGCCCCGAGCCACCAGGAGCGCCGCCACACCGCTTTCGCAGGCAAGATACGACGGGGCGAATCGGACGCCTGACGTGACCGGATTTGACCAAGGTTCGGTGGCGTGACAGCTGCAGCCCCGGAGGTGAGCATGGGCATCGGGATCGCCTGCGTGTCCGGGAAGGGTGGGGTGGGCAAGACGACCACCGCCATCAACCTGGCGGCGGCTCTCGCCGAGCGCGGCCGGCTGGTGCTGACCGTGGACTGCGACCCGCAGTCCAATCTCACGAGCGGCCTGGGGCTGAACCCCTACGAGGTCCAGCCCAGCCTGGGCGACGTGCTCATCGGTCGGGCGACAGCGGGCCAGGCCATCGTCACCACCGAGTGGGCAAACCTGCATCTGCTCCCCGCGACGCCCGACCTCACCGCGACCGAGGCGGAGCTCCCCTCAGGGCTGCACCGGGAAACCTTGCTGCGCGACGCCCTGGACCGGGACGGGACCTCGGCCGCCTACGACTTCATCCTCTACGACACCCCGCCCAACTTCGGTTTCCACACCGTCAACGCCCTGGCCGCGACCAACTACGTGATCATCCCGCTCCAGATGTCGGGCTTCGCCGTCCGCGGGCTCAAGGAGGTGCTGCGGGCGGTCAACCTGGCGCGCAGCCGGCTCAACCCAGAGCTACAGGTGCTCGGCATGGTGCCCACCTTCGTCAACCTCCGCACCAACTTCAGCCAGCAGCTCCTGAGCGGGCTTGCCGACCTGGCCGGACTGCGCATCTTCCAGACCCTGATCCCTCCGACCGTGAAGCTCCAGGAGACGTCTCTGGCCGGTGTCCCGATCGTCGCGTACGCCCCCACCTCGAAGGCGGCCGCAGCGTACCGGCAGCTGGCCGAGGAGGTCCTCCAGGTTGTCTGATCCTTCCGAGGTCGAGGGCACCCCGAGCGACGCCGCCAGCCTCGCTCTTCACGCCGGTCCCCTGGCCCGCTGGCTGGCCCCAACGTCCCAGTCACGGCTGGAGCGCATCCCCTGCAGCGATGTTGACACCCGTCCGTGGCCCGACCCGCCGGGCGGCGATTTGCTGGCTCTCACCCGCAGCATCCGCCACCGCGGCATCGTGGAACCGCTGCTGCTCCGCCCGACCGAGGGGTCGCGCTTCCAGGTCGTGCTGGGTGCCCGCCGGCTGGAGGTGGCTCGCCGGTTGGGTCTGACCGAGGTCCCTGCCATCGTTCGAGAGCTCGACGAGGCGGAGGCCACCCTGGTCGCGGTCTGGAACGCCCTGCCCCGCCTGCAGCCCGGACAGATGATCGAGGTGGCGGCGCGCCTGACCGCGGCCGGTGTGACCGAGGCGGAGATCGCCCTCCTCCTCGCCAGCGGAGATCCGGAGACCCTCCCCGGGCCACCCCGCGACTGGCCTCTCCGCGCCGACTCCGTGCCGCTCCGCTTCTCCGGTTCGATGACGCCAGTGCACCGCCTGCTGGACGCACTCGGGCCCGAGCGGAAAGCGGCACTCTCGGCACTGCACGGCGTCGACCCCGCGCGGCTCGCCGGCTCCGTCTGAGAGGATCGTCGCAACCCGAACCGTCACCTGGGATGAATGCCGCGTGACCACCCGCAAGCCCAAGCTGGCGCACTCCGAGGAGGAGCTCCTCGAGCAGTGGGACTTCCTGGACCGGCTGGTTGAGAGGCAGGCGGCGCGGCTCCGAGCCGGGATCCAGGATGCGGAGGAACCCGATGAACCTGCCGCAGGGCTCGCCGAGGTGGACGGCCTGCGCCGGGACCTCGACCGCCTGCGGGCAGAACTGCGATCCGCGGAGGCGGCGCGCGCGGTCGCCGCCGAGGAGGCCCGGCGCTCCCGTGAGGCGCTCACGGCCCTCACCGCGACGCAGCAGCAGCGTCTGCCCGAGGAACATGCCATGCGCCAGCGTCACCGGACCCTGGAGCGCGAGGCGTCAGGGTGGAGAGAGCGCGCGGCGGCGGCCGAGCGAGAACTGACGGCCAGGGACGAACAGGCACGGGCGCTGGTGGCCGACCTCACCAGGCGGATCGGAGCGGCAGAGGCATCGCGCCAGCAGGCTGAGCGACGGCTCGCCGACGCTGCGGCTGGGCTGAATGCTGCCCAGGCCGAGATAGAAAGCCTGCACGAGCAGCTCGCCTCGGCGCAGCACGGCTTCTGGCGCTTCGGACGTCGCTGAGGCCGGCCCCCGGTCCTCTACGCGGGAGCGCCGGCAGTGGGATGCCGGCCCTGGGCCATGGCGATGAACTGCCGCAAGGCCGCCGCCGGCACCGGCCGGGTGGCGACCTCGTGGAGCAGGCTCTTGGCCTCGTCGAGCAACTGCGGGTCGGGGAGCTCACCCTTCCCAGACGTGGCCACCACCCATCCCGACGAGAACCAGAGCACGGTCTCGAAGGCCAGCCCGCTCACAATCAGGCCATTGAGCAGCGAGTCGGTGATGCGGGAAAGCGGCCGCTTCGCGTTACTGACAACAATGCCCCGAATTCGCTCCAACACGCCTAGTTGCTCCGCGAGCCCGACCGTCAGCGCCGCAGCCCGCAGCGAAAGCAGGTCGAGCGCGGTCGGGATGACAATCCGGTCGGCCACCGACATGGGGCCCAGCAGCGACGGCTCATGAGGGTGCGTGTCGATCAAGACGACGTCAACATCTTCAAGCACAGGCTCGATAAGTGCACGAAGCTGCTGCTCATGCAGAGGCTCGTGGTTGAGGCTGCGGTGGCCGGGAACGGTCTTGATGCCGAGCGGGTGATCGACGAGCGCCTCTCGGAGGGTGAGTCGTCCGTGGAGAACGTCAGCGATGCTGGTGCTGCGCTTGGCCTTCTCCAGAGCGTTGCTCAGCCCCCCGGTGGGATCGAGGTCAATGGCGATGACGCGCAGGCCGCTGGCTGCCGCGGCTGCCGCCAGTGCGTAACTGGTAGTTGTCTTGCCAACGCCACCTTTCAGTGACGCGATTGTGATTATTTCTGCAGCCACACACGTAGAATATCTCGGGATGGCAACAGCCGCACCCTTTGTCAAACTCCTGCGACAACTCGCATCAGCCAAAGACGACTATCGGACTGGTGCGCTCGACATCACCTGGGTCGGCGGCAGGGCGAGCCTGTTTCTGGTATTCGGGCAGCCAAACCACGCGGTCGCGGAGGTGGGTGACCGCCACCTGGAGGGGGTGGAGGCCCTGGCGGCACTCGTGACGCAGCTGCCACCGCGTTTTGAGCTGTCTCCCTGGCGCAAGGAGGTGGTGCGGACCGAGACGCTCAGCTGCACCCTCGACGAGCTGATGGAGCCGTTTGCCCAGCTGGCCGGCGCCGCGTCGCCGGGCGACGCCCTCGCGTCCGGCTCGGTCGGGTCGGGAGCCGCCAACGGCGGCTCAGCGCCCGAGACCGACTTCGGTCTCGCGGATTTCCCGCTGCTCCCGCTCGGGCCCTCCCTCTGGTCTGACGCGTCAGCGAGTGTCGTCCATCTCGACGTCCTGATCCCCAACCTGCCGGACGCGCTGATCGTCCTCACCGGGCCCAAGCTGCGTGCTGCCGCGATCGTCGTCCGTCACCAACTGATCGACGCGGTCTGGGTCGACGAGGAGGACCGCATGGTGGGCGAGGCCGCCGGCATGGCCGTGATGGGGGCACGCGTCGGCAGCGTATCCGGCTATCGGCTGGAGACTCCCAAGCTCGCCGAGGCCCTCACCATGCTCTGGCGCTGCCCGGCGGTCTACCGCGAGATGCCCGCCTCCTGGGTCAACGCCGACAACCTCCTCCAGGATCTCGAGGGGCGCCGCCGCGACAGCGCGATCGTGGTGACCGGTGGCGTCCGCGGGGTGGCCCTGGTCGCCGGCGGGAAACTGCTCGGTGTCTACACTGAGACCGACCGCCAACCGGTGGCATCGCCCGAGAGGCTGACCGAGCTTCTGCGGGACCCGCGCGCCAGGGTCACCCTCCGCCAGAGCCCGGAGGAGCGGCAGACCAATCACCTCCCCGAGACCGCCTACCACGCCTTTGTCGCGGACGCCGCCGAGGCACCGGCACCGCTCTCCGAGGTGCTCGCCGCCATCACGGCCTCCAGCCGGTACGCGGCCTCCGCGCTGCCTGCGACCGACCCGAGCGAATCCGTCGACGCCACCGCCAAGCTGGAGCTCACCCCCGAGGAGCCGGAGGAGGCCGCCGCGGAGGAGCCGGGGCACGACCTGGAAGCGGGAGGGTTAGCCGTCGAAGCGCCCGAGCTCGCCGCCAAGGAGTCCGAGTTCCTCGCCGACACGCCCGAGCTCACCGCCGTCCCGCCCCCGTTCCCCGGTGACGAGCCCGAGGCCGCCACCGAGGAGATGGAGCTCACCGCCGAGGAGCCGGAGGCGGAGGAGGCGCAGTCCATGCCCGTCTCCGCACCGTCAGCCCCCGCACAACTCGTGGCTTCGAAGTGGGCGATGCCCGACGACCTCATGACCTCCCCGGAGCAAACGCCTCCTGCGGAGGAGCGGGCCGCTCCACCCTCGGAGCGCCCAACGACCTTCTCCGAACCGGCTCCCATGACCTGGCCCGCGCCCCCGGTCGAGTCGGTCCCCACCATCCCGGTGGATCTCGGCGGCGCGTCAGGAGATCCGCCCTGGCCGCCCCTCCCCCTCGCCAACGTGAACGAGGAGGAGGGCACGCTGCCCGCGTGGGGTCAGACGTACAGCCCGGTCCCCGCCCCCGATGCCTCGCCCAGCGCGACCCCACAGGGTCCAGCGCAATTCGCGCAGTTCGACTTCTCGCCTGCCCTGGAGGTCCTGGCGGAAGCCGGCGCGAGTGCCGACTTCGAAGGGATGAAGGCGGACCTGATCCAGATCGGCGTCCTCTGGCTGGGAACAGACGGCGTGGCACCGGTGGCGGAGATGCTCCGCCGGACGCGGCCGTCCATTCAGGATGTGATGGCCACCATCGAGGCTATCAAGCACGTCGACCTGCCCGGTTTCGAGACCTCGGTGGTCCAGGCGATGGCTCGCGAGATGCACTACCACGCCGCTGAGTACCTGAGCGGCCTCTGACCGGCCGACCTGGAGACTCAACCGTGAACTCGGTGCTCAATGCCGTCACCGGACACGCCGCCATCCTGCTGGCTGTGGTGGCGATCCTCGAGGGGGTGCTCACCGCCTGGCTCTTCCGCCGCAACGACGAGCTGCGGATGCGGCTGCGCCGAGCCCGCGAGGCCGCCGACCAGGCGGCGCGAACCGCAGCGCTCGCCGCGCCAGGTGGCATCGACCCGGAGATCGTGATCCAGCTCATTCGCTCCGGTCAGTCTCCGACACTCGACGTGGTCCACACCCTCATGGAGCAGCGAGAGGCTGCCGATGCCGCCGCCGACCCCGCGGAGCTCTAGGTGTCGATGTCCAGGTAGGCGAGCGCGGCCAGCTGCCAGGTGAGTTGGGCAGCCTCCTCCCGCAGCCGGTAAAGAGCGTCCTCTGTCATCCGGAGCATCTGAACGCTCTGCCGGATCGACCACCCGGAGCGTTCCGTCACCGCCCCTGCGCCGAGCCGGCGGGGACGGCTGATGGGCCTGGGAGCATGCAGGGCCCATCCGGTGGGTGGCCCCCCGCGCGAGCTGGGCATGGGGGCCACCTGAAACTCGTCCGGCGGCTGGGGCGGCGCCGACGGGACTGCGGGCGGCCTTCCGGCCGGCTCGCGCATGACGGGGAGGCCTGCCGGCGCAGGAGGAGGGACCGAGACCCCGGCGAGGTCGAGCACACCGGCCGGCCAGACCATCTCGCCGCTCGCCAGAGCGGCCAGGGCGGCGGCCAGGTCCTCGCCCGTGTCGAAGACGCTCCCCTCGCCGAACCAATCCTCTCCGAGGAGCTCGTCGGCGGCTGGCGCGGGGAATTCGAAAGGCGGGAGCGTCACCACACACGCCTCCCCTCGCAGGCTGGGCAGCCTGAGCTCATGCAGTAGTCCCATGAACGGTGCTGAGGAGCACATGGTAGACGGGAGGCGCCCGGCGGCTTGGAAAAGATCGTGTATCGAATGTGTTGCCTTGCCCTACCATCGGTGGAGACGGGCGAGAATCGCCCTTGGCGGCCCTTCAGCTGGATGGCCGTCCGTGGTGCCCAAGAGGAGTCCCATCTGTGAGCGTCGCCGCCAACTCCCGCCTCGACAACCGCTACATGGAGGCCCTGGGGCCGATTCGGCCGCTGGTCGAGGACGACAGCCTGACCGAGATCATGGTCAATGGTCCCGAGATGGTGTACGTCGAGCGCAAGGGCAAGATCCTGCTGACCGACATCCGCTTCGATGACGAGGCCCACCTCATGCGGGTCATCGACACCATCGTCTCGTCGGTCGGCCGGCGGGTCGACGCGCGGACACCCCTCTGCGATGCCCGGCTCCTGGACGGATCGCGCGTCAACGCCTGCATCCCGCCGGTGGCCCTCGACGGCCCCCTGCTGACCATCCGGAAGTTCTCGAAGGATCCCTATCAGGTTTCCGACCTGATCGGTTTCGGGACCATCACCCAGGAGGGCGCCTCGTTCGTCCAGGCGTGCGTCCTGGCCCGGGCCAACATCATCGTCTCCGGCGGCACCGGTACCGGGAAGACGACCCTCCTCAACGTCTGCTCCGGGTTCATCCCGATCGACGAGCGGATCATCACCATCGAGGACGCGGCCGAGCTCCAGCTCCACCAGGAGCACGTGTGCCGGCTCGAGTCGCGCCCGCCGGACGTCAACGGCGAGGGCCGCGTCAACATCCGCGATCTGGTCGTCAACTCCCTGCGGATGCGCCCCGACCGCATCGTCATCGGCGAGTGCCGCTCCGGTGAGGCTCTCGACATGCTCCAGGCCATGAACACCGGCCACGACGGATCGATGACGACGATCCACGCCAACTCTGCCCGTGAGACCCTCTCGCGGCTCGAGACCCTGGTCCTGATGGCCGGCATGGATCTGCCCCTGAAGGCCATCCGCCAGCAGGTTGCCAGCGCCATCAACCTGATCATCCAGCTGGCGCGCCTCAAGGATGGCTCGCGCAAGATCGTCTCGGTCACCGAGGTCGTGGGGATGGAGGGCGACACCATCACCATGCAGGAGATCTTCAAGTTCGAGTCCAGGGGCGCCGATCCGGCGACCGGGAAGATCGTGGGCGACTTCAGCTCCACCGGCATCCGGCCGAAGATCATCGACCGCCTCTTCGACATGGGGGTTCCCCTTCCGCCGCGTCTGGCCCAGCTCTTCCCCGATCGCCGCCAGCTTCAGCAGGAAGCGCTGATGGCGGCGGCGGGCAGGCAGATGGGCAACGGCGCTGCACAGCCGGCGCAGCCGCCTCCGGGCTTCGGCGGTCCTCCCGGGCTGGGACTGCCGCCGAGCATGCCGCCCGGGATGGGGATGCCACCCGTCGGCCCCGGAGGATCGCGCGGCCGCTGAGCGGCGCTCTTCTCACGGCTCGGCGCGCGCCGTGGGGGTCTCCCCCACTCACGCGCACGCCCAACCGGATCCGGCGCCTCAGACCCCCAGACGCTCGAGGATGCGGTGCTCGTCGATCGGCGGGACCATCGGCCTCGCGATCAGGAAGCCCTGGCCCTGGGTCACCCCGATCTCCTTAAGGGTGCGCAGCTCCGCGTTCGTCTCGATGCCCTCGGCGACGATCGTCATCGCCGTCTCGCGGGCAAACGCCACCAGGGCGCAGGAGAGAGCACGCCGTGGCCGGTCGACGTCGATCCCCCGGGTCAGAGAGATATCGAGCTTGATGATGTCCGGGACCAGCAGCAGGATGTGGCGAAGGCTGGCAAAACCCGCTCCCGCATCATCGACGGCCACCCGGACGCCCGCGTGACGGAGCGGTTGAAGTGCCCGGTTCAGCGCCTCGTAGTCGCCGACCGGGGAGTGCTCGGTCATCTCGATGACGATGCGCTCGAGGGGCACCGCCCCCAGCAGCCGAGCGACGTCCCGCCGGAGCAGGGTGGACGGTGAGAGGTTGAGGGAGAGGTAAGAGGTACTGGGCAACGCCGGGAACCCCACCAGAGCCACGGCCAGCGCCGACGCCTCCAGGTCCTCGCGGAGGCCAACGTCGGACGCCTCCTCAAACCACTGCAGTGGCATCCCGGTGTCGAAGCGGGAGAGCGCCTCGACACCCGTGACCCTGCCCCTGGCAAGGTCAACGATCGGCTGATAGACGGGATGGATGCCTCCGTACTCGATCACCCCCTGGACCCGGGAGAGAACGCGGGCCCGCTTGACCTCGGCCTCCTCCTTACCCGCCAGCTGCTCGCTCAGCTCGCGAACCACGGTGCTGGCCACATCCGGCGAGAACGCGGACTCGCCGCGGAGGACGCGCTGGATGGTCTGAGTGACCTCGTCCGGCATCGACCCCTTGACCAGATATGCGGTTGCTCCGGACTGCAGCATCTCCAGAATGCTGGCGCGGTCGCCATAGGCGGAGAGCGCGACGATCCGGGTGAGCGGGCTCTCGGCGCGGATGCCGCGGGCCGCGTGGGGCCCGCCACCTCCCGGCATCTTGACGTCGAGGATGGCCACGTCGGGCCGCTCGCGTGCGGCCATCTCGACGGCCTGGAGGGCATCCTCGGCCACCCCGACAACTTCGAGTCCATCCTCGCACTCGAGCAGCTCTCGGAGCGCCTCTCGAATGTTGGCATCGTCGTCCGCGATCAGGATCCGGGCCAAGGTTGGGGAGATCATGCCACGGACCCGAGGCCGGGCCGCGCCCCACCCTGCAGCGGTATCCAGGCGGTCACCACGGTGCCGCGGAGAACCCCCGCCTCGACCCGCAGCCAGCCTCCGGCGACTTCGGCCCGCTCGCGCATGCTGGCCAGGCCGAGATGGCCGGGTAGGCTCTCGGCCGCGGCTCCGAGCCCGGCGCCATCGTCGGTGATCCGCATCTGACAGCCATCGTCCCGTTCCTGCACAGAGACGCTGACATGACTCGCCGAGGCGTGTTTGACCACGTTGGCAATGGCCTCTTGGGCGACTCGATAGAGTGTCACTCTCGCCGCGGTGGTCAGTGCTCCCGGCTCCGAACCGGCGAGGCTCCACTCGATGCCCTCATCCTGCTGCACCTGGATCAGACGGTCACGAATCGTGCCGAGCAGGTCACCGTGATCAAGCCCGGTGGGGCGCAGGTTGAACATCAGACCCCGAAGGCGCGAAACCGCAGTCCCCACCATCTGATCCATGGCGTCGAGGGTGCTCCGGGCCGCCTCGTCGTTGACCCGACGCCGGAGTGTCTGCAACCGAAGCCCGACGGCGGCGAGGATCTGCAGGGAGTCGTCGTGGATGTCGGCGGCGATGGTCCGGCGCTCGTCCTCATGCGCCTCGACAAGGAGGCGCATCAGCCGAAGACGCTCCCCACTGACGTGTTTCAGCTCCTCCAGGCTGCGTGCAAAATCTGCGGCGCTCCGCCGCTGCGCGCAATCGATGCCGAGGTAGTTGCCAAGTGCTGTGAGGTGGGCGGCGTGGGCGTCATCGAAACCGGCGAAGTCCGGCGCGCTGATCTCGATGGCGCCGAGAGCCTGGTCGCCCTTCAGCACCGGAACACCCAAGGAGTCCCCCTCCGGGTGGGCGGAGCTCGCCCCCGAGAAGGACAATTCCCGGCTGCTGATCACCTTCGTCACCACGGCGGGTGGGTCAGCCGGCGTTGAGGGCTGTGTCATCGCGTCGTTGCCTGCACGACTCCAGGCAGCGCGGAGTCGCACCCCCCCCCGGACGTCAGACTTCCAGAACCTGACCTCGGTGCCATCGACGCTCACCCCTATCTGCTCCAGCGCTCCGAGGAGCGCGGTGTCCTCGTCGGACGAACCGAGAGCGCGGATGAACCGCAATTGACAGTCCTTCAGGAACTGTGCTCGCCGGCGCTCGGCGACGTCCTGTTGGAAGGCTGCCTGCAGCATCTGGTCGGCACCCGGTGCGGTGGCCTCGATGCGCATCAGCTTGCGGCCGAGCGCCTCCCTTTCGACCGCAGCACGTACGGCCACGGGAAGGCGTGCCAACCGATCCGAGGCGAGGTAGTCGGCCGCCCCGCGTTCCACGAGCGCGATTCCGGCTGCCTCGTGCGAGGGGGCGCAAACGACCACCACCGGGATGCTCACGTGGCGGCCGTGGATGTGGTCGAGCAGCGCCGCCGCCGACCAACCGGGCCGGCCGTCCTCAACCACCGCGGCGTCCCAACCGGTGCCGAGGTCATCTGGCAACGAAGCCAGATCCGGCACCGCGAGGATCTCGATCCCGGGAGGGGCGCCCGGGCCTCTCAGAGCGCCCGTGATCACGGCTCCCTCGGCTGCGCACACGAGCACCCGGACAGACGGGACGGCTGGGCCGCTCCGGGCATGGGGAGAGCGGGCGCCGCCCACCGTCGGAGACGAGGACATTTCGCCACGAGTGTATGGAGGGCGAATCGAGGTGGGGAGGTGGCACCCTGACCGAAACCGATCGGTTAGGAGCCCGTCACCCGCTCGGCATATCCTTCACACCCGGTTCCGTACCACGGGTGGGGTGAAAAGTCACGCGGCGGCGAACATCTCCTCCGAGAGGCCCTGACCCTCCGCGGTCAGACGTTCGAGAACCTGAGGTACCACGCCGGTGGGAGCCAGCTCGCCGAGCACCTTGCCGGTGTCGGGATCGACGCCTGTCTGCGTGAAAGCGAAGATCTCCTGCATCAGGACGCCCTCGGGGCCGGTTCCCAGAACCTCGGCGATGCTGACGATCCTCCGGGTGCCGTCGCGGAGACGCGACTGATGCACGATGATGTTCACCGCCGACGCGATCTGCTCACGGATCGCGCGCGACGGCAGCTCAACGCCAGACATCAGCACCATGGTCTCCAGACGACTCGTCGCATCCCTCGGGTTGTTGGCGTGGAGCGTGGTGAGCGAGCCATCGTGCCCGGTGTTCATGGCCTGGAGCATGTCCAGTGCCTCACCGCCGCGGCACTCACCGATGATGATGCGGTCCGGCCTCATCCGGAGGGTGTTGATGACCAGCTCCCGGATGGAGACCTCACCCCTGCCCTCGACGTTGGCCGGCCTCGCCTCCAGGGTGACCACGTGCTCCTGCCCGAGTTGGAGCTCGGCCGCGTCCTCGATGGTGACGATCCGCTCATCCGCGGGGATGAAGCTCGACAGCACGTTCAGCGTCGAGGTCTTGCCCGACCCGGTACCCCCGGAGACGACGATGTTCAGGCGGCCGACGACGCAGGCCCTGATGAACCTCGCCATCCCCTCGGTGAGGGTACCGAAGCGGATCAGGTCGTCGATGGTGAAGGCCTCCTTCGTGAACTTCCGGATCGTCACCGTCGGTCCGCGAAGGGCAAGTGGGGGGATGATGACATTCACGCGCGAGCCGTCCTTGAGCCGGGCGTCGACCATCGGCGACGACTCATCCACGCGCCGGCCGATGGAGGAGACGATGCGATCGATGACCTGCATGAGTTGCTCGGTGCTCTCGAAGGTGACCGGGCTCCTCAGCAGCTTGCCCTTCTCCTCGATGTAGATCTGGTTGGGTCCGTTGACCATGATCTCGGCGATGTCGGGGTTCGCCAGCAGGTCCTCGAGCGGTCCGAGTCCGAGAACGTCATGGATGAGCGTCTCGACCACCCGGAGGCGGTCCTGACGGCTCATGGTCATGCCCTGCTCGGTGACGATCTCACCGACCAACTCGGCGATGCGCTGGCGGATGACATCCCCGGGCGCCGAGTCCGTGTTGCCGGCAAGCTCCTCGACGAGGCGCTGGTGGACGCGGGACCGGAGCTGAGCGTACATGGCGCCGACAGTTCCCCGGGCCTGACCGGGACGGGGGATCCCGGTACGGCTGAGCAGGGAGTTGGGACGGCTGCCATCACCCGTGCCCCCCGCCTCACCGGTGCGGTTCAGCAGCGAGGAGGTGCGGGCGCCGTCGCCCGAACCGGCGGCGTCACCGGTGCGGCTGAGCAGGGACATGGGCCGGTTGCCATCGCCCAGCCCGGGGGTGTCGGCAGGCCGCAGCCGCAGCGGAGGCGGCGGGGTCTGAGCGGGCGCTGAGCGCCCGAATTGCGCCGGTTCCAGCGCCCGCCGGGGCGGAGCGACCAGGGCGGCCGAGTTGACCGGCGGGGTGCGCACCGACCAGCCCGGCGTCGGTGCGGGAGACTCGGCGGCAGGGGTGCCGGTGGACGGCAGCGCAAACGTCGGCGGGGGCGGGGGCGGTGCGGCCGCCCCACCCGACGGCGACGCGTCCTCAGCCTTCCTCTGGACGCGGTCGAGAAGCGACATCCTCTGTCCCAGCCTACCTGTCTACGGTGTCTCGTCGGCCAGGCTTGCTCTGCCTGCCGGTCTCACCCAGGCTACACCCCAATCTGCGGCCTCGAATCCGCAGAATGCAACGATCGTGTCAAGAGGCGGCAGCCTGCATCGCTCGCTGCATCGTCCCCCCGCCCCCGTACCGGGACTCGGTCGCTCTGCAACGGGCTCGCAACGGAGGCGTGACAGGCACGCGTGGCCTGCCTCCGGTGCGGTGTGATCCCCCCGTGAGCGAGAGCAGCGCGCGCGTGTCCGCCCCCCAGGCGAAGTGGGAGACGCTGTGCCGAACGGCTGCGGCCGTCCAGGCCGGCCGCGACGGAGCGTGCAACCCGTCTGCCCGGCGGCGCCGGGTTCCCGGCCTCGTGATCATCGCCGGCGCGATGCTCGGCATCGCCCTCTTCGCCGGGAGCCATCTCCAAGGACAGCCGGCCGCCGCCGACGGCACTGCCGACGCCGACCTCTTCGCCTACACCAACCAGGACCGCGCCAGCAACGGCGTGGCAGCGCTGACGGAAAACGGGACTCTGGCCGCGATCGCCGAGGCCGCCCCTTACAGCGGTTGCGCCGGTGCCGGCACCATCGACGGCAGAGCCCAGGACATGATCAACCGCGACTACTTCTCCCAGCAGATCCCCCCCTGCGGCCAGGAGGTCTTCTCGATGATGAGCGCCTTCGGTGTTAACCCCGCTCGTGGGGCAGGCGAGAACGTCGGGTGGGTGGACAACGAGGGGTCGGCGGACGCTGCGGCGAACTGGATCAATACACAGTTCATGCAGAGCCCCGAGCATAAGAAGAACATCCTCGCCACCAACGTCACCAGCCTGGGGATCGGCAGCGCCACCAGCCAGTCATGGACTCCCCCGGGCGCGGCGTCTCCCGCCTCGGGCGTGTGGATGTTCGCCGAGGAGTTTGCCAACATCCCATCGGCGGCCACCGCCCCTCCGGCCACTGCCCCTCCGGCCACCGCCCCGCCGGCCGCGGCCCCGCCGGCCACCGCCGCGCCGGCCACCGCCCCGCGAGCGACGGCTCAACCGGTCGCCACACCGACACCGACACCCACGCCCACCCCGACCCCGACGCCGTCGCCGACCCCCAGCCCCACGGCGACACCCTCGGTCACGACGAGCCTCCCGCTGCCCGCCTACGAGTACCGCGGGCAGGGGCTCATCTCCAATACCATCGAGTCGGCCCTGGAAGCCTTCCTCTTCAACTAGAGTTGCGGACAATACCGCCAGATACAGGGAGGCCCGCACGGTGACCGAGAAGCCTGCGACCGAACCTTCTCCTGACGTCCCCGCGGTGGTCACCGTGGATGGGGTGTGCCGGAGCTACCAGATCAGCCGGCCGCCCCGCACCATCCTGGACCGGGTTTCCCTCACCGTCCGCTCCGGTGAGTTCGTGGCCATCATGGGGCAGAGCGGCGCCGGCAAGAGCACCCTGCTCCACATCATGGGCGGGCTCGAGCCACCGGATTCGGGCCGCGTCCTGGTCGACGGCCGCGACCTCTACGCGATGGGAGACGCCGAGCGCTCGGCATTCCGCCGCGACCACATCGGCTTTGTCTTCCAGTTCTTCAACCTGATCCCCAGCCTCACCGCCGCCGAGAACGTGGCCCTGCCACTCCGGCTGCGTGGCGGCAGGCACGCTGCCCGCCTGGACAGCAAGACGGTGTCTGAACGTGTCCGCGTGCTCATGGACCAGCTCTCCCTTCACGGTCTCCAGGGCCACGGCCCCGACGAGATCTCGGGAGGCGAGCAGCAGAGGGTGGCCCTGGCCCGGGCTCTGGCTGCGGCACCCGCTCTGCTCTTGGCCGACGAGCCCACCGGCAATCTCGACCGCCAGAGCGGCCACGAGGTGATGGAGATGCTCAGCCGCCTCTGCCGCGAACGGTCCCAGACCACCGTCCTGGTCACCCACAACGCGCGGGTGGCCGCGTACGCGGACCGGGTGCTCGTCCTGGCCGATGGCAGGGTTGTGGACGACCTGCGGGTGGAGGACGGCGGCGCGGACGGCGACTCCGCCGGCTTCCGGGCACTCGTCCGCCGGCTCGAGCGGCATGACCTCTGACCCGATCTCGCGGGGCCTGACCGGGTTGGTCAACTCCATCACGCGACGGATCGTGGGCGGGGCGACCTGGCTGGTCACCGCAGGGCTCGAGCCAGGTCTCCGACCGGTGCTCCGGCGCAACCTCGCCTCCCGGCCGGCACGAGCGGCGCTCACCGTCACCGCCGTGGGGCTGGGGGTGGCGGCGATACTGGGCGTCCAGATGGAAGTCGCCGGGGTCGGTGCCCAGGCTGACGCGTCGGCGCAGCTCCGTGCCGGGCAATCGGGACTGGACGTCCGCACCAACTCCGAGGTCGGCCTCACCACCACGCAGCTGGCATCCCTCCGAAGCCTCTCCGGGGTCCGGGAAATGGTCCCCCTGTACCAGAAGCGGGTCACGGCCCAGGCCCCGGAGCTGGGCGCACCGACCTCGACCGTGACCCTGGTCGGGGTGCAGAGTGGAGGAGCCGCACTCCGCAGCATCAGCGTGAGCGCCGGGCACCTTCCGACCTCCTCGGCTCACGACCAGGTCGCCATCGATACGGCGCTGCTTCCGACCCTGGCCCCTCCGGGGGGCAGTCTCGGCATCGGCGGCAGCGTCCTGCTGACCACGTCGACCGGCCCCCGCTCCTTCAAGGTGGTCGGTCTCACCGACGCGAGCGGAGTGGGCGCCAGCTTCACCCAGGACGTCATCTTCGTCCCGGCCCCGGAGCTGCTCTCCTCCTTCGACCTCGGCCTCCACGCCTCGCTCGCAGCTCTCCGCCTCGCTCCGGGGACCAGCTCAGCGGAGGCCGCGGCGGAGGTCCATCAGCGGCTCGGCGGGGCGGTGACCACCTTCGACCCGGCCAGCCACTCGAGCGATCCAGCCTCCCAGCTCTCCTCCCTGCTGGTCCTCGTCAGCGTCCTCAGCGTGGTCATCGGAGCCGGGGTGTGCGCCAACACGGTGAGCCTCGCCGCCATGGAGCGGCGGCGCGAGATCGGCCTGCTGCGGGCGGCGGGCGCCTCGGCCGCCCAGGTGTTCCGTCTCCTCGCCGCCGAGGCCACGGTCCTCGCCCTCTTGGGAGCGGCGGCCGGGATCGTCGTCGGCGTGGGGCTCGGAGCTGCCCTCCAGGCCGCCTTCGGAGCCGCCTCGACCGCGCCCGCGGTCGGGCTTCAGATCGATCCCCTGGCGGTGGTGCTCGCCGTGCTCGCCGGGGTCCTCTCGGCCCTGGTCGCCTCCGCCGTCCCCGCCGCAACCGCCGCGCGCGTGCCGATTCTCGAAGCCCTGAGCCCCGAGAGCGCCGGTCGGAGCGAGCGGATCCATGGCGCCGTGATCGGCGCGGTGCCGCCGCTCGCCGCCGTGGCGCTGGTGTCGGATCTGGCCGGCGGAGCCCTGGCGCCGGTGGGTGCGGTGGCCCTGCTCCTCGCGGTGGTGCTCAGCCTCCCGCTCCTGGCCCCGTCCCTGGCGCATCTCCTGACGCGGATGCTGCGGATGATCTGGCCGGAGACAGAGGTTGCGGCGGCGAGCCTGAGACGCCGCCGCAACCGCACCGCCCTGACACTCTCCGGATTGGTTACCGCCATCGCGGCGGCGATGGCCGCAGGGGTCCTGGTAACGGGAAGCCTCGCCTCCGGCGACGCCTGGATCAGCCACCTCTTCATCGGTGACACCCTGATCCACAGCCCGGTGACCCAGCCGAGCCGCATCGCCGCCCAGATCGGGGAGGAGGCGGGGGTACAGCTCACCAGCCTCCGCTTCTTCCCCGCCGTCGTCGACGGCGATGTGATCGGGATGACCGCCTTCGACAGCGCAACCTACGCTCGCGACGGCGGCCTGGAGCTGGTGGCCGGCAGTCGCAGTCGAGCCTTCGCGGCACTCGCCGGCGGCTCCGCCCTGCTGGCGCCGCTCAGCCTGGCGGAGGCGGATGACTGGCAGGTGGGCACCGTGCTCCCGGTGGCGACGGGCAGCGGGACGATCGATTTCACC
>Ga0302320_10009147_pt1 | contig 21353 bp, 9 predicted proteins | sample Bog_T0_3_FD_202130 | JGI IMG/M metagenome (GOLD analysis project Ga0302320, IMG submission 202130) | Peat permafrost microbial communities from Stordalen Mire near Abisko, Sweden - Bog_T0_3 | ecosystem: Environmental > Terrestrial > Soil > Wetlands > Peat | place: Sweden: Abisko, Stordalen Mire...
TCGTCAACGATACGCCCAACTACATCTACCTGGATGCCATCGGCACCGTCACCGCGACCGCCAAGGGTGATATCTGGATCTCCCAGGGCGATCTGGTGCTGAGCAATGAGCTCAGCCTGGAGGTCGAATCCATCATCTCGCGGACCGGCGACGTCACGCTGCGCGCCGGGTTGTCGATCCTGGACGGCAGCAATAACCCGTCGGGCACCGAGGTGACCGGCAACAGCATCACCCTGATCGCGCTGTTCGGCGGCATCGGCGAGGCGTCCGACCCGCTGGGCATCCGCAGCCAGTTTTCCGCCGCCGGCACGCTGACCGCGTCAGCCACCGGGGCGGACATCCATATCGTGCAGACCGCCGGCACCGTGGCGCTGAACACCGTCACCGACCCCGGCAACGCCGTGTTCATCACCGCGCTGGGCGGCAGCATCCTCAACGGCGCCGCGGCGGGCGTGACCAACATCACCGCCGCCGACGCCTGGCTGTCCGCCAAGGACGACATCGGCGCGTCGGGCGACCGCCTGACCAGCGCCGTGGGCACGCTGGAGACGGATTCGGTCACCGGCAGCACCTATCTGAACAACACCGGCAACCTGGTAATCGGCGGGTTGTTCACCTCCGGCACTCTGGGCGCGGAGGCGGGCGGCAACGTCACCATCACCACCGTCGGCGCGATCACCGTCGCCAACAGCCTCTACGCCGCGGGCAACCTGTTGGTGATTGCCCAGAACGGTTCGGCGGCGAACCCGGGCAACATCGTCATCAACGCCACCGACCTGCAGCATAACGCACTGGCGGTGGACGCCGGCGGCACCCTGGCGCTGCTGGCCGGCGACAACCTGACCGAACCGCAGGGCGCCGGGATCGATGCCGGGGTCTCGATCTTCCTCAAGAGCGACTACCAGGGCGATCTCAACGGCGTGCCGCCCGCCACGGCGACGCCTTCGACGTTCGTCACCGTCGGCACCGCCATCCTGCTGGCCGGCGTGATCGTCGCCCCGACCGTCACCATCGAGGGCGGCGACGGTCCCGACCGCATCACCGCCGCGGCCAGTTCGGTGCTCACCGCGGGATATCCCTGGACCGCCGCCACTTGGCCGACTCAACTCGGCCGCTTCCCCGGCGTGCCGGCGAACCCGGCGTCGCTGATCAGCATCCTGGGCGAGGCGGGCAACGACAGGATTTCGGTGCTTGGCACCGCGACCGCGAACGATATTGTGATCTACGGCGGCGACGGGGCCGACACGATCGCGCTGACGCCCACGAATGTGATGAACGGCACCGACATCATCTTCGGCGACAACGGCACGCTGACGTTCTTCCAGCCGGGCGTGCTGGAGTCGGCGACCAGCACTCCAACGGCCGGCGGCGGCAACGACAGCATCACTGTCGGCACCGCCAACCAGGTCATCGTGTTCGGCGGTGAAGGGTCCAACACGATCGCTGTCGGCAACGCCAACGGCATCATCTTCGGCAACGAGGGCGAAATAAACTACACGCTGGCCGGCGTGGTGACCAGTGACGTCGAGACCAGCCAGGTTGCGTTCAGCCAGGTTGTTCCGCACAGCGTCCTGACCTCGGCGACGACCATCGATCCCGGCGTCGGCGGCAGCGACACGATCAGCGTGGGCACCGGCAACCAGATCGTCTTCGGCGGCCCCGGCGCGGATCAGATCACCACCGGCGCCGGCGACACCACCGTGTTCGGCGATGACGGGTCGGTCAACTATGATCCGACGACCGGCCTGATCACTTCGGCCACCTCGATCGACCCGACGGACGGCGGCGGCGACACCATCACCGTGGGCACCGGCAACGACATCATCATCGGCGGCACCGGCAACAACAGCATCACCGGGCAGAACGGCAACAGCATCATCATCGGCGGCAACGGCGCGCTGACATTCACCAACGGCAAGCTGAGTTCGGCGAAGACCATCGATCCGCAGGACGGCGGCAACAACACGATCACCGTCGGCGCCGGCCAGAACGTCATCCTCGGCGGTTCCGGTGCCAACACGATCACCGCGGGCGCCGGCAACGACGTCATCGTCGCCGACAACGGCGAGATCGACTACAGCGCGCCCGGTGTGCTTTCCAGCGTGTTCAGCACCGATGTGGTGCCGAACGCCGACGGCACGCCGGTCGTCTATGGCGGCCGCAATGTCATCAGCGTCGGCGCCGGCAGCGACGATATCCTCGGCGGGCTGTTCGCGGACTCGATCACGATCAACGGCAACGGCAACAACGTCGTCTTCGGCGACAACGGCGACCTGACCTTCACCGCCGGCATCCTGACCTCGGCGGTGTCGATCAACACCGGTTACGGCGGGGCCGACAAACTCCAGATCCTGGGCAACGGCAACAATATCGTGGTTGGCGGCTTCGGCAGCGACGCGATCACCGCCGGGGCGGGCAACCAGATTATCGTCGGTGACAACGGCAGCATCACCTACACCGCGAAGGGCGTGCTGCAGCAGGTGGCGTCGCTCGACCCCGGACATGGCGGCAGCAACACCATTACCGTGGGCGACGGCAACGACGACATCATCGGCGGCATCGGCAGCAACCTGATTACCGTGGGCAGCGGCAGCAGCGACATCATCGGCGAGGATGGCGTGCTGAACTTCAACGCCGCCGGGTTGCTGATCGAGGCCAACACCTCGGATCCGTCCTATGGCGGCAGCAACAAGATTACGCTGGGGACCGGCAACAACATCGTGTTCGGCGGCACCGGATCCGATACGATCACCGCGGGGGCCGGCAATCAGATCATCGTGGGTGACAACGGCAGCGTCACCTACAACAAGCCGGGCGTGCTGGCATCGGTGATCGCCAGTGACGTGTTCACCCCGAACGAGGACAGCGCGCCGGTGGTGGATGGCGGCAACGACGTGATCACCGTGGGCGCCGGCAACGACATCATTCTGGGCGGCGTGGGCAACAACAGCATCACCGTCGGCACCGCCAGCAGTGCCGAAAGCGACATCATTTTCGGCGAAGACGGCGACCTGACCTACACCGCCGGCATCCTGACCTCGGCGGTGTCGATCAACACCGGCTATGGCGGCAACGACACCATCAAGCTTGGCATCGGCAACAACATCGTCGTCGGCGGCTTCGGCAACGACACGATCACCGCCGGGGCCGGCAACCAGATTATCGTGGGTGACAACGGCAGCATCACCTACACCGCGAAGGGTGTTCTGCAGCAGGTGGAGTCGCTCGACCCCGCGCATGGCGGCAACAACACCATCACCGTGGGCGACGGCAACGACGACATCATCGGCGGCATCGGCAGCAACCTGATCACCGTGGGCAACGGCAGCAGCGACATCATCGGGCAGGACGGCGTGCTGAACTTCAACGCCGCCGGGCTGCTGATCGAGGCCAACACGAGCGATCCGACCTTTGGCGTCAAGGACAAGATCGCGCTGGGGACCGGCAACAACATCGTGTTCGGCGGCACCGGGTCCGACACGATCACCGCAGGGGCCGGCAACCAGATCATTGTGGGTGACAACGGCAGCGTCACCTACAGCAAGCCGGGTGTCCTCGCGTCGGTGATCGCCAATGATGTCTTCAGCCCGACGGCGGGCAGTGCGCCGGCGGCGTATGGCGGCAACAACACCATCACCGTGGGCGACGGCAACGATCTGATCGCCGGCGGCATCGGCAGCAACCTGATCACCGTGGGCAACGGCGACAGCGACGTCATCGGCCAGGACGGGACGTTCCTGTTCAACGCCGCCGGGCTGCTGATCGAGGCCAATACGAGCAATCCGGCCTATGGCGGCCGGGACACGATCTCGCTGGGCACCGGCAGCAATATCGTCCTTGGCGGCACCGGGTCCGACACGATCACCGCGGGTGCGGGCAACCAGATTATCGTGGGTGACAACGGCAGCGTCACTTACAGCAGCCCCGGCGTGCTGGCATCGGTGATCGCGCAGGATGTCTATACCATCAACGGGACGACGAAGGCGTATGGCGGCAACAACATCATCAAAGTGGGCAACGGCAACGACCTGATCATCGGCGGCGTCGGCAGCAACAGCATCACCGTCGGCAACGGCAACAGCGACGTCATCGGCCAGGATGGCGAATTCCTGTTCAACAGCGCCGGCCTGCTGAGCTCGGCGGCGACGTCCAATCCGGCCTATGGCGGTAACGACACGATCCTGCTTGGCACCGGCAACAACATCGTCCTTGGTGGCACCGGCAACGACACGATCACCGCCGGCACCGGCAACCAGATCATCGTCGGCAACAACGGCAGCGTGCTGTACAGTTCGCCCGGCGTGCTGGAGACGGTGCAGGCGCAGGACGTTGTCACCCCGACCGGGGGCAAGCCCGTCGCCTATCGCGGCAACAACGTCATCACCGTCGGCAACGGCAACGACATCATCCTGGGCGGCCTTGGCAACCAGCAGATCACCGCCGGCAAAGGCACCGACGTGGTGGTCGGCCAGGACGGCATCGTTTCGTTCGTGGGCGGCCAGTTGATTTCGGTGGCGAGCCAGAATCCGGCCTATGGCGGCACCGACACGATTTCTATCGGCACCGGCCCGGACATCGTCATCGGCGGCACCGGCAACGACAGCATCACCGCTGGCGATGGCAACAACATCGTCATCGGCAACGACGGCACGGTGACGTTCTCCAGCCCCGGCGTGCTGGCGCTGATCACCTCCTCCGACCCCACCGACGGCGGCAACAACAGCATCACGCTGGGCGAGGGCAGCAACTTTGTCATCGGCGGCGTCGGCAACAACACCATCAACGAGGGTGACGGCAACGACGTGGTGATCGGCCAGGACGGTGCACTGACCTTCATCGCCGGCACCATCACCGTCGGCTCCCAGGCGTGGTTGACGCAGGGCCGCGGCGAGAGCAACGGGCCGGTGTGGAACGAATATGAGGGCTGGTATACCGAGACCTTCACCGGCGGGATGCTGACCTATGCCACCAGCCTCGATCCGGCCTATGGCGGCAAGGGCCTGACCACGATCACCCTTGGCGATGGCACCGATCTGGTGATCGGCGGCACCGGCAATGACACGATCAGCGTCGGCGACGGCTCCGACATCCTGATCGGCAACGACGGCAACGTCACATTCAGCAGCCTTGGCGTGCTGACGACGGTGCAGAGCTCCGATCCGACCGATCGCGGCAACAACAGCATCACCGCCGGCTTCGGCAACAACTTCATCATCGGCGGCGTCGGCAACAACACCATCACCATCAGCGACCCTGACTCCGATCTTGCCACCAACACCACCTGCGGCTGCAACGGCATCACCGCCAAGGTGACCTGGGGCAACGACGTGATCATCGGCGCCGACGGCGTGATCAGCTTCTCGGCCTCGATCTGGGACTGGTCCAACCCGACCTGGTTTGCCGAATACGGCGCGCCGGTGCTGTCGGTCACCAGCACCGATTTCGGTTACTTCGGCAACAACACGATCAGCGGCGGCCCGCACGACACCGACGTGATCGGCGGCGCGGGCAACAACAGCATCACCGTCACCAATTATCCCGACGTGGTGATCGGCGCCGACGGGCAGATTCTTTACAATGTCGGCGGCGCTTTCCAGTTGATCCAGTCCACCGATCCGACGCGCGGCGGCACTGATTCGATCACCGCGGGCGACGGCGAGGACTACATCATCGGCGGCGCCGGCAGCGACACGATCCATGCCGGGGAGGGCGACAACGCCATCATCGGCGACAACGGCGCGATGTATTTCACGCCGTGGGAGCAGCGGTGGCAGGATGCGCAGGGCTGGATCAGTTTCCAGTGCAGCATTCTGTATTACATGACCAGCACGAACCCCAGCATCGGCGGGGTCAACATCATTACCGCGGGCGACGGGCAGAACGCGATCATCGGCGGCGGCCCCGGCAACAACACCATCACCACCGGCGACGGCGGCGACACGGTGATCGGCGCCAACGGCAATATCAGCTTCCTCGCCCCCGGCGTCGACGGCACCGTGGAGAACAGCGATCCGCAATACGCCGGCAACAACACCATCACCGTCGGCGCCGGCGACAACCGCGTGCTGGGCGGCACCGGCAACAACAGCATCACCGCCGGCGGCGGCAGCAACGTCATCTTCGGTGCCGACGGCGAACTGACCTTCGCCGACGACAACATCGAGGGCGACAGCACGCTGCTGGCGTTCAGCGGGCTGACCACCGTCTGCGCCGACGGCTGGGTTTACTACACGGACGGGCTGCTGACCGCGGCGGTGTCCATCGACACCACCCATGGCGGCAAGGACACGATCACCGCCGGCGGCGGCCAGGACCTGATCGTCGGTGGCATCGGCGCCAGCCAGGTCACCGCCGGCAACGGCCAGAACATCATCATCGGCGGCAATGGCGAAGCCGACTTCAGCGGCGCCGGCGAACTCAATCTGGTGGAGAGTATCGCGCCGGTTCCCACCACCGGCTCCAACAGCATCACCGCCGGCAATGGCAGCAACATCCTGATCGGCGGGCTGGGCAGCGACAGCATCACCGGCGGCAACGGCGAGAACATCGTGTTCGGCGACGACGGCGAGGTCGCGTTCGCCAATTTCGTCCGCGGTCCGGTCAAGCACCAGCCGTGGGATGCGGTCGAGGACACCGTCTATGCCTCGGCGCAGACGATCTACCAGACGTTGGGCGGAGCCGACACGATCAGCCTGGGCTCCGGCACCAACATCGTCTTCGGCGGGACCGGCAACGACAGCATCATCGTCGCCAACACGCCGGCGGCTGCCGAAAGCGATACGACCGGCAGCCCGTACGTGATCTTCGGCGGCAACGGCCAGGTGATTTTCAGCCCCGGCGGCTGGGTCACCTCGGCCACGCTGACCTTCCCGCAATTCACCGGCACCGACACGATCACCCTCGGTTCTGCGCTTCCCGTCATGCTGTCCGGAGTGAATGACGAGGTGATATCGGCGCTGGCGACGCCGGCCGCGCAGATGGCGGCTGGTCCGGCGCCGACCGGGCAGGACACCAGCCCGGGCCTGACCGAAAGCCAGCTTCAGCCGGTCGTGGTCGAAGCCGAGGCGATCTGGGCCAAGGTGCTGGGTCCCGACAACGCTCGCCTGGCGATCCTGAACGGCATCACCGTGCAGGTCGGCGACCTGCCCAGCGGCATGATCGGGGCGACGGTGGGCGATTCGATCTATGTCGACAGCGATGCCGATGGCTGGGGCTGGTTCACCAACGCCAGCGCGGTGAGCACCATCGCCTTCCAGGCGACGTCGACCGCGGGCGTGCTGAACGCGGCACCCGGCAGCGCCGCCGCCGGCCATATGGACCTGCTGTCCACAGTGTTGCATGAGATGGGCAACGTCATGGGCTTCCCCGAGGACAGCGGTGCGGACGTGACTGGCGATGTGCTGGCGGCCGGCACGCGCCGGCTGCCGGTGCTGGAGGGCGCGGTCGGGGTTGCCTCCGGTATTCCGGTGATCGACTGGAACGCCGTCAACAACGGGCTGGAGAGCCTGCCGGCGCCGGCCGCGACGCCCACGCCGCCTGCTCCGCAAACCGGGTCCTGGGTGGACAGTTTCCTGAGTACCGGCGGGGGCGGCAAAACCGGCCCGAATGCCGGACTGCGGATCAAGCCGGCGGGGACATGATGCGGGCAAGAACCTGATTCCATTGCTGAAAGCGGATTTTTCGCGGCCCGGGAACAAGACTCTTGCCGAACGAATGCGGCCGCGGGCACTATGCGGCCCGCTCTACGGGCGCACGAACAAGGAGACGTTGTTTTATGACCACCCAGCTTCTGATCTATAAGACAGCGGTCCCGGTTTCCCGGGCACGTCACGCCAACTGGTTCGTTGAAACCAAGCCGAATTACGCGTTCAGCGGCGAAATCAATTCGGTGCCGCTGATGGCCGTCGAATTTCCCCAGGCCGCGTCCGAATACGCCATCGTGTTCGCCGGCACCGACACCGAAATCCTGCCCGCGGTCATCCTGGGCGTGCGCGGCAACGAAAACCTGTTTCTCGGCCGTGATTCACAGTGGAGCGCGAAATACATCCCCGCCTTCGTGCGCCGCTACCCGTTCGTGTTCTCCCGCTCCGGCGACCGTTTCCTGCTGTGCGTCGATGAAGAATTCCCTGGCGTCAACCAGGAAGGCCGCGGCCAGCCGCTGTTCGCCGAGGACGGCAAGCCCAGCCCCTATCTGGATAATGTGCTGAAATTCCTGCAGGAATATCAGGCGCAGTTCCTCCGCACGCAGCGTTTCTGCGCCCGCATCAAGGAGCTTGATCTGCTGGAGCCGATGCAGGCCCAGGTGACCATCGAAAACGGCCGGCGCCTGTCGCTGGGCGGATTCCTGGCGATCAACCGCGACAAGCTGAAAGCGCTGCCGGGCGAGAAACTGGCCGAACTGATCAAGACCGATGAACTGGAGCTGATCTACCTGCATATCCAGTCGATGCGGAATTTCGAGCATCTGCGCGACCTGATGGAGCCTGCCAAGACCGAAGCCGCTCCGGCCGCACCGGCACCCGACCTGGAGGAGGCGGAGCCCGCCGCGGGGTCGAACGGTGTGGTGCAGGTGCACTGATCGAGGCCTGACAGAACCGCGTCCGAGCTGGCCAGGGGGCCGGTTTGGATGCGCGTGACGGACGGGCTGGCGGGGAGGCAAGTCATGTCATACCAGCAACGTATTGCCGCCGCCGGGGCTGAACGGCTGTGCCAGGCGCGCGCGCCGCGACCCTTCCCGATCAACCAGGCATAAACCTCCGATGGCCAGTACCGCGTCGATCTTTGCCGTTGCCACTGAGGAAGCCGCGAGAGCGGAATCGCTGGCTTGGTCGCGGTTCTCGGCGGCGCGTGGGCAGCCGGAATTCTGCGTTTCCTGGCTGTCCGTGCTCTGCCTCCAGATCGAGCGGGTGACCGGCGGCCTGCTGCTGCTGGGTCCCGACGCCGAGGGCGCCTTTACCCCGGCGGCGATCTGGCCCGATGCGTCCCGCGACCTGCGCCACCTCGGCACGGCGGCGGAACGCACCCTGACGGAACGGCGCGGCGTCGTCGCCGGGGCCGACGGCACGTCCCACCCGGTGCGCGAACAGCCCGCCCAGATCGGCTACCCGATCGAGGTTGCCGGCGTGTTGCATGGCGCGGTGGTGCTGGAACTTGCCTCCGGGTCAGACCTTGCGTTGCAGCGCGCGACGCGCATGCTGCACTGGGGCAGCGCCTGGCTGGTGGACCGCTTCCGCCAGCAGACGCAGGCGGACCAGGACGCCCGCGTGGCCCGCATGGCGATCGCCATGGACCTTGTCGCCACCGCCGCGCAGGAGCGCCGCCTCGCCGCCGCCACGCTCGCCATCGCCAACGAACTGTCGACGCGGCTGAAATGCGACCGCGTCAGCATCGGCTTCGAAGCCAACGGCCGCGTCGATATCGAAGCGATTTCCCATACTGCCGTTTTCGACTCGCGCATGAGCCTGGTGCGGCTGATCGGCGACGCGATGGATGAGGTGCTTGACCTCGATGCCACGCTGGTCTGGCCGCCGGCGGTGGGCGACGAACTCGGTGCCGTCGCGCATGCCGAACTGGCGCGCGACCTGAAGGACGTGGCGGTCTGTTCGGTGCCGCTGCTGGAGGACGCGCATCCGATCGGCGTGATCACGCTGGAACGGTCGTCGGGGGAACGCTTCGACGCCGACACGGTCGAACTGTGCCGCACCGTCGCCGGGCTGCTCGGCCCGATCCTCAGTCTCAAGCGCGACAACGAACGCGGCACGCTGCGGCGGCTGCGCGAAGCCGTGCTGGAAAAGGCGCAGGTCCTGGTTGGTCCACGGCATCCCGGGGTCAAGCTGATCGCGCTTTTGATCGCCGCGTCGATCGTGTTCTTCAGTTTTGCCCCCGGCAGCTACCGGGTTTCCGCCAAAACCGTGGTCGAGGGCGCCATCCAGCGCGCCACGGTCGCGCCGTTCGACGGCCATATCGCGCAGAGTTTTGTGCGTGCCGGGGACACCGTGTCGGCGGGACAGGTGCTGGCTCGGCTGGATGACCGCGAACTGAAGCTGGAGCACTCGCGCCTGGTGTCCGAACGCGAGCAGGCGGTGCGCAAGCAGCGGCAGGCGCTGGCCGACCAGGATCGCGCGACGATGATGGTGGTGGCGGCGGAAATCGCCGAAACCGACGCGCAGATTGCGTTGATTGCCGACAAGCTGTCGCGCGCCACGCTGGTCGCGCCGTTCGACGGCGTGGTGGTGTCCGGCGACCTGAACCAGTTGCTCGACACGCCGGTCGAGCAGGGCAAGCTGCTGTTCCAGATCGCTCCGCTGGACGCCTACCGCGTCGTGCTGGAAGTCGATGAGCGCGATATCGCCGCCGTCGAACTGGGTCAGACCGGCGAACTGACCTTGTCGGGCCTGCCTGATGGCCGGCTGAAATTCAATGTTCAGCAGATCACTCCGGTCGCCAGCCAGGAGGAGGGTCGCAATTACTTCCGCGTCGAGGCGCATTTGCAGACCCCGACGGCGCGCGTCCGGCCCGGCATGGAAGGTGTCGGCAAGATCGACATCGGCGAGCGTAAGCTGATCTGGATCTGGACCCATTCGCTGGTCGACTGGTGCCGCATCTGGGTGTGGAAGCAGATGCCATGAGCGGGCTTTGAGCTATGGCCGCCCCGCTTCTCAGCAACCTTTGGTACCGTGTCGCCGACCTGAAGCCGACATTGCGCTCGCATGCAAGGCTGCACCGGCATCGCTACCGCGGCCAGGTCTGGTATTTGCTGCAGGACCCTGCCTCCGGCCGGGTCAACCGTTTCGGCACTGCCGCGCGGCTGGTTATTTCTTTGATGGATGGCACGCGTTCGGTCGCGGAATTGTGGGAGATCGCCAATCGCCGCCTGGGTGAGGATGCCCCGACCCAGGACGACATGATCCAGTTGCTGGGCCAGCTTCACGCCGCCGACATGCTGCGCAGCGACGTCAACCCCGATGTCGCCGAACTGTTCGACCGCGGCGAAAAGGAGGAACGCGCGCGCTACCGCCGGTCTTTCGGCAATCCGATGGCGATCCGCGTGCCGCTGTGGGACCCCGACGCGTTCCTGAACAAATTCCCCGGCCTGATCGCGTTGATCTGGAGCCGGTGGGGTGCCGCGCTTTGGCTGGCCGTCGTGCTGCCCGCCGCGTTCCTGATCCTGCCGCACTGGCCGGAACTGAGCCACAATTTCAGCGACCGGTTGCTCGCGGTCGACAATCTTGTCGTGCTGTATTTCGTGTTTCCGATCCTGAAGGGATTCCATGAACTCGGCCATGCCACCGCGACCAAGGCGCGGGGCGGGGAGGTGCACGACCTTGGGCTGATCCTGCTGGTGATGCTGCCGGTGCCGTATGTGGAGGCGTCCGCCGCTTCGACGTTCCGATCGAAGTATCAGCGTGCGCTGGTGGGTGCGGCCGGAGTCGCGGTGGAACTGTTCATCGCCGCGATTGCGTTTTACTTGTGGTTACTGGCGGAGCCGGGCGTGTTTCGCGCGGCGCTGTTCAACATCATGGTGATCGCCGGGGTTTCGACGCTGATTTTCAATGGCAATCCGCTGCTGCGCTATGACGCGTACTACATTCTTGCGGACCTGATCGAGATACCGAACCTCGCCAACCGATCCTTGCGCTACTGGTCGTATTTGCTGGAACGGTATGTGCTGGGGGTGAAGGAACGTGAGCCGCCGGACGCCACCGGGGCCGAAAAAGCCTGGTTCGTGGTGTATGGCGCCGCGTCGTCGGTGTACCGGGTGCTGGTTACCGTTTTCATCGCGCTGTTCATCGCCGGGCGCTTTTTCATCATCGGCGTGCTGCTGGCGTTGTGGGCGGTCGGCGCGATGGCGATTCTGCCGGTGGTGCGCGGCGCACGCCACCTGATTGGCAGTCCGAGCCTGCGGCGCCACCGCACGCGGGCGATCACCGTTACTGTGGCCGCGCTCGGGCTCGCCGGGTTCTTCCTGCTGTATGTGCCGATGCCGTATCACACCCATGCCGAAGGGGTGGTCTGGCTGCAGGAGGAAGCTTTGGTGCGGGCGGGTGCCGACGGCTTTATCACCGATATCCTGGTGCAGCCCGGCACGCCTGTCATGCGCGGCGATCCGTTGATCCGTTCGGTTGATCCCAAGCTGACGGCTCGGCTGCGCACCGAGGCGGCGCGGGTGGCTCAGTGGCAGGCGACCTATGCGTCGGAGATCGTCAAGGACCGCACCAAGGCCGAGGTCACCTGGCAGAAACTGGTGCAGGAGAAGGCCAGCCTGGCCGAGGTGCAGGCGCGTTTCGACGACCTGACGGTTCGGGCGCAGACCGACGGCACGTTCGTGGTGCCGAAGATGGTGGATTTGCCGGGGCGCTACTACCACAAGGGCGACCTGATGGGTTACGTGATCGGGACGTCGCAACCGCTGGCCCGCGTGGTGGTGCCGCAGGACGCGATCGACCGGGTGCGGGCCGACACCGACCGGGTGCGGGTCCGGCTGGTCGATCATCCCAGCCTGATCGTCCGGGGCCACATCGTCCGCGCGGTGCCGGGCGGCGACGACATCCTGCCGAGCAAGGCGCTGGCGATCGAAGGCGGCGGCGACATAGCCACCGACCCGCGCGAGACCAAGGGCGCTAAGGCGATGCAGCGGATGTTCCAGTTCGATGTCGCGCTGGACCTGCCCGATCCGGTCACGCATTTCGGCCAGCGTGTTTACGTGCGGTTCGAGCATGACGACGCGCCGCTGTCGGTGCAGCTTTACCGCGCGCTGCGGCTGCTGTTCCTGTCGCGCTTCAGTGTCTGAGCCGCGTTTATCGGGGAGTGTGACCACCAAGGCGGAGGTCGCTGGGTCACCTCGGCGGGCTGCTGTTGGTGACCGGCGGGCGGCGATTCTATCGGCGGGCGCTGAACTGGCGACCGGGAAACCGTATGCGGAGCGGGTGGAGCACGTGCCGGGGATGCACGACCGCATCGCCGACGCGCTGATGGGGGCCACCATCCGGCCGCTGCGCCGGCTGATCCGCAACCCGGCCCGCGCGCTGGAGGGCATCGTTGAGGCGGCTGGGCGCCACGAGCAGGATGTGCGGCTTGCCTCCGACCAGGACCTGGCGGCGATGGCCAAGGGGATGCGCGGCCGGCTGCGGCGGGACGGATTTTCCTCCGCGCTGGTCGGCGAATGTTTCGCTTTGGTCGGCGAGGCCGCCGCGCGCACGATCGGCATGCGGCATTATCCGTCTCAGCTCATAGCCGGCTGGGCGCTGCTGCAAGGCCGGCTGGTCGAGATGGAAACCGGCGAGGGCAAGACCTTTGCCGCCACCCTGCCGGCCGCGACCGTCGCGATGGCCGGCTATCCGGTGCATGTCGTGACCGTGAACGACTACCTCGCCGGGCGCGACGCGAAGGAAATGGCGCCGCTGTATGGGTTCCTCGGGCTGAGTGTCGATGCGGTGGTGCAGGGGATGGAGCGGGACGAGCGCCGCAAGGCCTATGCGTGTTCGATCGTTTACAGCACCAACAAGGACATCGCCTTCGACTATTTGCGCGACGGCGTCGCCATGGCCGGGCGCAGCAGCCGGCTGCATCTGTCGCTGGAACGGCTGAAGGGGAATACCGCGCGCGCGCCCGACCTGGTGCTGCGTGGGCTGTATTTCGGTATTGTCGACGAAGCCGACAGCGTGTTCATCGATGAGGCGCGCACGCCGTTGATCCTGTCCGCCACCGTGGGTCCGAGCGAGGAAAAGGAGCAGAGCGAACAGGCGCTGGCGATTGCTCGTGCGCTGGTGGTGGACGCAGATTTTACCGTCGATATCGCCGCCCGCTTTGTCGAACTGACGGAGGACGGCAAGGCTTGCATCGGCGCGCTGAGTGAAGGGTTCGGCGGCGTCTGGAGTTCGATCCGGGCGCGCGAGGAACTGGTCGTGCAGGCGCTGACGGCGCTGCGATTGTTCCGCCGCGACCAGCATTATGTGGTCACCGAGGGCAAGGTGCAGATCGTCGATGAATCCACCGGCCGGGTGATGCCGGACCGGTCGTGGGAACGCGGCCTGCACCAGATGATCGAGGTGAAGGAGGATTGCGAGCCGACCGAACGCCGCGAGACATTGGCTCGTGTGACGTATCAGCGGCTGTTCCGCCGCTATGTCCGGCTGGCGGGGATGACTGGCACCGCCAAGGAGGTCGCGCCGGAAATCCGTTACGTGTACGGGTTGGATGTGGTGCGCATCCCGGTGCACCGGCCGTCGCAGCGGCGCTACGCGAAGCCGCGCGTGTGCGCCACCAAGGCGGAGAAATGGCAGCTTGTGGTGGACACGGTCGAGCGGGTCGCGGTGCAGGCGGGGCGTCCGGTGCTGATCGGCACGCGTTCGGTCGGCGCATCGGATGAGATCAGTGCTTCGCTGCGTGTGCGCGGCATCGAGCATGCGTTGCTGAATGCGCGGCAAGACAAGGAGGAAGCCGATATCATCGCCCGTGCCGGAATGCCGGGTGTGGTGACGGTTGCCACCAACATGGCCGGTCGCGGGACGGATATCCGGCTGGGTCCCGGCGTCGCCGAACGTGGCGGGCTGCATGTGGTGCTGACGGAATATCACGAATCCCGCCGTATCGACCGCCAGTTGTTCGGCCGAGCGGCTCGGCAGGGCGACCGCGGCAGTTGCGAGGCGATCGTTTCGCTGGAAGACGAGCTGTATCAGACCTTTGTGCCGGTGCCGGCGGGCTGGCTGCGCGGTTTGGTGCAGCGTGGGGTTCAGGTGCCGGGACTTGTGTTCGGGGTGTTGAAATGGTTTGCCCAGCACGCCGCCGAACAGCGCGGCGTCGCCGCCAGGGTGGACAATTTGAAGACGGACCGGCGGCTGGACCGGGTGCTGGCGTTTTCGGGCCGCGGCGAATGATCGGGCGCCGTTCGCAGTTTTCACCGCTTCTTGGTGCCAGGGTGTTTGGGGGCGGATCGGGGGCTTTGGCGCTTTGGCGGCTTGGCGCTGAATCGCCGGCGGGCCAGCCAGCACCGCCGCCGCCATGACCCAGGACCTGCTCGAACAGGCTATGGCCCAGCACCGTCAGGGGCGTCCGAACGATGCCATCGCCACCTTGGACCGGGTCATCACCCTTGCACCGGGCCGGCCTGACGCGTGGAAACTGCGCGGCCAGATCCGGCTGCAACGCGGCGCCGGCGACGATGCCCTGGCGGATTTCGACCGGGCGATTACGGCCTGGCCGCACGATGCCGATATACATGCGTATCGCGGCGACGCGCTGCGGCTGCTCAACCGGGCGGCTGACGCTCGCGCGGCTTATCAGCACGCTTTGGGGCTGAACCCCGACCATGTCAGGGCGCTCAACGGGCTTGGCCTGATCGCGGCACAGGATGGCGATGCGCGGGCCGCGCTGGAGTACCACGACCGGGCGCTGGCGCTCGATCCGGGCTTTGCCGAAGCGCATAACGGACGTGGCCTGGCGCTGTCCCGCCGCAACGACCTGGCTGGCGCGCTGACCAGCTTCACCCGGGCATATGCGCTGTGGCCCGACTATGTCGATGCGCTGGTCAACGCCGGCAACACACTGCGCAAACTGCGCCGCTTCGACGAGGCCCGCAGCACGACCGAACGCGCCCTGCACCTGGAGCCGGATTCGCTGGACGGGCTGTACAGCCTGTCCGGCATCCTCGGCGCCGTGGGCCGCCTGGACGAGGCGATCGACCTGTGCGACCGCGCACTGGCGATCGACCCGTCGTTCTCCGCCGCGCTGATGCGCCGCGCCACCATGCTGGGGCTGCAGAAACGCCATGCCGACGCGCTTGCGGGCTTCGACCGCGTGCTGACGCTGACGGGGCAGACCGGATCGTTCCAGGCGCGCGCGCATCTGCTGCGCGGGAATGCGTTGCGCTCGCTGGAGCGGTTGGCCGAGGCGCTTGCCGCCTATGACGCCGCGCTGGCGCTGGTGCCGAACTTCGCCGAAGCCTGGGTCAACCGCGGCCTGACGCTGCGGCAGATGCGCGAATTCCTCGATGCGATCGACGATTTCGAAACCGCGCTGCGGATCAACCCGCATCACCTCGACGCCGGCAACCACCTGAGCGGCACCCTGGCCACGCTCGGGCGCGACGTTGAAGCGGAAGCCGAGGCGCGCCGTGTGCTGGCGATCGATCCGGGCAACGGCGCCGCCTTTAACAGCCTGGGCAACGCATTGCAGCGCCAGGGCCGCCTGACCGAGGCGCTGGCGGCGTTCGATGCCGCCATCAGCCTGCTGGAGGACCCGGTTGGTGCGCGCTTCAACCGCGGCATGTGTCTGCTGCTGAGCGGCGATTTCGCGCAGGGCTGGCGCGAGTACGAGATGCGCTGGCAGACCGAGGACTGGTCGATCGGCTGGGACATCAGCCAGCGCCCGCTGTGGGACGGGGAGACCGACATCGCCGGCCAGACGATCATGCTGTATGCGGAACAGGGCCTGGGCGATACGATCCAGTTCTGCCGCTATGTGCCGATGGTTGTTGCGCTCGGCGCCCGGGTGATCATCGGCGTGCCGGCGGCGTTGCAGACGCTGCTGGAGAGCCTGGATCCGGCGATCGAGGTGGTCGATCATTACCGGTCGCCGCCGCGCTTCGATGCGCACTGCTCGCTGATGAGTTTGCCACGGGCCTTCCGCACCGATTTCGGGTCGATTCCCGCCCGGGTGCCGTATCTGGCGCCGCCGGAGGCGTACCGGGCGTTGTGGCGCGAGCGGTTGGGCCCTCGGCGCGGACCGCGGATCGGGCTGGCGTGGTCGGGGGGCGAGAAGCCGCATGGCCGCTCGATCCCGCTGGAGACTGTTGCGCCGCTGCTGGCGATGCTGCCCGAGGTGTACTGCCTGCAACGCGATTTGCGGCCGCAGGATGTGCCGGCGCTGGCGATGCAGCCGGGAATTCGTTTCTTTGGTGGGGCGCTGCGGGATTTCTGCGACACCGCCGCGCTGATCGAGGAAATGGACCTGGTGATTTCGATCGATACGTCGGTGCTGCATCTGGCCGGGGCGCTGGGACGGCCCGCCTGGGTGATGCTGGCCTACGCGGCGGACTGGCGGTGGTTAGCCGGGAGGAACGATTCGCCGTGGTATCCGACGATGCGGCTGTTCCGGCAGCCGTCGTCGGGCGACTGGGCGGGGGTGATTGAGGCGGTGTGTGCGGCGTTGGGGGCGCGTTTGCGGGAGATGCGGGCGGCTTGAGGGGGGTGGGGGATGGGGGATGAGGGCAAGGCAGTGTGTTTGATCGGTCCGTACATTATTATCATAGGAACAGAGGTGGACCATGTCCGCCAAAAGTGCGCTAGTCTGGCGCGCCTCTATGCCAGACGCCGAAGGGCCACCACATGCGCAGGATTGCCCTCGCACTCGTTACGTCCCGGCTGCTCATCGGATGCACTTTCACTCACGAATTTTATCTCGTGGGGCGGGGAACGGGCACGACCGGGTCGGCCACGGTGCCGGCCGACGGCCATCATGGTGGTCCAATCACCATCACGCTTGGCAGCAACGTATTTCAGGGGCGGTGGGTCTACGTTCAGGGTGGCGGGCCAGTAGGCGTAGAAATGGCCACGGTCTTCCCGGGAACGCAGCCGGCGACCGCGTCAGGGACTTTTATTGGATTACCCTCCGGTGGCAATGGAACCGTTATCGCGACCGCCGCCGATAAAACCGCGTTGAGTTGCTCGTTCTATTTCAGTGAGTGGGACCTCATAGGTACTGGCGTCTGTCAAGACAACGAAGGCGAAACCTATGACCGACAGATCAGCTAGCTCGATGAGACGCAGGAGGGCAAAGCCGCTGCTGAGAGCGGCTGCAATATTCATTTCTTTGAGCGCCTTGGTGTCGTGTTCGGACACAGCAGATGTCTTCCCCCTGAATGAGGCGGCACACCGTCTCGGTCCAGTGCAAGCCTCCTTTGTCCGCACAGGCGTTGGACGAGGGCCGATCACCATCACCATGGCGGACGGCGAGGTTCTGACCGGTGAGTATCGTGTCGCCTTCGGCAGCGACGTGGGAATAGCCTTCTCGGGAACGAGGTCAGCCTCGGCCCTGATCATCGAAGACGGTCCGGTTCAATTCGTTGCTTCCGACCCGAAGACACAAATGCTATGCCGCGGAACCAGCTCGCCGATGGGCCACGGTAATGGTGAGTGCCAAACCTATGAAGGCGCTCTCTGGGCGATCAGCTGGTAGCTACGGTATTGCCTTACTGAATTTGCAACCGGGTTGTCCCAGGTTAGAGATCCATACTTTACTGCGAATCCAAGGAAAGATCGACGGCATGAAGTGGAGTTCCCGATCCTGGTTTTCGCGATCGGGCGGTTTTCTTGCGGCATTGGCTCATCCTGGCGGCTCGATTGCTCTGGCCCCACGAGCGTTAAACGCCTAAAATGATTCGGTCCTCACGCTTCACTGGGAAACGGACATGGCCCTCCAGCCTCAGAATCGCGACATATCGGCGGCAGACGGTGCGACGATCACGATGCAGGCCAAGGCCTGGAAGGGCACGCCGTACAAACTGGTCGGACCCGGTTCGATACTTGGCGATGGCGGCGATTGCAGCGGTTCGACCTGGCGCATCTACGCCGCGGCGAAGTTTGACTACGACTACCAGGCGACCGCGACCTTCCCCGACTATGTTGCCGCGAAGAAAAAGTTCCGCGAGCTCGGTCCCGATGAGGCCATGCAGGAAGGCGACATCCTCTACTGGTCGAACCATATGGCGATCTTCTCCAATTTCGCCAACGATCCGGATGATGCCAGCGTCGATCGGGTGAACGCCAAGGGTCAGCACTGGACGCAGACCAACGACATGTGGACCGCCACGCATCCGGGCGGCAAACCGTACGGTCCCGGCAAGATGTCCTACTTCAAGCCGGATGAGCCACCGCGTGTCTTCCGGTATCAGAAATGACCCGGCCGCTCCGTACGGCGCTGCTGCCGTGGTGCCTTCTCGCGGCGGCCACGCTCGGTCCGCGGCTTGCGCAGGCCGACGACAGCAGCCACGGGGTCATGCTTCCCGGCCTCGTGGCAGTCCCGCCGGGCAGCGCGCGCGTCGCCGAAGCGACGGTCGATCTGCAGGACGGCCAGGTCCATGAGGCCCTGACGCTGGACCAAATCGGTCACGCGGACGCCGCCGCGGTCATCAACGGTCCGCTATTCGGATGGCGTGGCGAGGCGGACCCATACCCCGATCGGCAATTCCCCGAACTGCAGGCGACACTCGGCGGCGTCGAGGCCTCCCCCGGCAACGGGTTCGCGGCCTTTGCCGGCCTGCAGGACATCACGGCCCTGGTCGTGTCGGCCGGGCTTGATCCGTTCACGATCGCCGACACGCCGCCCATCGTGGACCGTCCGGACGGTGCGGCACGATCGGCCTTCGAGATGCTGCAGCAGCTTGGCGCCATCCGCCCATCCGATGGCCAGTTTCTGGCCCGTTGGACGGCTCGGCGGATCTTCCGTTTCAACCTCGGCGACCGCGCCCAAACGGTTCTGACGCTCGCCTACCACGCCCGCCCTGGTTTCGACCTGATGGTGATCGGCGACCTTCCGCACGCCGTTCGGCTGGCGGATTATTGTCTCACTGAGGCCAACCTGGCCGAACGTCTTGCCACGCCACGAGCGGATCAGCTGTTCGTGGTGAAGACTTTCGCCATCCCGGTTGGCATCGATGGCAAGCCGCCAGAGCGCGTGATGGCGCATGTCGAAAATCCCGACGCCCTGTTCTGCGGAAATGACGGCGCGGCTGTGGCGGGAGGCCCGCGCACATCGCCGCGTTCGGCGTCAGTCGGAGACGGCGCCATCCTGCACGTGATCGAGATACAGCCGCCCGGCTGAGGCGCTCGCCTACCGTTTCCGTAACGACAGCGCCGGATAGCCCAGCCACCCCGCCCGGTGCAGCCAGCGGAACAGCACCCCCGCGGACGCCGCCGTCTCGCTGTCGGGCGCCACGAACCGGTAGCTGGGCAGCGTCGCCGCCGTCCAGTCGCGCACCTCCGCTACGTCGAACCCCGACGCCTCCGCCCAGGCGACGATGTCGGAGACCTCGACCCACAGCGCCGGCCACGGCCCGTAATCGCGCCGCACGATCCGCTCGATCGCGTCCACATCCCACGGCGCCGACACGGGCTGAGCCAGTACGATGTCCGACACCACCAGCACGCCGCCCGGCCGCAGCACCCGGGCCGCCTCCGCCAGAAACGTCTGCCGCGAGGCGAAATGGAACATCGCCTCGACGCAGAATACACGGTCGAAGCAACCCGAAGGGAAGGGCAGGGCGCACGCATCCCCCGCCACCAGCATCACCCCGGAAGCCGCATTCCGGCACAGCGCCAACTGCCGCGCATCGATGTTCAGTCCGGTGAGCCGCATGTGCGCGAACCGCGCGTCGATCGCGGCCAGCAGACCGCCGAACCCGCAGGCGACATCCAGCACCGACTGTCCCGGCGCCAGCCCGGCCATGCCGACGATCTGCTCCGTCAACCTCGCCTGCGCCGCTTCGAACCCGCCCGGTTCGGTGTCCGAGTCCCAGTAGCCCAGATGCACATGGCGCCCGACCTGGCCGGCTTGCCGCGCCGCGATCAGCGCATCGAAATACGGCGGCAGCCTCACTGCCACGGCGAGGTCATCCCCAGCACCACACGTCGCCGCCGCGGCTTTCCGCCATGAAGCTGCATGCCGTCCAACGGGTCGCCTGGCCGATCACCGGAGTCACCCGATGCAGGTACCGTCCCGAATTGAAGATGATCATTTCGCCGGGTGCGAGCCGAAACTGCACGCTTTCCACGCCCGCGACGCTGAGATGCCGAGCGTCGTCGGCGCCATCGACCATGCGGAAGCGGCGGCCGCGATGGCGCAGGTTGAACACCTCCAGCGCGCCGCCGGCTTCGGCCTGCGAGAATGCGAGCACGAACGAAAACACATCCGAAACCAGGGACGGCGCGATCAGCCGGTAGCTGTCGCGCGCCTCGTGCTCGTCGTCGAAATGCTGCGGAATGAAACCACCGGGGCGGTGCGCCCGCAGCGTGGTGAACATGTGGTCCAGGCCGGACGACGGCCCCGGCGCCGCGACGTATCGCCGTCCGGCATCCAGCGTTGATAGCAATCCCGTTATGCGCGCCTCCAGATCGCCGATACCGGCGAACAGCGCCGCCAAACGCGTGCGGAACACCGGTGCGGCGGCGAAATACGCCGTCAGGTCGGGTGGGGTCAGGTTGAGGTTCATGCCGTAGAAAAACGCATGGAACGGTGCGGGAAAATTCGTCCGCACCAGCCCGTGCCGGTTGTCCTCCAGCGCCGCGCACAGCGCCGCGCAGGCGTCAGCGCCGTAAACGCCCTGCAGCAGGATGCCTTCGAATTCCTCGCGCCGCAGG
>Ga0302320_10009148_pt1 | contig 21351 bp, 19 predicted proteins | sample Bog_T0_3_FD_202130 | JGI IMG/M metagenome (GOLD analysis project Ga0302320, IMG submission 202130) | Peat permafrost microbial communities from Stordalen Mire near Abisko, Sweden - Bog_T0_3 | ecosystem: Environmental > Terrestrial > Soil > Wetlands > Peat | place: Sweden: Abisko, Stordalen Mire...
TCCGGTCCGCTCAGCGCCACACTCGCGCCCAGCACCCACACCCCGAAGGTCAACGCCAAGTGGCCGATCGTCGTGACCGCCACGCTCAGCGGCAAGCCGGCGCACGCCACCGCCGTCTACGACTTCCTCTACGACGGAGCGGTCGTGGGCACCGGCTACGTGAAGAACAACAAGCACTTCAGCTTCACCGGCCACTTCAGCGACAGCCTCGTGTTCCCGCCCAGCTCGGACGGCGAGCCGCTGACACTGAGCGTGGTGATCAGCGCGGCCGGCCACACGGTGAAACTCGACTGGTCGATCAAGTCGCACACCTGAACCAGCCGGCCGGGGCCGGCGGCGCACCGGCGGTGCCGGGAGCGCGGTCAACCGGCGCCGATGTCCGCGTCGAGCATGCCGGGCGCCGCTACGGATCCGTGGACGCGCTGCGCGACGCCAACCTGCACGTGCGCCCGGGCGAGTTCCTGGCGGTCACCGGGCGCTCAGGCTCCGGCAAGAGCACGCTGCTGAACCTGATCGGCGGGCTCGAGGAGCCGACCTGTGGGCGCATCCTGATCGACGGCCGCGAGATCTGGCGCGAGCCGCGCGCGCCGCGCCATCGCCGCGAGCTGGTCGGGTTCGTCTTTCAGCAGCACCACCTGCTGATCAACCTGACCGCGCAGGCCAACGTCGAGGTGGCGCTGATCGGCGCCGGCATGCACCGCCGCGAGCGCCGCGAGCGCGCGCTGGGGTTACTCGAGGAGGTCGGCCTCGCCGACCGGTCAGGTCACGAGCCGGCCGAACTCTCGGGCGGCGAGCGCCAGCGTGTCGCGATCGCCCGGGCGCTTGCCAACGAGCCGCGCCTGCTGCTCGCCGACGAGCCGACGGGCGCGGTCGACTCGGTCACCTCACAGCGCGTGCTCGATCTGCTGGCCGACATCCGCGAGCGCCGCGGCATGACGGTCATCGTCGTCAGCTACGACCCCCAGGTCGGGGCGCGGGCGGACCGCATGGTGACCGTCACCGACGGCGTGCTCACACAGCCCGAGACAGACCTCTCAGCGGCGCCATCCGCGTGACGCGCCAGGCCGGGTAGAGCCCGCCGAGGACGCCGATCGAGACGCCGACAAGCAGGCCGCGGCCCAGGCCCCAGGCCGTGATCTGGGGCGAAACGTAGGCTCCGGCGCCGAGCAGCTTGATCAGCAGCAGGCTGCCGAGCACGCCGAACACGAGTCCGATCGCCGCGCCGAGCAGGCTGACCCCGATCCCCTCGCCGAGCACCAGCGCGGCGACCCGCGGCGCGCTCCAGCCAACGGTGCTCAGCAGCGCCAGCTCGCCCTGGCGCTCGAGCACCGACATCGCCATCGTGTTGGTGACGCTGATCGCGCCGAGAATCAGCGCGATGATGATGATCACGAGCGTCGCGCTGTGGATCAGCGCGCCGTTGGCTCCCGCGCGCGCCGCCTCGCCGGGGTCGGCGATCACCTGCGTCCCCTGAAACTCGCGCTGGATCGACCGCGTCGCGGCGGCCGTGCTCGCGCCCGGCGCCAACTGAACCGGGATCGTCGTCGCCTCGCCGGCCATGCCGCTGATCGCCTGCGCCGAGGCCAGCGGCAGGACCGCCCCCTCGTCCTCGTAGGGCACGCCCGAGTGATAGACGCCCGAGACGGTGAAGCGCCGCCCTTCGACGAGTAGCGTCGAGCCGGGTTTCAGGTGCAGGGTCGCGGCGAGACCGCTGCCGACCGCGATCGTGCCGGCGGCCGGCTGGCGGCCGCTGGCGAAGACGAGCCGGCGCGCGAAGAAGCCCCGCAGGTCGGCGCCGAACACGAACGCCGAAGGGCTCCCCGCCACCTTGCCGACGATCAGCACCAGCGGCGTGGCGCTCGCCACATCGCGGTTGCGATCCAGTCGCGCCACCAGGCTCGTCTGCAACACCGACACGGTCGGGTCCGACACGCCCGCCTGGAACACCCCGAGATCGGAATCCCCAAGGTGAATGAAGCCGGCCGCAGTCTGGGTCAGCCCGTCGCTGACTGACAGCAGCGCGACGATCGTGGCGACACCGAGACCGACACCAAGCGCCGTCAGCAGGGTCCGTCCGATCCGTCGCGTCAGGTTGTTGACGATCAGCTCAGCCACGGGCGCCCGTCACACTACCGCCGAGCGCCGCCGGGCCGGTGGTCGCGACGTTGCAAGCCGTGCTTGGCGGCTCTCGCCGCAGACGGGTGCTCTAACCTCGCCTGAGGGTGGCTGCCTGCTTCGCCGCTCCGATGGCACCCGCCCCGGGTTTACGGGAGCGACGCACTGGAGGCATGACGATTCCCGCGACGAGCATCCGAGCACACCTACGGCGCGCCGGCGTGGCCTCGGCGGTGGCGATCTGCGCGCTGACGATCGGCGCCGTCACCGCGCACGCGCAGGCCCCGCTCGGCTGGAGCACCGCAGTGCATTCGGACTCCTTAGGGGGCGTGAAGGGAATCACGGCGATCAGTTGTCCGTCGGCCTCGCTGTGCGTCGCGGTCGACGGCAATGGCAACGTGCTCTACAGCAACTCGCCGGCCACCGGGGCGTGGAGCACACCCGTGCTTGTGGACCCCGGGACGCATTCGTTCACCGCGATCTCCTGCCCGCTGACCACACTGTGCTTCGCCACCGACAACCATGGCTCGGTGTACTGGAGCATGGCGCCAACGAGCGGGGTCGCGTCGGCGTGGACCCAGGAGTCGATCAACGACGGCACGACCCAGCTGAACGGGATCTCCTGCCCGTCGAGCGCTCTGTGCGTCGCGGTTGACAACGTAGGCGACATCCTGACGTCGACCACGCCGCAAAGCGGTGGCTCGGGCTCGTGGGCGAAGACGCCGGTGGACGTCACCCCGGTCACCGCCATCACCTCCGTCGCCTGCCCGACGACCTCACTGTGTGTGGCAGCCGACCACGCCGGCAACGCCCTGGTGCCCGCGACGCCGACCAGCTCGACGTGGCCGGCCGTGCAGCTCACTGGAAACTCTCCGGTGCTGGCGCTTTCGTGCAACAGCTCGGCGGAGTGTGTCCTGGCAGCCCAGGACGGCACCGTGTATGACACGGCGAACATCGCTGCGCCCGCGGTCACCTGGTCGTGGACCGATATCGACAACGGCAACCAACTGACGGCGGCCTCCTGCACCAGCGTCGGCGACTGCGTCATAGCCGGCAGCGACGGAAAGGTTCTGGAAAGCGACAACGTCACCAGCGGGCTGCCGGTGTGGACAGCGACGCCGATCGACCCGGGCCACGCGCCGACCGCCGTCTCCTGCCTGTCCGCCGGCCTGTGCGTGGCCGCCGACAGTAGCGGCTACACCGTGGCTGCCACGCTCGCGGCACCGGTCGTCGTGACCGGCGCGGGCACAGCCTCCTCGCAGACGACGGCGACGCTGACCGCGACCGTCAACCCGACCGACGCGACCCTCGCGGACTGCCATTTCGACTATGGGGCAACCGCGGCGTACGGCTCGAGCGTTCCCTGCACGGTGGTCCCGAGCGCGACCGGCGGGGCGCAGGGCGTGACGGCCACGATCAGCGGCCTGAGCGCCTCCACCACCTACCACTTCCGGATCGCCGCCTCGAGCGGTGTCGCGACCGCCGACGGCGCCGACGCCAGCTTCACGACTCAGGCGCCGCTGAAGGCGACCCTCTCGATCAGCGGCACACCGGCGGTTGGAAACACGCTGACCTGCAAGGCGACCGTCACGACGACGGCGGCTGAGACGGTCAGCTACCAGTGGACGCGGGACACGGTCGCGATCGTGGGAGCGACGGCGACGACCTACGTGATCGTCGCCGCTGACGAGACCCATCACCTCGCCTGCGAGGTGACCGTCTCGGGCGACGGCGGCAGCGCCACCTCGATCAGCGGCTACGACGGGGTGCCGGCGCAGTCGGGGGCCACGGTCACCGAGAGCGTCGTCGGCACGGCCAAGCGCGGAGCGGTCTCGGTCAGCGCGCCCGTCACCTGCTCGCGCCAGTCGACCGCCGGCTGCACGATCACCCTGGTGCTCGTGGGGGTCTCCACGGCCCATCACCGCAGCACCAAGGTCGCGGTCGGATCGGCGAGCGCCAAGCTTGCCGCCGGAGCGACGAAGACGCTGTCGGTGACGCTGAACGCCGCCGGGCGCAAGCTGCTGCGCAAGCAGCACACCCTGTCGGTCACGCTCACGGTCAGCGGGACGCTGATTGGGACGCTCAAGGCGACGCTGCAGACCGACAAGCTCACCTTCGCGCAGAAGGGCAAGCGCATTGCGGCGCACCGCACTCGCTAGCGCAGCCGCGCTCGCACTCGCCGGCGCCCTGCTGGCGCCCGCGTTCGCCGGTGCACAGGCTGCGGCGGCCAAGGTGGTCTCGCCGACGCCCTACATGGGCTGGGACACCTACTTCGCGCTCACCGGCGGCTTCAACGAAACCTCGATTCTGCAGCAGGCCGCGCTGCTCAAGTCGACCGGACTGGAGGCCGATGGCTACCGCCTGGTCTGGCTCGATGCCGGCTGGTGGCATGGCGCGCGCGACGCGCAGGGCAACATGACCGTCAGCCCGACGCAGTGGCCGCACGGGATCGCCTGGCTGGCGGCCACGCTGCACGCCAACGGCTTCGAGCTCGGCGTCTACACCGACGCAGGCTCGACCGGCTGCGGCACGGGCGGCGGCGCCTTCGGGCACTACCAGCAGGATGTCAACACGCTCGCCTCGTGGGGCGTGGACGCGCTGAAGGTCGACTGGTGCGGCGGCAGCGCGGCCAGCCTGGACCCGGCCACCCAGTACGCGCAGATCCACGCGGCGATCGTCAACAACTCGAGCCACCGGCCGATGATCCTGAACGTCTGCAACTTCGAAACGCCGGGCCAGAAGTCGGCCGGGGTGCCGGACTTCAACCAGTCGGCGTTCGACTCCTACTCGTTCGCCTCGACGCTCGCCACTAGCTGGCGCACCGACACCGACGTGGGCGCGCCCGGCAACGTGCCGTTCAGCTCCGTGCTGCGCAACATGGACGCCGACGCGACATCGCCGCTGGCGGCGGGACCCGGACATTGGAACGACCCGGACTACCTCGGGCCCGGCCAGGGCATGAACGCCGCCCAGTTCCAGACCCAGTTCAGCATGTGGGCGATGCTCGCGGCGCCGCTGATGATCTCCGACAGCCTCGTGACAATGAGCCAGGCCAGCCTCGCCACGGTCTCAAACAAGGCGGTCATCGCGATCGACCAGGACCCGGCCGGCGTCCAGGGAACGCTCGTATCGGCTTCCGGCAACGGCGAGGTTTGGAAGAAGCCGTTGATCAACGACAGCTGGGCCGTCGCGCTGCTGAACCGCGGCTCAACCGCGATCACGCTCGCGACGACGGCGAGCGCGCTCGGGCTGCCCACAGCCCACTCCTACAGCGTCACGAACCTCTGGAACAACCAGCGCTCGAGCTCCGCCGGCTCCTTCAGATCGCAGGTCGGCGGCGACTCGACCGTGCTGCTGCGCGTCACCCCGGTCCCGTCGAACGGCTGAGCGCGCACCGCAGGCGGCCTAGAGCCGGTTGCAGGTCTGCTCCGCCGCCGCGACCGCCGCACCGCTGAGGCCGGGAGCTGTGTCCCTGATCACCGTGCGGCAGACCTGGCGCTCGGCCGCTCGCAGCCGGGCGCGGTTGCGCGAGCCGGCGAGGGTGCAGACCTCGCTCAGCTGCGAGCGCTCGGCGGCGGTGAGCGCGTTGGCGCCGGCGCTGGCGACCTCGCGCCTGCAAACCGCGACGGCTGCCGCGAGGCCCGCTGAGGGGCTCGCCGGCGCGCCCGTCCTGGCCGCGGTGGTGGTCGATGCGGAGCTGACGCTCGATGTGGTCGTGCTGGCGCTCGACGTCGTGGTGGTGGTGGCGCCCGCCGTCGTCGTCGTGGAGCTCGACGTCGTCGGAGCGGAGCTCGACGTGGTGGTGCTCGCGCTCGAAGCGGCGCCGCTTGCGGTCGTGGACGTGACCGCCTTGGCGCCGCCGCCGCAGCCGGCCGCGAGTGCGCCGCAGGCGAGCAGTGCGGCCACATGCAGAAACGGCTTGCGAGTCATCGGCCACCCCGGCGAGTTCGAAACGGCAGTGGCCGGAATCTAGACGACCGCAGGCCCGCCGGCGATCCCGCGGCGAGCCGGTCAGGCGCTCTGCGCCAGTGGCTCGGGCGCCGGCCTCGCGCCGGGGCCCTTGCGAACCTCGATCTCGCCGGTTCGCAGCGGCGCGCCGCAGTGCGAGCAGTGCAGGCGTGGATCGGCGTCGTGGTGACAGGCGGCGTGCACGATCACCCGCGGCGGGCCGGCCGGCCCGGCCGTGTGCTTGTCGCCCCACTGCAGCAGGGCGATCAGGACGGGATGTAGATCCGCGCCCTTGGCGGTCGGGTGGTACTCGTAGGACTCAGGGTGCTCGCTGTAGAGGCGCCGGCGCAGCAGGCCCTGCTCCACGAGCGTGTTCAGGCGGTCGCTGAGGATGTTCGGCGCGACACCCGTGTTGCGCCTGATCTCGGCGAAGCGGCGGCTGCCGAGCAGGACCTCGCGCATCACGAGCAGCGTCCAGCGCTCCCCCACGACGGCGAGCGCGCCGGCGATCGAGCAGTTCTGGGTCTCGAACGGGCGATACGGCATGAACAGGAGCGTAGGGCATCTGGTTGCAAGATGCAATCGACTGTTGATACCATCGCGATCCGCTAGCAGATTGCAACCACCACCCAGACCCCCAGGTCACGGCCGGAGGACCAAAGATGGCGCCCAGGACAGACACGCAAGCAGCACCGCGACGCCGGCTCGGGCGCGAATGGAAGGTCCTGATCGTGGTGTCGCTCGCGGTGTTCATGTCGAGCCTCGACCTGTTCATCGTCAACATCGCGCTGCCGGCGATCCGCCACGGGTTCCCGGGGTCGAGCGTCAGCAGCCTGTCGTGGGTGCTGAACGCCTACTCGATCGTGTTCGCGGCGCTGCTCGTGCCCGCCGGGGCGCTGGCGGACCGCTTCGGCCGCCGCCGCGCGTTCATCGGCGGACTGCTCGTCTTCGCGCTGGGCTCGCTCCTGTGTGGCGTCGCCCCGTCGGCGCAGACGCTCGTCGCGGCGCGGGTGCTGCAGGCGCTCGGGGCCGCCTTCCTGATCCCAACCTCGCTGGCGCTGCTGCTGCCCGAGTTCGCGCCGAGCCGGCGGCCGACGGCGATCGGCATCTGGGCGGCGGTCGGTGCCGTGGCCGCAGCCGCGGGCCCGCCGCTCGGCGGCCTGCTGGTGGCCGCGAACTGGCGACTGGTCTTTCTCGTCAACCTGCCGGTCGCGCTCGGAGCGCTCGTCTTCACCCTGCGGATCGTGCGTGAGAGCCGCGACCCCAGCGCGCGGATCCCGGACCTGTGGGGGGCGGGTGTCCTGACGCTCGCGATCGCGGCCCTCGCGCTCGGCCTGGTGCAGGCGCCCGACTGGGGCTGGTCGAGCGCGAGCACGCTGGCCTGCCTGGCCGGCTCGGCGCTCGGCATTGCAGTCTTCATAGCGCGCTGCGCCCGCCACCCCGCTCCGGTGATCGACCTCTCGCTGCTGCGCATCCGCTCCTTCGCGTTCGCCAACACCGCGATGCTGCTGTTCGGCGCCGCGTTCGCCACGATGCTCCTGAGCAACGTCCTCTTCCTCACCGGCGTCTGGCACGAGTCGGCGCTGCGAGCCGGCTTCTCACTGGCGCCGGGCCCGGTCATGGCGGCGGTCTTCGCGGTGCCGACCGGCAGGCTCGCCGCGAGGCTCGGGCAGCGCCGCGTCGCCGGCACCGGCTGCCTGGTGTTCGCGGCCGGCGGCCTGTGGTGGCTGTGGCGCGTCGGCGCGACGCCCCACTACGCCTCGGAGCTGTTGCCCGGGATGTTGCTGAGCGGCGCCGGCGTGGGGCTGACGCTGGCATCGCTCTCGAGCGCCGCGCTGGCGTCGCTGCCGGCGCCGCGCTTTGCGACCGGCTCGGCGATCCTCAACATGTGCCGCCAGGTCGGCTCGGTGCTCGGCGTCGCCGTGCTGGTCGCGATCAACGACTCGGCTCACGGCCGAGGCGTGCTGGCCAACTTCCAGACGCAGCGCGGCTTCCTCGTCGCCGCCGCGCTGCTCGCCGGCGCCTGCGCGCTCGCGATGGGCGCCGTGAGCTCGGTCGCGGCCGCTCCCGCCGGGCGCAGCGACGCGGCGGTCTCGGCGACGCTCGGCGCCCCGGCAGCGCACGCGGCGCCAAGCAAATAGCCGGCGCTTGCACCCCGAAAATGCGGCCGGGCGAGCGCTGGGCTCGCCCGGATCCGCCCGGTCATAGATCGCCGCTGAACTACTACGTCCCAGGACTTTGTGTCTTGCCTGGGTTGGCGTGACACTCCCGACCACCGGGACAGGCCACCGGCCGAAGTCGGTGCGGTGCCCGGCCGGGCGCGCGAGGCGCCCTGGTCGAGTAGGCGATCCGCCGGACGCTCAGCGTAGCGCGACAGGGCCCGCGGCGGGGCGTGAATGGACGATCGCACACGCCGCAGCGACAGGCGAGATGTTCACCTCGCGCCTCCTCCGGCTCCGCAAGGAGCCCATCAATCCCCTCAGCGGTAGTACACGTCAACCGTCGTGCCGACCGTCACCCAGCCGTAGATCGCGGCCGCATCCGGGATCCAGACGCGCAGGCAGCCGTGACTCGCGGCGTAGGTGGGGACCTCCGCGTAGCCGTGGATCGCGTCGCCGCCGTTGAAGAAGCTGGAGTCGACCATGCCGTCGCTGTTGGTCCCCCATTCCTTCCAATAGACCCTGTAGGTGCCGAGCTGGGTCGGCGTCGACGGCTTGCCGGAGCTGATCTGGTAGAGCCGCTGCACCTTGCCGTTCGCGCCGATCAGCGCGAGCACCTGGTGGGTCAGATCGGCCTCGATGTGGCGCCCCTGCGACGGATAGCTGACGGTGAAGGCGCCCTCGCCGGCGGCCAGCGCCGCGAACACGCTCGCATCGGCCACCGCGTTGCGGGTGAGCCCCGCCATCTTGCGAAAGGCGATAACCGCCTGCTGCGTCTGCGCATCGTAGACACCGGGGGCACCGACCTGGTAGTGCAGAGCGCTCAGCTGGTGCTGGAGGATGCGCACGGCGTAGCTGCGCTCGCCCGGCTGGACCGACGGTGCCACGAGCCACAGCGCGACCGTGGGCGACACGAGCCGCCGCTGCGCCGCCGTCGCGAAATGGATCGCCCGCACGCTCACGCGGCCGATGCCGCCCACCGTCAGCGAGTCGTGGAACACCCCGCGGGAGCCCTGGCGCCGCACGGGGACGGTGCGGGTGAGAACCAGCGCGCCGTCGCGGAACACGTGCAGCGTGACCCGCTGGCCCGCCACGTAATGCGCGACGACGCCCGTCACGCCCCAGCGCGAGTCGCTGATCACGGCGCCGACCGAGCCGTTGGCGTTGGTCGCGCTCAGCGTCAGGCGCCCGGCGGCGGCGTGGACCGGAGCCCCGGAGGCGGTCGCGGCCGCCGGGATCGCCAGTGCCACCAAGGCTAGAACGACGGTCGGCCAGCGCATCCCGCGCGACGCTAGCACACGACAAGCGCGATCGCGAGCGGTGCCGCAACGACTCGCGCCCCGGGATTACCGGGGCGCGATGGCGCGATGGTGTCATCACCTTCGCCGGCGGCGGACGCGCACGCCTGTCGCCGGTGCGGGCGTCAGGCGGCTGCCGCTGCCAGCGTGTCCGGCGCGGGCGCCGGCTGCGCCGCCTCGGTGCTCTCGAGCGTGCTCGCAGCGCCGGCGGTCGTGATCGTCACGCGCCGTGGCTTGCGCTGCTCGGGAGCGGGGATGCGCACCTCGAGCACGCCGTCGCTGAAGCTGGCCTCGATGCCGTCGGCGTCGATGCCGGCTGGCAGCGTGAGCGTACGAGCGAAGGCGCCCGAGGCGCGCTCGAAGCGGTGGTAGCCGTCGCGGCGCTGCTCGTGCTGCGTCTCGCGCTCACCGGAGATCGTCAGCACGTTCTCCTCGAGCTCGATCTTCACGTCACCGGCGCCGAGCCCGGGCAGATCGGCGCGCAGCACGTAGGCGCCGTCGGTCTCGACGAGATCCATCGCGGGGACCCACTGCCGCTGTGTCGCGCCGCTGCTGGCCTGGCCCGTCGGCTGCTCGAAGAAGCCACCGAAAAGGCGGTTGATCTCGTGCTGGAGCGCGCCGGACTCGCGAACAGGCTCCCATCTGACAATTGTCATGTCTGTCACCTCTGTTTGCGGTTTTCTGCTCTGACTCCAGTATAAAATCTAAGCTGCTTCGTGTCAAGTTATTCGGGGCAGCGCCCGGGCCGTGCGCCGGGCCCGCGTTGCACGCAATTCCGCCACCCCGGGGCGGCCGAACTTGCCGCGAGGATTGCGTTCTCCCGAGCAAAACGCTATATGTGCCTGATGATCGGGGATTACGAAGCCGCGACGGTCGGCGGTGCAGTAGCGCTGCGCGCCGGGACGCCGGCACCCGACGCGCTGGCGGCGCTGGCGCGCGCCCGCGAGCATCTGCTCTCGATGCAGGACCCCGGCGGCTGGTGGAAGGGCGAACTCGAGACGAACGTCACGATGGACGCCGAGGACATCCTGCTGCGCGAGTTTCTCGGCATCCGTGAAGCCGCCGCCAGCGAGCGCTCCGCCACCTGGATTCGCTCCCAGCAGCGAGACGACGGCTCATGGAGCAACTTCTACGGCGGGCCCGGGGACCTCTCGACGACGATCGAGGCCTACGTCGCGCTGCGCCTGGCGGGAGACGCCCCGGACGCGCCGCACATGCGCTCGGCGGCGGCGTTCGCCCGGGCCGGCGGCGGCATGCAGGAGGCGCGCGTGTTCACCCACATCTGGCTGGCGCTGTTCGGCGCGTGGCCGTGGACGCAGGTGCCGGAGTTGCCCCCCGAGCTGATGCTCCTGCCCCCGCGGGCGCCGGTGAGCATCTACGACTTCGCCTGCTGGGCGCGCCAGACCGTCGTCGCGCTGTCGATCGTCCTGGCAGTGCGGCCGGTGCGGGCGCTGCCCTTTCGCCTCGACGAGCTGCGCGGTCCGCGCGAATGGACACGTTCGCGCGGCAACTCGGCGACGTCGCGCGCGCTCGTCCTCGCCGACCGCGTCCTCGCGCTCTACGGACGGCGCGCGATTCGCCCGCTGCGCGAAGCCGGGCTCGCCGCCGCCGAGCGCTGGATCGTCCGCCGCCAGGAAGCAGACGGATCCTGGGGCGGCATCCAGCCGCCCTGGGTCTATTCGCTGATCGCGCTGCACCTGCGTGGCTATCCGATCGGGCATCCGCTGATGAAGGCCGGGCTGGAGGGGCTGGAGCGCTTCACCGTCGAGGAGGAGGACAGCCGCCGCCTGGAGGCCTGCCAGTCGCCGGTCTGGGACACGGCGCTGGCGATCGTCGCGCTCGCCGACGCCGGCACGCCGGCGGATGACCCGTCGCTCGTGCGCGCCGCCGACTGGCTGATGGACGAGCAGGTCCAGCTCGCCGGCGACTGGTCGGTGCGCCGCCCGGTGCTTGCGCCCGGCGGCTGGTCGTTCGAGTTCGACAACGACTACTACCCCGACGTCGACGACACCGCCGAGGTCGTGCTGGCCCTGCTGCGTGTGGATCACCCCAACGCCGGCCGCGTCGAGCAGGCGATCGACTCGGCGCTCGCATGGGTCGAGGGGATGCAGGACGCCGGCGGCGGCTGGGGGGCGTTCGACGCCGCCAACACCAAGCGGATGCTCCGCGAGCTGCCGTTCTGCGATTTCGGAGAGGTCATCGATCCGCCGAGTGCCGACGTCACCGCGCACGCGCTGGAGATGCTCGCCGCGCTCGGGCGCGCCGACACCGACGCGGCACGCCGCGGGATGAGCTGGCTGAGCGCGGAGCAGGAGCCGCAGGGATCCTGGTTCGGGCGCTGGGGCGTCAACCACATCTACGGGACGGGTGCTGCCATCCCGGCGCTCGTGGCCGCGGGCGTCGCGCGCGACGACGAGCGCGTCCGGCGCGCGGTCCGCTGGCTCGAGGCCCACCAGAACCCCGACGGCGGCTGGGGCGAGGACCCGCGCTCCTACGTCGATCCCGCCGAGATCGGGCGCGGCGCCAGCACCGCGTCGCAGACGGCCTGGGCGTTGCTCGCGCTGCATGCGGCCGGCGAGCGCTCGCTGGCCGTTCGCCGCGGTATCCGCTTCCTCGTGGCCTCACAGCGCGAGGACGGCGGCTGGGACGAGCCGCAATACACGGGGACCGGATTCCCCGGTCACTTCTACATCAACTACCACCTCTACCGGCTCGTGTTCCCGATCATGGCACTGGCCCGCTGCGCATGAAGCGGCGCTCGCACCGAGGCGCCCCCCACGGCGCGCAGCGAGAGGGCACCGACCTGCTGCTGCTCGCGCCGATGGCGATCGAGGCGCGCGCGATTCGCGCCGGCGCTCCGTGGAGCCGCGTCGAGAAGATCGGCATGGGCCCGCGCCGCGCCCGCGCCGCCGCCAGGCTGACGCACCAGCCGCCGCAGCGATCGGCGATGATCGCCGGCGTCTGCGGCGCGCTTGACCCGCAGCTGGAGCCCGGCGACATCGTGCTTCCGAGCGAGCTGCGCACCGACTCAAAGACGCTGCCCTGCCCGGACCCCACGATCCTCGCCGGCGTGCTGCGCCGTGGCGGTCTGCGCGTGCACATCGGTCCGATCGTGTCCGCGAGCGGGCTGGTGCGCGGCGTTGCGCGCCGCGAGCTCGCGCTGGCCGGCGCGCTCGCGGTCGACATGGAGTCGGCCTGGCTCGCCGACCGCCACGCCGGCACGCAGCCGCTGCTCACGCTGCGCGTCGTGATGGACACCCCCCATTACGAGTTCCGCAATCCCGCGCGGACCGCCGTCGCGGCTCGCCGCGCGTTTCGCGCGTTGCGCGAGGCGAGCTCCCTGCTCGAGACCTGGGCGCAGGCGCTCGGGCACCGCGAGGTCCTGCTCGCAGCGCCGAGGGCCTCCTGCGCGGGTGTGACGCGGGCGGTCGAGATCGTCGAGCGGGCGCTGGCGCAGCGCGGCGCGCCGGTCTATGTGCGCAAGCAGATCGTCCACAACGCCCACGTCGTCGGCGAGCTCGAAGCACGCGGTGCGGTGTTCGTCGAGGAGGTGGACGAGGTGCCGGCCGGCGCGACCGTGATCTTCTCCGCCCACGGCGTCTCACCGGCGGTGCGCCGTCACGCGATCGAGCGCCGGCTCGACGTGATCGACGCGACCTGCCCGCTGGTGGCCAAGGTCCACGCCGAGGCGCGGCGCTTTGCCGCCGGCGACTACAAGATCGTGCTCGTGGGCCACGAGGACCACGAGGAGGTCGAGGGGACGGTCGGCGAGGCGCCCGGCCACACGCGCGTCATCGCGAGCATCGACGAGGCCCGGCAGCTCGACCTGCAAGACTGCGACCGTGTGGCGGTCCTCACCCAGACAACCCTCGCCGTGGACGAGACCGCAACGATCGTGGCGGCGCTGCGCGAGCGCGCGCCGGCACTCGTCGTGCCGGCCTCCGAGGACATCTGCTACGCGACCCAGAACCGCCAGGACGCGGTGCGCGCTATCGCACGCGACTGCGAGCTGATCCTCGTGGTCGGCTCGCAGAACTCGTCGAACTCCCGGCGCCTGGTCGAGGTCGCGGAGCGCGCCGGATCGCGCGCGCAGCTCGTCGAGCGCGCGCAGGACATCGCGCCCGAGCTGCTCGTCGGGATCAAGCGGCTCGGCGTGACCGCCGGCGCCTCGGCCCCGGAGTCGCTGGTGCAGGAGGTCGTCGCCGCGCTCGGAGGCCTCGGCTCGCTGACGCTGCGCGAACTCACCGTCGCGACCGAGGACACCCACTTCAACCTGCCGCCGCAGGTCCGCGCGCAGCCGGCCCCAGCGGCCGCGGACGCGGCGAGCTGAGCGATGCCCGTCCCCGCGCGCCAGAGCATCCGAATCGGCACCTACGTCATGCGCCAGCGGCTCGCGCGGCGCCATCGTTTCCCGCTGCTGGTCGAGCTCGAGCCGCTCTATCAGTGCAACCTGGCGTGCGCGGGCTGCGGCAAGATCCAGCAGCCCGACGAGCTCCTGCGCCGGCGCATGCCGGTGGCGGACGCGATCGCGGCGATCGAGGAGAGCGGTGCCCCGATGGTCTCGATCGCGGGCGGCGAGCCGCTGATCCATCCCGACATCCACGTGATCGCCTCCGAGCTGATCAAGCGGCGCAAGTACGTGTTCCTGTGCACCAACGCTCTGCTGATGGAGAAGAAGATGGACCTCTTCAAGCCGTCCCAGTACTTCGCCTGGGCGGTGCACATCGACGGCCTGCGCGAGCGCCACGACGAGTCCGTCTGCCGCGACGGCGTCTTCGACAAGGCGGTCCAGGCGATCGCCGAGGCCAAGCGCCGCGGCTTCCGCGTGACGACGAACACGACCTTCTTCACCAACGACTCGCCAGCCACCGTACGCCGCGTGCTCGACTTCCTCAACGACGAGCTGGAGGTCGACGCGATGATGATCTCCCCCGCCTACGCCTACGAGAAGGCGCCTGATCAGGACCACTTCCTGGGTGTCACGCAAACGCGCAAGCTGTTCAGCGAGGCGTTCGCAGACGGGCGCCGGCGGCGCTGGCGGCTCAACCACAGCCCGCTGTTTTTGGACTTTCTCGAGGGCAAGGCCGACTTCGACTGCACGGCCTGGGCGATCCCCAGCTACTCGCTGCTCGGCTGGCAGCGCCCCTGCTACCTGATGGCCGACGGCTACGTGAAGACCTACCGCGAGCTCGTCGAGGAGACCGACTGGGAGCTCTACGGCCGCGGCAAGGACGAACGCTGCGACAACTGCATGGCCCACTGCGGCTACGAGCCCTCGGCGGTCCTTGCGACCAGCCGCTCGCTGCGCCAGTCGCTGCGCGCGCTGCGCGAAGCCTGAAAAGGGCCAACAGACGTTTATGGCGCGGCCGGTGGCCGCGGTCGCTTGACCCGCGTGCGAACATACGTTCGTATGACGAGCCAGGGGTCAGCGTACGGACGCTTTCGCCGGGCGCTCGAGCGGGGAAACCTCGCGCTCGTGCGCACCGCGGCCGGCGAGCTGCCGGCGATCCGCCTCGACGACGCACTGCGGGTCTGCCTGCTGATCCGCGATCACGATCCCGACCGCTACGAGCGAGCGGCGCTGCGCTGGGTCGCCCGCTTCGCGGTGGAGGCCCGCGACGCGACGCTCGCCGACGTGCAGGCGGCGGTGGCGGCCCTCGCCCGCCTGCCGTGCGAGCCCGACGAGGCGATGAGCCAGCTCCAGCGCCTGTGCCTGGCCCACCAGCTGGGCTGAGCGTCGCTTCTGGAAGACTGCCCGCGTGAGCGACGACGAGCCACGCCTGAGCGATCACTCGGCCTATAACCGGCGCGCGTGGGACGAGCACTCGGCCGCCTACCAGGCCGAGCACGGACCACAGCTCGAGGCGTCCGGCGGCGCTGCGTGGGGCGTGTGGCAGCTGCCGGAAGCCGAGCTTGCGGTGCTCGGCGACGTCCGCGGCCTGGACGTGCTGGAGTTCGGCTGCGGCGCCGCGCAGTGGTCGATCGCGCTGGCCGCGCTTGGCGCCAGCGTCACGGGGCTCGACAACTCGGCGCGCCAGCTCGAGCACGCGCGGACGCTGATGGCGCAGGCCGGCGTCGACTTCCCGCTGGTCCACGCGAACGCCGAGGCGACGCCATTCGACGATGCCTCCTTTGACGTCATCTTCTGCGACCACGGCGCGATGACCTTCGCCGACCCCCAGCTGACGGTGCCCGAGGCGGCCCGCCTGCTGCGCCCGGGCGGCAAGCTGGCGTTCTCGATGTCCACGCCGATCCTCGACCTCGCCTGGCCCGCCGGGGCGGAGCACCCGGGCGAGCGGCTCGCGCTCGCCTACTGGGACCTGCACGTGCTCGAGGATCCAGGCGAAGCGGTCTCCTTCCAACTCCCCTACGGCAGCTGGATCCGCCTGTTCGCAGCCAACGGGCTCATCGTCGAGGATCTGATCGAGCTGCGCCCGCCGCCGGACGCGACGAGCAGCTACCGCGACGAGACCGACCGCGCCTGGGCGCGACGCTGGCCGATGGAGCACATCTGGCGCCTGCGCCGCTCTGCCTGAGTGCGCCGCGAGGCGCCGCCGGAGCCAGCGGCGGCGCTCCCGCGCCGCGCGTCGTGTGAAACGACGGGAGATCGTTTCATTTGCGACAATAAATCGCGATCATTTGCGCGAATGAGCGCGATGTTCTTCCAGCTCCGAAATGAACGCCAAGAGCCTCCAGGATCCGGTTCCCAACGGGACGACGCTGCTCGCCTCCACGCTGCACGCAGCGAGCCGGCCGGGCCGTGACTGTCCGCCCCACACCTGGGGCTGCCCGGTCGTGATGAAGGTCGATCCGCGCTCGGTGGCGTGGACCTGCGCCGGCTGCGGCGCGATCGCCACCGTACCGGTCGGCGAGAAGCCGCCGCCGGGCTCGCCCGCCGCTTAGAACGGCGTTCAGAGCGGGTGCGTCGGGGCGCTTCGGACGCAAGCCGGGGTCGCGCGCTGGCGTGGCAGCTAGCAGAGCCCGCCCGCGAGCCGCCGGCTGCGATCGGGCTGCGAGGCCGGGCGCAGCCCGGCCGTGCCAGCCGCTCTGAAAGCCGTTCCCAGGCTAAGCGGCGAAGCGCTCGGCCGCTCGCGCTCGCGCCTTCGCGGCCTCGACCTCGCGGTCGCGGGCGGGGGCGGAGGTGACCAGCTCGGCGAGCAGGCGCTCTGACGCCTGGGCAACCGCCTCGACCGCGCGCTCGAACGCCTCGGCGTTGGCCTGCGAGGGCTTTGCGAAGCCGCTCAGCTTGCGGACGTACTGGAGCGCCGCCGCGCGAACCTCCTCGCCGCTCGCCGAGGGCTCGAAGTTGTAGAGGGTGCGGATGTTTCGACACATCCCGACAGCCTAGCCGAGCACACGCCCGCCTGGCGCGGCGGGCTGTGGCGAGCGCCGGCAGGCGCCGCGCTCAGCCGCGCCGGCGCGCCGGCAGCTGCGCGAGCTCCCGGTAGAGCTCGCGCGCGGCGGCCTCGCCCCACGCGAGGCTGTGCAGCGAGTAGGACTCATCCGGCGCGTGCACGGCGTCCTGCGGCAGAGCGAATCCGCCCACCACCACCGGATAGCCGCGGGCCGCCATCTCGGCCACGATCGGAATGCTGCCGCCGCTGCGGATGAACGCCGGCTCGCGGCCGCCGCAGGCGCGCCGCAGCGCCTGCGCGGCGAGCGCAAGCGCCGGCTGGGCCGGGTCAAACAGCGCCGGTGGCGCGAGCTGCGTGCGCAGCTCGAGCTCGGCGCCCGCCGGCAGCTCGGCGCGTAGCAGCTCAGACAGCGTCGCCGCCATCCGCTCGGGATCCTGTCCGGGCGCCAAGCGCAGCGACAGCGTCGCCCGGGCGGTGGCGGGCACGACTGTGCGCGGCTCACCGCCCGAGATCTCGTTGACGTCCAGCGCGGCGTCGGCGCCGTTGCGCTCGTAGTACTCGCCGCCGGCCCCCGGGTGGACGGGGTGCCCGCCGACCGCTTCGAGCACACGCTCGCCGGCTTGCAGTCGCCGCCAGGACTCGAGCTCGGCAGCGCTCGGTGCGATGATCCCGGCGCGGAGCTCCTCACGCACGCGCCCGTCGGGACCCGGCAGGACCGCCGCGAGCAGACCGTGCAGCACGTGCAGCGCATTCAGCACGCTGCCGCCGTACATGCCGGAGTGAAGGTTTCGCTGCGCCGTACGCACAAAGAGCGAGACCATCACCAGGCCGCGCAGGCCGACGGTGATCGCCGGCGTCTCGGGGTCGGGCATGCCGCTGTCGAAAACGATCGCCACGTCGGCGCCGCGAGGGTCTTCGCGGACCCACGTCTTTACGGCCTCGCCGGCACGCTCCTCCTCGCCCTCGACCAGGACGCGCACGTGCACCGGCAGCTCCCCGGCCGCGGCCATTGCGCAGGCGACGTGCAGCAGCGGCAGGAAGTTGCCCTTGTCATCCGAGGCTCCGCGAGCGTAGAGCCGCCCGTCGCGAACCACCGGTTCAAACGGCGGCGAGGACCACAGCTCGGCCGGGCCGGGCCCCTGCACGTCGTAGTGGCCGTAGATCAGCACGGTCGGCGCGTCGGGGTCGGCGGCCGCGAGCTCGCCGACGGCCAGCGGGTTGGCGTCCCCGATTCGCACGAGCTCCCCCGCTCCCCCGGCCGCCGCCACGCGTTCGAGGGCCCAGGATGCCGCCCGCTCGATCGCCGCCGGATCCCCCCCGCCGGTGGAGACCGAGGGGATCGCGAGCCAGTCGATCAGCTCCTCCAGGAGGCGGGGATCCATGCGCCGCAGACTAGCGCTCGGCGGCGGACACCCCCGCTTGCGCGCCGCCGCCTGAGCGCGAAAAGGGGATTCCGCCCGGCGGCGGCGACACCGAGACCCGGCCGCGGCTAGCCGCCGCCAGCTAAGACCTCAGACCTTGATCAGGTCAGTCGTGGTGAGCGTCGCGCCGGTGGCGTCGATGCCGCGGACTCGCAACGCGGTGAACTTACCGGGCAGGCGCATGGCGGTCTCAAAGCCGCTGCGGGCAACCGTTGCCGCGGCAGCCAGGTTCGCCGCGCTCGTGCCCGCAAGCGCGGTCCAGCGCGCCACGCGGGTGTCGCCGTTCCAGCTGACGTACACATTGGTGCTGGCGCCGGAGCGTTCCGTGGCAACCGCCGGGGTTGCCGGCGCGTTTCCCGTCCACGGCAGGCGGGAGGCGCGGTAGAAGATGTAGTCGTCGCCGAGTCGCGCGTCGAAAAGCAGCTCACCCGACGGCGAGAACTCCGAGATGAACGGCTCGGCCGCCCAGCCGACGAACACGTTTCCGTTCGGGAGCAACTGGACGCTGCCCTTGCTCGAGGCCGCCAGGGGCTGCGGATGGCGGTATTCGTGCACCAGCTTGGCCGTCATCTGGCGCTCGTCCACGGCGAGCACGATCGCGCGCGACTGCCCGCCGGGCAGGAACGGCGAGCCCTCGTTGTCGAAGACGGTCATCGTGCCGCCGGGGTGGATGCGCACGTCGTGCTGCCAGGCGAAGGTTGCGCCGGCACCCATCGCGAAGTCGCTGTGCTTGCCGCCGAGGCGCCAGATGATCTCGCCGGAGCGGCGGTCGATCTTGTAGACGGTGTGGGTGTTGCGCGAGGAGACGAGCAGGTTCCCGTCGAGGTCGACGTCGATCGAGTTCAGGTGCACGTAGTCCCAGCTCCAGCTCGTCAGCGGCCAGTAGGACTCCGCCAGCGGGATGTGGTCGAGGCTGTGCCATTCGAGCAGCACGCGGCCGCTAGCCAGGTCGACCTCCTGGAAGATGGCGTCCTGGATCGCACCGCTACGCGAGCCACCGACGGAGCGCAGGTCGACATGGCGCAGGACGTAGGCGGTCAGCAGGGCGGTGCCACGGTCGGTGAGGAGGAACTCGTGCAGGTCGCCCTGGCGGCCGTTGCCTGCGGACACGCGCGCGAGCGGCTCATATCCGTCGCCGGCGATGACGTAGGAGCCGGCGCCGTGGCCGTCCACGATCCGCCCCTGCCACCACGTCAGCGCGGGGCGGCCCTTGTAGAGCTGGACCTGGAAGTTGTAGACCTCCTCTCCGGGCGTCGGGAGCTCCCACACCGCCCGGCCCGCCGCGTCGGCGATCACCGCGCCCACCTGCCCGTGCGCGGGGCCGTAGGGGCCGATGAAGATCTCGCCGGGAGCGGTTGCGGGCAGGCTGGCGTCGACCGCGAGGGCCGGGATGCGCAGATCGGGGCGCGAATGCGCAAGCAGCGGCTCGGCCGGCGCCACGGCGCCGAAGCTGTTCACGCGCTGGCGGCGATCGAGGGCGGCCGGCGCTGCGGGTACGCGGGCCGCGCCCAGCGCGATCGCGCCGAGCACCGATCCGCCGCCGATGAGCAAGCGACGGCGTGTGAAGCCGTCCGGCCGAGCGGTGATGCCGCCACCTCCGGGTCGTAGGGAGCGTCCACGATACTAACGTAAAGCCAACTGATCTGGTGAAGAACCGGGCCGCGGCCGGCGCGGCGACATTGGGCTAGGAGATCGTGCGCCGGATCTGCGCCAGCGGAAAATCCACGAGCGGCGTCGGATGTCCCGGCCTGTCGGGCCTGTAGGTGCGGCTGCTGCGGATCGTCCACAGCGGCGTGCTGCGGTTCGGGCTGCCGATCAGGTAGGAGTGGTCGGTGCAGCCGTAGTTGATCCGTTCCGCGCCCATCGGCGCCGTCGCCCCGGTGAGGTATGTGCAGCGGCGGCCGTCGGTGGTCTCGATCGCCCACGGGAGCGTCTGTGCCGGCGTCGGCCCGTGCCGTGGAAGCGGCTTCGTCAGCGCCAGGATCGTGACCGGATGCCACGGGTCGAGAAAGCAGACCACTGACCTGGCGTGCGGGCTCGCGGCAAAGCACGGGTCATGGATCGCGTTGCCCGCGGCGCAGCGCCACGCGTCAGCGGCGCCGCTCGCCAGCGAAGCGGTCCAGCAGCTCCCGCTCGCTCGGCTGCCGACGTGGAACGCGCTCGAGAGCTTGCCGGCGGGCGTGAAGACAGGCAGGTGCGCCGTGTGCTCGGTGCGCCAGAAGCCCGACGCGACGGCGACACCTGCGCCGACGACCACGAATGCAGCGGCGAGCGGTCCCGCCAGACGCCGCGGGGGCCGCCGGCGCAGGAACGGGGGCGAGGAGGGCCGCTGCCGTGAGCGCTCTGCGATGTGGGTCTCAAGACGCGCTCGCGCATGCTCGCGCGAGCGCTCGTCGCGCTCGGGTACACCGGAGCGAAACCACGAGAACGGAGTGCGCGGGAACTCGTCAGCCATGCGGCCGGGCCTCCTCGGTCGTGAGGGCGAGCAAGCTGGGCGCGCAGCGACGCCGCGCGCGCGCCAGCCGCGAGCGCACCGTGCCCACCGGCACCCCCAGCGCGAAAGCCACCTCTTCGTAGCTGAGCGCTGCAAGCGAGTAGAGCAAAAGCGTGTCGCGCTCCTGCGCACGCAGGCCGGCGAGCGCGGCGGCGAGGGCCGCCGATTGGCTCTGCGCGTCGATGCGCTCGATCGCATCGGCGAATTCGCCGGCCGGCGCCTCGGCGCGTGCGGCGCTACGGGCGTAGGCGCGCAGGGAGCGTGCTTCGCGCCGACGTCGCTTGTAAAGCAGGTTGGAGGCGATGCCGTAAAGCCACGGGCGGGCCGAGTCGCCGAGTGGCCGGTAGCTCTCGCGGCAGTCGAAGGCGACGACGAAGGTTTCGGCGGCGAGCTCCTCGGCCTCAGCCGGGAACCGCCGCCGCAGGTAGCGGAGAATCTCGTCGAAGTGGCGCTCGAAGATGGCCGCGAACGCCTCCGGCTCAGCCAGCGAGCGCGCGATCAGCGCCGAGTCCTCCGCCGGTCCGTGCGAGCTCACCGCCGCCGCCGCAGCTGGCGGTCCGC
>Ga0302320_10009150_pt1 | contig 21350 bp, 22 predicted proteins | sample Bog_T0_3_FD_202130 | JGI IMG/M metagenome (GOLD analysis project Ga0302320, IMG submission 202130) | Peat permafrost microbial communities from Stordalen Mire near Abisko, Sweden - Bog_T0_3 | ecosystem: Environmental > Terrestrial > Soil > Wetlands > Peat | place: Sweden: Abisko, Stordalen Mire...
GAACACCGCCGTCACCAGCGCGGCGGCCAGGTGCGGGACAATGCCAACGCTGCCGCTGGCCAGCAACGCCGCGGCGGACGGGGTGCCAACAAACAGGGCGATGCGCCACGGGTGTCCCTCGACCAGATGGCGAACTGATTTTCCAAACTGTCCCATCCCATGCCCCCTCTCCGGAAACCCCAACGGTAGCGCCCGGGCAGATCCGGGCGCAATGGCCCGGATGACACATTGTGCCGTGACCTCAGGCGGTGCTGCCCCCAATGTCAGATTGCCGCCGACGCTTCCTGACCTTTCAGCCGGGCACCACGGCCGGCAGCCTTTCCGGAGTCCACTGCCAGCCGCCTCTGATCCGGGGGATGGATGTGATGGCGAATCAGGCGGCGGCACAATGGGGTTCGGGAAAGCAATCGCGGCAACCATGTCGGCCAGATTTGACTTGGCGGGCCGCAATGCCGGAAACTGGATGGCGCTGGCGTTCAACGGCTACGCGGATTGACGGCACGGGAAAAACTTCCGCCGCCTTGAGGTGTTCCAATGGAAGATGACGGCATTTGCATGCAATGCCACGCCACCGAAGGCTTCTCCGATGCCTCGGCGGAAGGCGTGGACAGCGGCTACGGATCCAGGCACGACACGTCATCTTTTGTCTGGCTGCGGCAGCGATCTGCCGCGCATGGCGTGCTCTGTGATCAATGCCTCGACCGCCTGGTCGAATCCGGCGATCTCGCCAAATACGCCGACAGGCGCGGACCGCTGGCCCATCTGCCTGACACCGTTCTCGGGGCCGTGTTCGTCCTTGGCGCTGACTACGGGAACCGTTTCGTGGCGGCGGCGCGCCTGATGGACTCCGGAGACACCTCCGCCGCCGCGGCGCTCCCCGCACGCTGGCAGAGGCGCCGGAAGCCATTGCGGACGGAAGACGCGGCGTGGCTTCCGGCGATGGCGCTCGAAAGGTGCTTCGCGTCGGGATTTCCGCCACTGGAAGCCGACCCGCTGCGGGCTGGCATCCTCGCCGCGCTCGCAGCGGGAATCACCACACCAGCCGGACTGGTGGACGGCGCGCTGGATGCGTCTTGCCGGCGTTTTCTTGGCATGCTGAACGCAGACCGGGACGGCTACGCCGACGGATAGGCAATGGGAGCCAACGGCAGGCGCGGCAAATGGCGTTGCGGCAGTATCCACGGCAGGGTCAGGACGCTCCCCACCGCCCGTCAGAGCGGCGCGCCACCGGACCCCACCGCCCATCCATCCCCGGGGCGGCGCGCAACCCGTCGGCCACAGCCTTCAAGGTCAGGCCATGACGCCAGCCGGTGACATCATGCTGGACCGCGTCACCGCGGCGCGGATGCAGGATACATCCACCGCGGGCGGCGACGTTCTCATCTGGACCGTCACCGCATGGCCCTCCGACTATCCGGACAAGTTCGCCGCCCGCCCGTTTTCCGCGCGGACCGGAGCCCCCTTCCCGGCCGTGCTGCTGGCCGGCACGCTGGACGCGCTGCGGGACCTGCTGCCATCCGGCCTGACACTGCTCCGCCGGGACGCCTCCGACGACCCGGTCATCGTGGAAAGCTGGATCTGAAGCGCTACATGCGCGGCAGGGAGACGCCGGTCTGCCGCATGTATTTGCCAGCCCTGTCAGCGTAGCTGGTCTCGCACTCCTGGTCGCCCTCCAGGAACAGGAACTGGCAGATGCCCTCGTTGGCGTAGATCCTGGCAGGCAGAGGGGTGGTGTTGCTGACCTCGATGGTGACGTGTCCCTCCCAGGAAGGCTCCAGGGGAGTCACATTCACAATGATTCCGCAGCGGGCGTAAGTTGATTTGCCAAGGCAGATGGCAAGCACGCCGCGCGGGATGCGGAAGTATTCGACGGTGCGCCCGAGAGCGAAACTGTTAGGCGGAATGATGCAGGCGTCGGTATTGCGGTCAACGAAACTTGACGGCGAGAAGTTCTTTGGGTCGATTGTAACTGAGTCGATGTTTGTGAATACCTTAAACTCGGCGGCGATACGGGCATCATAGCCGTAGCTCGACAGCCCGTAGCTGATGACGCCGTCGCGCTTCTGCGTTTCGACAAAAGGCTCGATCATGCCGTGCTCAACGGCCATGCGGCGAATCCAGCGGTCTGACATGACGGCCATAGCGGTGTCTCCATGCGTGCGGCGGACGGCGGACGGCCAGCCGCGGATTTTCCTTATCGGCGGCAGCACCGTAGCACATGGCCGTCTGGCGGCAAGACAGGAAACCGCCGGGACGGCGGGAAAACCGACATTTCCCCGCCGTCGCTGGAGAGGTTGGTTGGCCAAATTCCTTTTGGCCGCATCCAGGCCCATTGCGTTCCATGGCTGCGCCGGCGGCATAATGGAGCAGGAACCATTCGGTGACACCGGCCATGGCTTTTCCAGCATCTGTCGCGCACACCATGCGGAACTGCCTCAGGTTCAGCGGACGGTCGCCGCCTGCCGAGTGCTGGTGGTTCCTGCTTCTTGTCTGTCTCGCCAGCTCCGCCGCCGGTCTTGCCATCGGCTTCATCGGCCTGGCGAACGGGGCGGCCACAGTCCGTGAGGCGCTCGCGCCGGCGTGGGCGCTGCTGACCGTCAATCTGCTTTCGTCCGCCAGCGTCCTGCTGCCAGCCAGCCTCCGGGTGCGGCGGCTGCATGACGCCGGGCAGTCCGGCTGGTGGTCCCTGCTGTTCCTCCTGCCCGTTGCGGGCGACATCCTCGCGCTGGCGCTGAACTTCTGGCGCGGGACGGACGGGCCGAACCGCTTCGGGCCCGCTCCCGGGTCAGGCCGCGCGCGGCCCGGGCGGAGCCCAAAACCCGGCGACGACGGCTGACCGGACCGCTCCCTTCAGTGAACGCACATCTGCCGTTTCCGAAAATGAGCGCTCCAGGGCCGGCATCGCTTCCCCGAGGTCGAGCGCCTCGTCCGCAGGCAGTCCGTTATCCGACCTGAAGTCGGCCAGAACCGTTTCGATGACGCCGCTGAAATGGCACGCCCGCGGCCGTCCGGCGTGGCAGATGTCGACGCGTGACAGCAGCACGTCAGGCAGGCATGCCAGCGAATTCGCCGTCAGCACCCAGTTCACGGCGGAGAGGTCGGCCTGCGCCATCAAAAACGCGTCGTAGTGCCGCGCCGCGGATTCCCTCTCGAGCAGCGGCAGCATGGCATCAAGGGCGTTGCCGTTGTGACTGGATTCGCTGGCTTTGTCGGCCTCGTCCGCGAGCACCAGCGGGTTCGCCACACCCCGGTCACAGAGCAGCGCGGGCACGTAGCCGGCGCGGGCCGCGTTCCACCCGCGCTCGGTGCCGTTCACGAGGACGGCGCTGCAGGCACCGGCCAGCGACATGCTGCCGAACGGCAGCCCGAGTGCCTCCGCGGCCCGCCGCGCCCACCTTGTCTTGCCCACGCCGCGCGGGCCTACAAGCAAAAGCGGCCGCATCCGGTAGATGCCACCCTTCGACGACAGGGCGGCGGCTTCCGCGAGCTTCCGGTTCGCTTCCCGCAGCCAGGGAAACTCGCGCTGCATGGTACGCCAGATATCATCCGGCCCAGGCCCTGGCCGCAGCTCCATCGGCTTCAGCAGGGCTGCGTAACGGGATTTGATCTGAACAGCTTCCTTCGATTCCGGATCCCCGACCGACGCGAGAACGGTGAGCGACCTGGCATGGACCGGCGCCTCGACAGGCGCTTCATCGCAGCCGGCCTCTTCGGCGGCAGGCGGCAGGTTGATCCGCCTGCCGCCTGCCCATGCCACGACGGCGAGCAGATGGAACGACCCGGTCCGGATTTCCCGCTCGGCTTCCCGCATCGGATCGAGGCTGCTTTCCATGCTGCAGAAGGCGAGCCGGCGCCAGGATTCGGCCAGGCGCACAGCCTTGGTCCGCCTCAGGTCGCTGATCGGCCCGCCGGATTTGAGGAACTCGCCGATGTGCATGGAAAGCCGTGCCATCGCCGCCCGGTCTCCGCAGCAGGCCAGCAGATAGTCCAGGGAACGGGCCAGCACGCCGCAGCTTTCCTGCCCTGGGGCGTATCTTGTCCGCCACAGACGGTCGCGCAGCGCGGCGGTGATCTGCGGGTCTCCGCCTTCCAGGCGGAGCCTCGTTTCACCGACATCACGGTGCAGCGCCCTGGCATCAAGCTCGTAGGCTGCGTGCCTGATCTCGCTGTCCCCGACCTCTCCGAGGACGCGCACGCGGAACTTGGCGCACTGCCCGGGCGACATCTTCCAAAGCGACAGCGCCGGCTCCGCCGGGAGCCACGGTTCGTCACCGGTCGCCATCGCGTTTGCGATTTCCACCAGCGCCGCCGCGTCCACCAGATCATCCCTGCCAGCAAGGACACGGCTGATTTCGTCGGCAAGCAGGGAGGCCGCCTCTGTCCGTGTCACCGCTTCATCCTTGTCCCGCCGCGCGCCGCCGTTTGGCCGTAGCAAGGAAAAGCTACACGGTTCTGCCGATTCGGCAAGCGGCATCAACCGGCCGCTGCCAAGTTCCCGGCCTGGCCTGGCCAGCGGCCTGACACCGCCCGCCGCAACCGGCGCGGGACGCCGCCGCTTCACGGCGGGCGCCATGACAGCAGCGGAAGCCCGCCGGCAACACCAGGATCAACCATGCCACGACAGGATCCCAGCGTGTCCAGCCAAGTTCCATCCACAATTTGATATTCAACCCAGAACGCGTTACTTATGGGGGAAGGCCGTTCTGGCAGCCAATACAACATGCGGAAAACCGACCTGAATCCAAGGGCTTACCGAAGTGCCTTAAGATTGGGCATTTCGTCACAAACCCTTGATACGATTGGCTGTCATGGCTGTTTGAAGGCGGTTGCCAACAAAGTTATCCACACAATCTGTGGAGAGACTGGCCGGACCAGTCTGCGCGCGCCTGTTTGCGGCGATGCGGCCGACTTCTCCGGCGCGCCTGCCTGGCCATGGCCGCACCCGGCCGGGTCCGTCTCCGGCGTGGCGGAACGGACCCGGATTCAGCGGTCCGCCCGCAGCCGGAACCGCCGGCCCGCGGGGTGGCGCCGGGCTCGTGGTGCAGCCTGCCCAGGGAACGGCAGCCACGCCGGACGGACATGGCCGCCGTTCCCTGGGCAGGCGTCGTGATGCCGCCGGCATGCATGCACGGAAAACGGCGGCCGGAGGCCAGGCGGTCGGGGCGGGCTGCTCAGGGTGCCAGCAGCCCCTGGACAACGTCATGCAGTCCCTGATCCTTGTTTTCCTTCGCCGTCAGGTCCGTCTCCGTAGCCATCCGCTGGTTTCCCGCGACGCCCAGATCCAGGGCGCCCGTGCCGGCGTCGGCCGGCCCGCTGGAGACACCGGACCCGTCCTGAAAGAGCGGGGCGGCATGGGCGGCGGAAATTCCGCTGGCCGCGGCGATGCCCGCCAATGCCGCTATGGTCATGATGTGGCGCACAGTGAGTCCCCGTGTTTGTGTTGTAGCGGCATTGTACAGGAACCCAGGCCGGTCCCGGCAGGAATTCCGTGCATCCGCTTCGGGGGCTGGCAGCGCTGCCTTCCGGCGTTCCAAGGAAAATTCAGACCACTTCGCGTTGGCGGCCGCCGCCCCCGTCTGGACGCCGTACCCGGCCGCAGGCGCGCCTGCGGCGGCCGGAGGGCCGGAGCAGGCCATGCCGCGCGCCGCGGGATCTGGCGCTGGCGTGAGTAGTTTCCGAGCCTGCTGCCATGTGCGCGCAGCGGATATGGCTGTGCCGACGGGCGGCATGGTGCTGGCGTCTGACTGGAGGACGCGATGGCCTGCTCTGGATTGGCGGCGGCGGGCCGGGTGGCCGGGCTGGCTGCCTTGCCATTGTTGCGCCATGCCAGCGCGCCGGGCGGTGGGGTCCGGCCCTGGCGGCGCCGGGGCGGACCAGGGCCGATGGCAGCGGGGTGCCGCCATGCCAGCGTCGCGTAGAAATGCCATGTGGTGGGATGCCGCCGCGCAGGCGGACCGCCGCGGGGATGCCTTCTGGCTGACGCCAGGGAGCGGATGGGAACCGCCCATCGATGTTCTGGAGACCGCCGCCGGACTGCTCGTCGTGGTGGCGCTGCCCGGCGTGCGGCCAGGAGACATGGAAATCATCGTCGGCAATGGAGAGATTTCAGTGGGCGGGACGAGGCGATGGCCGACGGATGGACCCGTGCGCGTCCACCGCGTCGAACTGCCGCACGGGCATTTCGGGCGGCGCGTGCCGCTGCCACAAGGGCGATACCAGCTCGCGGGCCGGGAACATGTGGATGGCTGCCTGATGCTCACCCTGCGAAGGCTCGACTGAGATGGACGCCTGCGAAGCGCCAAACACATCCCAAACCATGATCCTCGTCCCCGTGCGGGACAGCGTCCTGCTGCCGGGCATGGTGACGCAGATGGTCATCGGCAGCGAATTCGGCGCCGCGGCGCTGCAGGAAGCCGCACGCACGGAACAGCACCTGGCCGTCGTCCTGCTGCGGGAGCCCTTCGTTGATGAGCCCGGGATGGGCCAGATGCACGGGATCGGCACGGAAACGGTCCTGGCGCGCTATTTCACCGGACGCGACGGCGGCCACAATGCGATTGTGCATGGCGTTGGCCGGGTGCGCATTGAAGCCGTGGTGGAAGGCGCGGATCCTCCGGCCGTCACGGTTGCCCGCATCACGGAGCCGGACGGGCGCGGCCAGGAGATCGACGCCCGCTTCCACCAGCTTAGGGAGCGCATCGCCGCCCTGCTCGGCATGTCGGAACGCGCGCCGCCCGAGCTGACCGCGAAGCTGCTGTCCATCGATGAACCCGGGGCGCTCGCCGATTTCGTCGCCGGGATGCTGGATCTGTCGCTGGCCGAGAAGCAGGAGGTGCTCGAAACCGTCGAATTGATTCCGCGCCTCGACCGTGTCCTCGCCCTGCTGGCATACCAGACGGAAGTGCTGAAGCTGTCCAACAGCATCGGACAGCAGACCAGGACGGCGATGGAAGGGCACCAGAGGCAGTTCCTTCTGCGCGAACAGCTCAAGGCGATCCAGAAGGAGCTGCGCGAGGCCGACGGCGAATTGCCGGAAATCGACGAAATGAAAGGGAAGCTCGAAAAGGCCGGGATGCCGGAAGAGGTGGCGGTCCATGCCAGGCGGGAGATGGCCAGACTCGAGCGGATGCCGGAGGGGGCGCAGGAATCCGGCATGGTCCGCACATACCTGGAATGGCTCACGGAGTTGCCTTGGCGCATCGCGGACGAACCGCAGATAGACATTGCGGAGGCGCGCAGGGTGCTGGACGAGGACCATTTCGACCTGGACAAAATCAAGCGCCGCATCCTTGAGTTCCTGGCGGTCCGCAAGCTGAACCCTGATGGCCGCGGCCCAATCCTGTGCTTCGTCGGGCCTCCCGGCGTCGGAAAGACGTCCCTGGGCCAGTCCATCGCCCGCGCGGTGGGCCGCAAGTTTGTCCGCATCAGCCTGGGTGGCGTGCATGACGAGGCGGAAATCCGCGGCCACCGGCGCACCTACGTCGGCGCGATGCCGGGCAACATCATCCAGGCCATCCGGCGCGCCGGGGAGCGCAACTGCGTTGCGATGCTTGACGAAATCGACAAGCTTGGCATGGGAGGCTTTCAGGGCGATCCGTCCTCCGCCCTGCTCGAAGTCCTGGACCCGGAGCAGAACGGCACGTTCCGTGACGCGTATCTCGGCGTGCCGTTCGATTTGAGCCGCGTCCTGTTCATCGCCACCGCCAATGTGCTCGACACCGTTCCGGGCGCCCTGCGGGACCGGATGGAAGTGGTCCGGCTGTCCGGCTACACCGCCGAGGAGAAGGCCGCGATCGCCCGCGGACACCTCATTCCGAGGCAGCTCCGGCAGAACGGGCTGTCCGGCGCCGATGTCGAACTGGACGACACTGGCCTCAACCTTGTCATAGACGGCTACACGCGGGAGGCCGGCGTGCGCAACCTGGAGCGCGAGATCGGCGCGGCCTTCCGCAATGTCGCCGTCCGTGTGGCCGAGGGGAATGGCGGCCACCAGGTCCGCCTGGATGCCGACGGGGTCGCATCCATTCTCGGCCCGCGCCGGTTCGACGCCGATGTGGCGCAGCATGCCTCTATGCCCGGTGTCGCCACCGGGCTGGCGTGGACGCCGGTCGGCGGCGACATCCTGTTCATCGAATCGAGCCGCATGCCTGGCGGTGGCAAACTGATCCTGACCGGGCAGCTCGGCGACGTGATGAAGGAAAGCGCCCAGGCGGCGCTGAGCCTGCTGAAGACCCGGGCGGCGGCGATGGGGATCGCTGCTGACATGTTCACCGCCAGCGACGTGCATGTGCACGTTCCTGCGGGCGCCACACCCAAGGACGGGCCGTCGGCCGGGGTGGCGATGTTTGTTTCCCTGGTATCGCTGATGACCGGCCGCGCCGTCCCTCCGACCACGGCCATGACGGGCGAGATCAGCCTGCGCGGGCTCGTCCTGCCGGTTGGCGGCATCCGCGAAAAGGTCATCGCGGCCGCGCGGGCCGGCATAACAACGGTCCTGCTGCCCGCGCGGAACCGGCGGGACTACGACGACATTCCGGCGAGCGCACGGGACCGCATCAGGTTTGTCTGGCTGGAAACCGTTGATGACGCGGTGGCCGCGACGGTCGGCCAGGCCATGCCGCTGGCAGCGATCGGGACCTCCGACGCGGTGCCAGCCTGACCGCAGCCGTCCATGCCGGATGCGCGATCCGCTGCCCGCGCTGGGGGGGAGGGTTTCAGCCGCCCGCCATCTCAGGCCGTATGGCGTGGCGTGCGGCGCGAAGCCGGCGGCCGGCCTCCTGCCCTGCTTCGTCAAGGACCGCCTGTTCTGTCCTGGCCGCGGCGGCGGCGCGGGTGGCGGCCTGCCGCTCCTGCATCGTCTCGACCGCCCGCTCCGCGGCGCGGGCATCGCCAAGCGCACAGCGCGCCGAGGCCGTCTCCAGTCCGGCCGCGCAGTGCGCCGCCGCGGCTTCGCGCTCCCGCGACCGTGCACCCGCCAGCCAGAGGACGAATTGTCCAACCCCAGGGCAGCCGCCGTCCAAGGCTGACGCGGCCATTGTTTCGTGCCGGATCACTTCGCCGGCCAGGGCCAGCCTGGCCGCCGCGGCGTCTTCGCCGCGCATGGCGCCGGCGAGTCCGGCCTTTGCCTCGTCGACCGCCATCCGGCGTATCCGCCGCAGCGGCTCCAGCGGGTCACGCCGGGACATGCGCCGCCTCCACGTCCGCCGTGCGGGTCAGGGCTGCGGCCGGCCAGCCGGGCAACGGCTGGCCGGCAATGCTGTGGTTGCCGCGCGCAACGCGCCGGTTGTGATGGCCCCGGCTGGCATCCATCAGCACGCCAGCGCCTGGGCAAGCGTCCGCGCCTGCAGAAGATTCATCTGGCGCGCCGGGGCTGCCGCCGCGGCCGCGGCCGCCGCGGCCGCGGCCTGCCTCCGCATCAGCGCGAAGGCCGCGTCGGCCCCCTCAAGAATCTCCACCAGCCTGACCTTGTCTACAGTGCCGAGCGAAGTGCTCGATCGCACGGCGGCACACGCCTCGCCCAACAGTGCGTCGTAGAAAGCGCCGCCGCCCATGCTCCTGGCCCCGCCTTCGATCCGCCGCAGGCTGCGCGCGTTGTCCTCCAGCTCAATCAGGTTCCGCACCGTCGGCTGCGCCAGGGACCTGAGCGGCGCCAGCAGGCCGTTCTCGATCCCGGTGGCGAACCGCGACCGGCAGCTCCCGTCCAGGCGCCCGCGAATGGCTCCCAGGCGGCCCCGGCGCTCCGGCGCTCCGGCGTCGTCCATGGTCTGGAGAAGCGTCGACACGCGCCTGACATCCGTGCCCGCATCATGCAACGTGCCGAATGCCGCAACCGCTTCGGTGACGCCCGACACCTCAAGCCGTTCGAGCAGCACCTCGGCAGCCCGTCCCGCGGCCAGGCGCATGAGCGTGTTGGCGTCCGGGCCGACCGCGGAGGCTCCCCGCGGCAAAAGGTCGGCTGCCTCCGGCATGCAGGAGAGCAGCATGGCCATTGCCATGGCCAGCGCCTCGCCGCCGGACTTGGCGGCCGTGGCCATGACAGCCTGGATCTGCCCCGGTTCCAGTCTCACGCCGATTTCGGACTCGGCAAGCAGGCCGCGCAGGGGGGCCGCCGCGAGCAGCGCTCCGCCGACGGCGCGGGCCAGCTCGGGCGCGACGGACGCGCGCAGTCCGGTGACTTCCCATCCCGGGATTGGCGGAGCTTTTGCCAGGATTTCACCCGCACGCGGCCAAAGGAGAACATTGCCCGCATGGGAGATGACCTCTTTGTCCTCGACCGTCCGCCCCGCGATGGCGTCGTCGATCGGCCCGGCCTCCGGACCGAGCGCGGCACGCACGGCGGCGGCAAGCGGCTCGAGCGCGCTGCGCGGAATCGTGCCGCCGCCGTGGCGCCAGCGCGCCGGCGGCACGATCAGCGGATCCAGCGGCAGGAACATCAGCCTCGAGAAGCGCAGCGGACGGGGCGGCCGCAGCTGCGCAAGCCGGCGCCGCAGCGGGGCGATGATGGCATCGGCGGGACCGCGCTCGTCCAGCACGTCAACCATTGCCACGACCTGGACGATCTGCTCGTCGCTCGCCTCCAGCAAGCTGCGGCTGACCTCGCGCTGCCCCGGGCCGCCTCTAACATGCTGGTCCATCCAGGATACTCCTTTCTGCCCGCTTTGGGCTCAGGCAGCCATCGCGCGCAAACGCTCGTTCCGTTCGATGATGCCGATTGCCGCCGTGCCTGCCCGCCAGTCGTCGTTGAGGATTACCCTCCGCCTGGCGGCATCCATCTCGTCCGGGCGCACGGCCGTCCCGGTCCACGCTACGGTTTCCTGCGGAAGGACCGGCACCAGCATGGCCATTTCGACAAGCGCGGCCGCGCGTTCGTCCGGTGCGGCGGCATCCCACAGCGAGCACGTCTGTTCCCAGCCGTCCAGCAGCCAGTCCGGCCTCGCCACCACCCCGGCGAGGTCTTCCGGCGCGGCGACCGACTTGCGCAGCAATGCCGGGATGTCGCCGGTCATGGCGTTCGATTCCGCCAGCGCGGTCCAGGCGCACTCCTGCGCCATGGCGGCCGCGGCCGTGACCACCCCTGCGCAGGAGCCGATGAAGCCATCAGCGGCGCGGCCATGCCATCTGCCAACCTCATCGCTTACGCGGCGCAGGGTGCCCAGCAGGTGGGGAATCCTGGCTTCCTCTGTCTGGCCGGGCAAGCCGTTGGCGGCAAACAGGGAGCCCATGGCCTCGAGGCCGGCGGCAACCTCCTCGGATGGGCGCCCGAGGCGCGCGGCCATCGCCGCCACTGCCTTCCTGGCGCGCTGCTGGAAGTCCTGCCCAAGGGATGGCTCGCCGCACGAACGGTCTTCCAGACCGATCTGCCTCATCAGGAACGTCAGAAGCAGGAAGTTGACCACCAGGCGCCCGCGGCGGTCAGCCTCGCTGGCGGCAATGGCGGCCTGGCGCGCGGCGGGTCCGGCATGGCCTTCGGCTGCCACCCCGCGTGCGGCTTCCCGGACTGCCGCCGGACTGATGGCGGCAAGCCCCGCCACCCGTTCGCAAAGCATCCGGTCATGCACGGTCGGCAGGCAAACCGCGCGCAAATCGGTCCATGGCAGGATGTAGACGCCACGGCCGCCGACCGGGTTGGGCACCACGAGTTCGACGCCGTCGCGCAGGGACGTGCGGGCGCGTGTCCCTGACAGCTGGGGCGTCGTGAACGGCACCGATGCCCCGCGCTCCAGGAATGTTGCGGGCAGGTAGGATTGGGTCAGGGGGAACTTGATGCTCGGCATGGGCGCACTGTGCCCGGAAGATATGAAGAAATCCTTTACATCCGGCGCCAGCGACAATTTATTTGCCCAAGCCGCGACCCGTGACCGAAGGCCAGATCCTCTTTTTTGCTTGGCCTGGGCCAGCCAGCGTGGCCGGGGACGGCGGCCCAGGCCCTTCCGCCCTGCGGGATTTTTGCCTTCGCTTGCCACCATCAGCGCCTCCGCTGCAAAGCAAACCTTGCCCGCACATCCGCCTCCGGTGTGCCATGCGCCGGCCTTTGCGGCGCGACGGACAGCGACGGCGGGGCGGCCAACGTCACAGGGGCTCCGCCCCGCCTCCAGCGAACCGTGCGCCGCGGCATGGCGCCAGCGCGCAGCCGCCGGGCCCACGCCGTTCCGCGACGCCATGGCGATTTCCTTATCATCAAGAGGCCGGCGCGGGACGCGAACGCCTGACACCGACCCGGAACGCCCGCGGCGGCCAGCGGACGCGCGCCGGAAGGGCTGGAGGAAGTGCCAGCCGCAACCGGGCTGGCATCCCGGACACATGCAGGGCGCCGCCTGTGTTGCCACGTGTTCCCGATGCCGTCCGGGTGCCCGCAAAGTTTCCTGACGGCAAGGAAAGCCATGCGGACGTCGTCCCGGCGCCGCCCGCCCCCGGCGGGGCTTTCAATTTTCGCCAGGCGCTGGCATAACAGACCGGAAACCGCATGGGGATTCCAGATGGGCGACGATGTCGAAATGCCGAACGAGGCGGTCGAGCGCCATGAGCAGGCGCACGGCCACGCGGGACACGGCCATGCGGAACGGGATCCGCATGTTGCGCGGATGACCCTTCTGATCATCATGCTCGCCACGGCGGCCGCAATCGCCGGCAAGGTATCAACGGAGGCAGAACTGGGCTATCTGACCCACCACATCGCGCAAAGTGACATCTACTCCGAGTACCAAGGAAAGTCCGACCGGGAGACGGTGTCCGCGGGGCTTGCGAAGCTGGCGTCCCTCCTGCCGAACGCATCCGATCCGGCGGCACAGCAGGCCATCGCCGAGTTCCGGGCGACCGCGGCGCACATGGCGTCCGACGAGCATGCCGGCAATGGCAAGGCCCAGCTGGCGGCAAAGGCGGCGAAGGAAGCTGTCCTGCGCGATGCGGCGGCCGTGCGGCTGGAGGGATTCGAGTATGTTGTCAGCGTGCTGGCCATTGCCATCGGCATCGGATCCGCATCCCTGCTTGCCGGCGGACGCCTGCCCAGGATGGTTCTTGGTGGCGTCAGCGCGGCCGCAGGCGTTGCCGCCGCCGCGTACGGGGTCCTGGTTTTCTTCGGGCTGAACTAGGCCGGCGACGCGGGAAATGGCTGGGCCGGCGGCAAATGCGGGGCCGCGCATGGTAAGACTCCTGACCTGGATGTATCCCGGCTTTGCCGCCGCTGCGGCACATCCCTGCGCGCGCCGGAGACCATGGCGACGCCTGAACAATGCGCATCCCTGCAGACCGCATCCGGTCCTGCGGCCTGCGGCCACACCAGACGGCGGACCCGGAAAGAACGCTTGCGAAAAACCACGCGGACAACCAAACTGTTCGTTTTTTACTTGCATTCACGCGCCATATGGTATAGCAAGCCAGCACGTTCACCCCTGGCCGCAATCGGCCCCATGTCGGGAGATGTTTTCCTTGAAACCATTTGTCACGGCCATCGTTCTCGGAACTGCCATGCTGGCCGCGCCTGCCGCCCAGGCCGGCTGCCTCAGCGGCGCCGCCATCGGCGCGGCGGCCGGTCACTTTCTCGGCCACCGTTTGCTTGGTGCGGCGGCCGGCTGCGCTGTCGGCCATCATGAAGCCAAGGCTGCCGCTGACGCTGCCGCGCGTGCGCAGGCCGGCCAACAGCAGGAAAACGCGCCCGCGAACCTCGCCAGAATGCTGCTGGGCAGCCCGCAGACACGTTACTGAATCCACTGCCACTGCCATCCAGGAGAGCCTATCGGCGCGGTGTCGCGCCCCGTTCGCTGCACGTGCGGCGTGGCAAAAACGTCCGCCGATCCGTGCGCACTGCATCCGCCGGCGTGGCCGGCACGCCCGCCTGGTCTGAACTGGTTGCCAGCAGGCATTTGCCCAAGGCACACGTGCGGTGAGGCCCGCGCCGCGGCGGTGTCGCCGCGCCATGCGGGGAAACCAGGGAACCATCGCAGGTCCGCGGCCCAAGCCTGAATTCAGACCAAACGGGCGTGCCCGGAGCCGGGCCGATGGCGGCACGGTGTCCGGGGCTGCTGGCAGTCTCCGCTCTCCGGTCATCCCGGCTGGGGGGGGTGACGCATCGGACCACGCCGCATGCATTTTTCTGGCGGGTGCCTCCGGGACCGCCACCAGAGGCACCCGCGTCCGCCACGCGGTCCGGCAGCCGGAGCCGCTGGCACAGCCAGATGCCACGCCACGCGCGCCATCCACCCGCGCCGTTCGGCTGCGGCTGCAACCGCCTTCCGGATCGCTGATCTTTGATTATGTTCTGCACATTTTCCTTGACGGCGCCGGAGGCTTGCCGTAGAAGTCCTTCCGGCTTCAAATCATGGATTGGGGTCCGCAGTGCCGCCCGACACCTTTTCGACGGAATGCGTCTACGACAGGTCGCCTCCTGTGGCCCCCCGCGCCACTGCTTTCAGATATCACACCGGGGAAGCAATCGGCGCGGCTGCCCGCACGGACGCGCTGCTCGCGACCATCGAGCGCAAATATGGCCCGTGGGATCTGGACCCTGCCGCTGGCAAGGCGTGGCGCCGGGGATTTGCGGGCGCCTTCCATGAGGCGTTCGCGGCCATGCCCGTCGTGCTCGCGGCGCCGTCTCAGACACTCCGATATGCCGTCATCAGCGGACCAAGGATGGCCGCGCTGGACACCGATGGCCGGGTCGGCGGCGCGGTGAACAACGCGCTCTGGGGCTTGGCCGTGCCGCTCGTCGCGGATCCTGACTCCCCATTCCACTGGGATCGTTCCGGCCGCGGCGTGCCGTGCCGCGATGACGTGACCGCTGCCCTGTTCTCGGCGCACATGGTCCTCCCGGACGGGGTCGCGCTGCTCCGTCAGGCGGTGCGACCCCGTCCATGGTCAAAGCAGGGCGGTTCCGAAGTCTTCCATCAGAGCGTGGCGGCGGCCCTGAAGGAGGATGGATTTGACCCCGATGGGCGCAAGCGGTCCCGGTGCGCCTACGCCGCCGGAACCCTGCTTGCCCGTTACCGCTGGATCGCCGCCTGCGGCTTCAACCTCGCTGCCTTGCGGCTTTACGACCCCGAGGTCCTCCGTCTCGCCAGGCGGACCGGCAATCTGGACAGCTACAACTGGCTGGCCGCGGTTGGCCGGCTGGAGGACCGCGCGGCGGTCACGTCGAGACGGCGGCAGTTCGCAATCGCATATCCGGAGCTTGTCGGCAGCGTTGCGCTGTCCGACAGGGCGCCAGTGCCGGGCGGCTCACCCTCTGACGAAAGGGCCAGGGCCATCGGCGCCGCCGTGGACCGCGCTGAGCGCGTTGGCCCGCTGGTCGCCGCGCACCGTGGCTGGCCGAAATGGGTCGGAAAGCTGTTGGCGGGGAGGCTTTCCGCAACAGGCGTCCTCGGCCGCGCGCTTCACGCGGAGCAGATGGCGCGATTCGGAGACCGCGATGGCGCCCCCCCGCTTGGGGCCGATCTGGCCAGGCTTCTCGCCGCGCTCGGACCGGCATGGCGTCCGCGGGGCGGCGACGCGTCAATCATTGCGTTCATGACGTCGCTGTCGGAAAGGCTGAACCTGGACCCCAGCGCCATCTCATCGCTTTGTCCCCACCCCGGCAGCGGACCAAGCCCCTGGAAGCGGGCCTGGAAGCGTATCCCGCCTGCCATGCGCGCCCGTGGCGGGCGTCCGGCCTCGCCAGGAAAGCTGCCATCAGACGTCCCAAGCCTTGCTGCCTACATCATGGATGCGGTCAAGGCTTTCGAAGACGATGTGGCCCGCCCGCTGACCGCCCTGTGCCGCGAACCGGATGTCCGGCCGCGCGCCGACCGGCAGCCCCGTTTTGGGTGGCAGGAGTTTGGAGGCCAACACAGAATTCATGGCTTCGCTCTGGGCGGACTTTCCCTTGCCGCGCTGATTGGCGTTTCGATCGAATTTCATGAGCGCCTGGATGCCATCAGGTTGGCCAAGCACGGAACGCCCGCGCGTGGCACCCCCATGCTGTCGCGCTGGCAACCGCTGTTCGCGCCATTCAGCATGGCCGGCAGCCGCGTCACCGCGGCGTGCCTGAGCGCCGGGGCCGAACTGGACAGCAATGGCTCCGCGATGGGCCATTGCGTCTCATCCTACGCAATGGGCTGCCTCGAAGGCGTTTGCCATATTGTGGCTTTCCATCATGGCGGCAAGGCGATTGCGACCGCCGAGCTGCGGGGCAGCCTCGCAGCCGGGTTCACCGCGGTCCAGATGCGTGGGTTCCGGAACGGACCCGCGCCGGACAACGCCGGGGAAGCGCTCCGGCTGATCCTGCTGGAACTGAATGGCGGCCGCACGGACGGCCATTCACCGGGCGCCGGCGGTCTGCCGATGACCGGCGATTCCGGACGGGTGGCGGGCGCCGCGACTGGCTTTGCGCCGCTTGGCCTGTCTGTCACGCCGGACGCCGTCCTTGAGGCCGGGCTTGCGCGGCGGCTGACGGCCATCGGAAAGCACCGCGCGGCCATGGCCGCCAATTACGACGTGAACGATCCGGCGGCCGTCGACCGGGTCGTCACCGCATGGCGGTTCGCCATGCCGGACCGCGTGCGTGCCGCATGGGAGCGCGGCACGACGCCAGCCGAGAGGATCTCCGGAGCTGGCGGTGTTCTTGCCGGAATGGCAGCGAAGGCCGCAACGCCGCAACCGCAGGCCATCCAGGCCGACGGGGTGGCCTGACATCCCCAGGCCAACTTCGCCTGCAAGCCCGGGGCGCCGACAATTCCACGGCAGCAAGAAAACATCAACGGCGCGCGGCGTCGGTCAGCATGGCCGCCGTTCCATCCAGGCTGCCATTTGCGCCTTCAGAGGCGGAGCAGTCCGGACGTTTCCGGACACCGCGGGCAACCGCCGTCACGGAATGTTCGATGACCTTGGAAGGCCTGGCGACGATGCACAGGCCAAGCCCCAGACCCTTGGAGCGGTTCCTGGCAAGGTTCCGCAGCTGGGCCAGCGCCTCCCAGATGACCTTGTGGTCAGCCTGCGGAATGCCGACCCCGGGATCGCTGACCTCCAGCATCAGGACGTCCCCGTCTGTGGCGCAGCCAACCGTCATGCCGCCGCTTTCCGCCGCTTCACGTGTATCTGACAGCGTTGTCCGCCAGGTTCCTGATCATGCGCCCGGGCAGCACCAGGTCATTGCGGACGGTGGCCGTTCCCGCCACAACGGTGAGCGCCAGGCCCTTGTCGGCGGCCATGGGCGCGTAGGACGACGGGTGCTCATTCAGCAGTCCGGCGATCGGGAAGCACGCCAGGTTCGCCTCCATGGTCCAGGTTTCCAGCCGCGAGCTGTCCAGCAGGTTGTCGGGCAGGCTGCGCAGGGCTTGACCGCCGAGAGAAGGTGCCTGCAGGCTGGCTCCGACGGCGTGCCATTCGCGCTGGATGCCCGGGGCAATGCGCGGTGCCCTAATCTGTCGCCTGGGAGGTCGCTATGTGTGAGCGCAAGATTGTCGGGACTGAGGCCGTTATCGAGTATAGTAGCCTGGATGAGTTCGCCGCGGCAATGGAACATCGCGTGCAGGACGAGTTCAGCCGGGATGCTTGTATTGTTCTCGAGAACGACGCGGCATTGAGTGCCTATATGCGGGCCAAGCTTGACTGTCTGCGGAAGAAGGCTGGCTGAGAATACGTGTCCCGCTGCATTATCGGCCTGGCATGATCCAGACCAAGGCAGTGCTTGCTTCGGTGCCGCACGAAGCCATGGCCGCGCCAGTTCAAGCTTGATGGAGACTGCCTGTGCCGGGGCCTGACCGGAGGACGCGGCTGCCGCCCGGACCGAACACCTGACACCAGGCACGCCAATGCCCGGCATGGCTGACATCACCCGCGCCGGACATTGCCTCCCGCCCTTGCCGCAGCGGCTGACAGCACGTCCCACTGGCGCAGGAATGTGCGCTCGTCCAGATCAGACCGGACCTTCGCGGCCGAGTATCTGGCCATGATGGCATCCGGCCCGTCTGGCGGCACGTGCGGCGGACGCGCCAACACACACTTCCCTCCGACCGAGACCCGGCGGAACTCCGCGCCGAACCTCGCACACCACCGCACGAGGTGGAAAACCTCCGCTTCTTTGGGCTCATCGCACGGATGCGCGAGCAGAAGCGTCCCGACGCCGGCCGCGTCCGCCAGGGCGAACACCTGGCAGAGAAATGCCGTCCCCGTGCCTGGCTGCGCAATCCTCGGCACCCTGAGGAAATCGATCCGCAAATGGCCAGCTTCGAAAGCAAAACTGAACTTTGAGCCGTGAGGCATGCCTTTGGCGGCTTCGCGCAGGCTGGCTTCCAGCCCGGTGCGCGCCTCCGGCGTCAGGCCAGACTGCTCCGTCCCGCAGTTCCCGGGCATCCCGGCGTCCGGCCTGGGCCGACCAAGTTCCAGCATTGCACCAGCTCCTCCGGGCCGGAACCTAAAGGTTTCGGTGGATGGCAGCAAGCCTCCGTCGCGGCATTGGAGCCATCAGCCATCAAACCGGGTTGAGATCCACAGTATCGGGCGCTTCGGGCGCCCTGCGCGCGCCGACGGCGGGCGTGGTGCCGCCCCATCCATCCCAGGAGCAGCGCCACGCCGGGGATGGTGGCTCCCATCACGGGCAGCGGGACCGGATCGGTCGGGCCGGCATCAGCCGGAGTGGCCACAAAGCCACCAATGCCCGAGCCCTCATATGTCCCGACGATGTCTCCGCTGTTGTTGACTCCAAGGAGCTCCGCCCATGTGGTGCCAGGCATGTCGACGCCTTCGTAGATGAAACCGTCGAAATGGTTGGAGCTGTCCTCGTAATAGCCGACGATTTCGTCCTCATTGTTGACGGCCTGGGCGTAGGTCGCCTTGGCGCCGGGGACATCGATGACCGCGAAGGTCCCGTTGCTGTCAAGGAAACCGTTGGTGGCATCGGGCCCTGTGCCGCCCCGGGGGACATCGATGGCCGTGACGGTGTAGCCGTCCACCTGCGTCTGGGCTTCCGCCGCTGTGGCGGCCATCGCCATGGCTCCGGCGGCCACTCCCATCATGGGGGCCGATTTCGCCGGTTCGAAGGAAATCCTGATGCGCATGGTGGCTGCCCCCGCTGATGGCCGTCCGCACAACCGGAGGGCTCCAATCCAGGGTGACGGTCCGTTGGCCTGCGTCAAGGAATCGTGCTGGGGAAAAACGCCCGCCGCGCAGCCCCAGGCATGGCCACCCGGATCCGGCTCGCTTGCCAGAGGCTGCCGCACGCGATGATCAAAAATGCCTTCGGGCAGGGAGCAAACCCATGAACCGCAGGGGAACCGAGGCCGCCTTCGGGAGATCGTCGCCGGGGAAGCAGCGCTCCCGGGGGCCGGTCGATTACCTCAAATCGCGGTCAGGCGCGACCATAACGGTCCTCCGCAACCCCGCCCCGAGGCTTCGAACATCTCCCTGGCCAAATCCGACGACCACGGCTTGGTGCCCGGCCGGACGTGCGGGAACATGCGCTGCTGGGCTGACGCCACACGCGCGCCTCTGCAGGGCACCATCCACCAGCATCCCAGCCCGCCAAGGCCTGTCCGCCGTGACCTCGAGTAGGTGCCGCATTACGTTCCTTTCGCGGCTGTCCAGGCCGCCTCCGGGTGCTCCGGCAATCCGTTCTCAGCTTCGCAGGGCATCATGCATCTTGACATGGGCTGACGCTGTGTCAGTGGTCTGCCGTGAGGGCGGCTGGACAAAGGGGGACAGTTTCCGACTTCTCCTGCCATGGCGGGCATGGGAGTGGACCCGCTTGACCCTGGCGCGTTTTGGCGTTGGCGCCAGCGTCGCGTAAGATGACCGTTTCGGGGAGTGTCGGCCCGCGACAAATGCGAGTTGGTGAGCCGCCGGGGTTTGGGTGGTTCGGAAAGGAGCGTCTGCTGTTCCCGTGGCGCGACCGTTTGGTGACATGCCCCCGGATCGGGGGTTTTCGAAATGGCCGGCCGCCGCCAGATGTCAGACCCGGGCATCCGCGACGGGCGAGTCCGGCCCCCGAGGCGCCAAAGCCGCATTTGGTCCGCACCACACTACGTGACAACCTGGGGAAATCGGCAGCCTCGAGCGACGCCGGGCCGCTCACGGCCGGGCGGACAGAAATCATGCTCCCCGGCGAACACGCCCAACGTCTTTCCGCTGGTGGCCACCGCTTAGTCGCCATATGTCTGCGCACATCGCATCGTTGGGTGGCGGCCAGTAATCACCGAAATTGGTCACGTAATTCCATATTGCCAATCGGCCAAAATAGATGCCATCCATCACGGCAGCAATGGAATTGTAGCATGGCTGGCGCAACCCATGGTAATCCACAGGCGACCCGATGGGTTTGAACTGGATGGATGATGTAGCTAGCAGCCTGAGCAGCGCTGGTTCCATCACTGCGCACCAGTGGGCAACTCCCAGTCGCGGACTTACCTCAATAATACCACGTAACAGCCCCAATCGCATCAGGGATGCTGCGTGGATGCCACGCCTTTGCTTGGCAATGGCGAAGCGTGAAATTTCGGCGGTATAGCGAAGTGGCATATCATCTGGCAGGGCGGATCCGCAAACGCGTTGCAGGGGGAAGCTGTCTGTTGGACTGCCTTCTACCGGGAGCACTAGCCGAACCGTGCCCACTACAGCCCCGGTCCGACGGCTCAGCAGCGCGATGTGCTGGGCATTGGCGTCAAACTCATCCTGCTCAACGCCGTTCTGGCCGACCAGGAAATGGCGCTCGCTGCAATACACTTCGTACCTGATACGATAGCATTCTTCAAGCAGGGCGGGCGTATCGGCAAGCGCCGACACGAACTCATATGATACCGAACTGACTGCGTCTGCTACGGCAGCCGAATGGCTCATCTTCGTTCACCTTTCTGATTATGGTGCCGCCAGCGTTCTCAGCAATCAGCCGCAAACCGCCCAACGCTTGCACCATCGTTGCTGCTCACCTCCCTCTGGGACAAAGTGTGTTCTGGCCTGATCCTTCAAGGGAGCATACTTGGCACGCCGCCGTCACGGCGCGGTGCCGACTGTGGTGTGGAAGTTGGATTTGGATGCCTAGCCAAGCCTAACACCTCTTGCAATCGCGTCGATCCGTCTGGTTCGCTGGCGCGGCGTTTCCGCCCAGCCGCGCCTCCCCACACATCCAGTCTCCCTAAAGTTTCTCTTCGATTTGACCGGGCGCAGGCAAATTTAATCTCTGGAGCCTCTTGCAAAATCACGCGGACGGCGTGATTTTTTTGCCACCTCGTATGGATTTCGCGAGACGCCCGCATCCGCTTGGGGTATTACGGAGTTGCAACCACCAGATACCAACCAAGCAACGAGGATGCGGGCGATGTCGCTGAAGGACACACTATCCACATACTGGCTCCGCGTGCAAGGGGAACTTCTGCCCTGGCTGGACGATG
>Ga0302320_10009152_pt1 | contig 21349 bp, 13 predicted proteins | sample Bog_T0_3_FD_202130 | JGI IMG/M metagenome (GOLD analysis project Ga0302320, IMG submission 202130) | Peat permafrost microbial communities from Stordalen Mire near Abisko, Sweden - Bog_T0_3 | ecosystem: Environmental > Terrestrial > Soil > Wetlands > Peat | place: Sweden: Abisko, Stordalen Mire...
CATTCGACAAAGCACCGGCGAGAGTTGCCGCAAGAATGGTGAGGTAGAACCACTTCGCCTGCGACGGTGTGCTTGACAATCCCACACGCCAGCCGCGCGATTCACCGAGGGCGTAGGCGGCTGAGCCCGCCAAGACGGGTACCGAAAGAAGCCCTGTGCCAATAATGCCTATCGAAAAAAGCGCGAACGCGAATGGGCCGGCCAGCGGCCGCAATGCTTGGGCTGCCTGAGCCGCGCTATCGAGGTGATCGATCCCCTTGACATGAAATGTCGCGGCGGCGGTTGCCATGATGGCCAAAGCAACCAAATTTGAAATTCCCATCCCGATCAGCGTATCGAGTCGAATCCGGGCGAGTGCGACGCCCCCTTGGGAGGGCCTGGTGAGCAACGGCTCTCTCACTGACTCCGTCTTCGTGTCCTCAACTTCTTGGGAGGCCTGCCAGAAAAATAAGTACGGGCTAATCGTTGTCCCCAGCACCGCGACCACAGTTAACCAAAAGTCCTTGCGCGTCGATAACTCTGGCCAGAACAAACCCTTAAAGAAAAGCGGCCACGAAACATGCACGACGCAAAGAGTGGCGAAGTAGGCAAACAAGGATAGCGTGAGCCATTTCAGAATCGCGACATAACGAGCGTGATGAAGAAAAATGGGACCGCACGCACACACGGCGGCGAAAACAATCAAATAGAGGGGAATCGGAATCCCCGGCGCCAACAATCGCGCCGATTCCGCCATCGCACCCAAATCAGCACCGATATTGCAGACATTCGCGAATACCAACAGCGCTACCGTGGCGTAAAGGAGCGCCGATGAATACTGGGCTCGAATGTTCGCGCCGATGCCGCGCCCGGTGGTGCGGCCAATTCGCGCGCTGATTGCCTGGATGGCCACCATCAAGGGATAAGTGAGCAGCATGGTCCAGCCGAGTTGAAAGCCAAACTGCGCCCCCGCTTGCGCATAGGTGGCAATTCCGCTGGGATCATCATCCGCGGCGCCGGTGATCAGCCCCGGACCCAGGACGCGAAGCACTTGCCGCTTGGTTGCTCCAGGTTCTTCTCGGCCTTTTGATGGCTTGCTGACGCGAACTCCCTCGGGCTCGTGAACTCGTTCGGAAGTATAGCCCCTCAAAACGTTACCCAGGCTCTGTCGACCTATTGCGCATCGGGCGATCCCTGCTTGATGTTTGTGGTGGGCAGAACTTCTCGCCTGCTTGCACTAGCGCATGTCGTTGCCAAAAAAAGAATCGCGAGGGATTTGTCCTCAAGGTTGCCCTGCGCCGCCCGAGGATCCGTAAATCTGTCCCGTGGCGAAGCTTGCTTGGTTGTCCGCCAGCAACACATAGATTCCCGCAAGCTCCCCGGGCATCCCCGCCCGACCGAACGGTGTCTGAGCGCCAAAGTGCATCTGCTTTTCGGATTTAGCCCCACCACTGACTTGCAACGGAGTCCAGACCGGCCCTGGCGCAACACCGTTGACGCGGATACCCCGCTTCGCGAGTTGCTTCGCCAATGACTTGACGAAGTTCATCGTCGCGGCCTTGGTCTGCGCATAGTCGTAGAGGTCCGGCGTAGGATCGTAAGCCTGCTCCGAAGTCGTTGCGATGATGCAAGAGCCGGGCTTCATATGGGGTACTGCCGCCTTGAGGATCCAAAAAGGCGCGTAGATATTTGTCTTCATCGTCCAGTCGAATTCCTCATTGGATATCTCGAGTAGCGAATCGTGAGCCTGCTGACGGCCGGCGTTGCTCACGACGATGTCGAGCCCTCCCAGGCCCGCCAACGCTTTTGCCACGAGGTTTCGGCAAAACTCCTCGTTGCGTAGATCACCAGGGATCGGTATTGCCTTAGATCCTGCCTCGCGAATCAGGCTCACGGCTTCTTGGGCGTCTGGTTCTTCGTCCGGCAGGTAGTTAATCGCGACGTCAGCCCCCTCTCGAGCGAAGGCAATGGCGGCGGCGCGTCCCATTCCCGAATCGCCGCCCGTGATGAGCGCGCGCCGGCCTTTGAGTCGCCCGCTGCCCTTGTAGCTGGTCTCGCCGTGATCGGGTATCGGCCGCATTATCGACGTGAGACCGGGCCAAGGCTGGCTTTGTTCGGGGAAAGGCGGCCTGGGAAATTTTGCGGTGGGGTCGATTAAGGGCGCGCTGCTCATGCTTGGGTCTCCAAAGTGGGAAGGTTCGCCTACGTTAGCCCCCCAGGATTTTCGCCAGCAGCAGGTCGGGTCGCGAGGTGTCGTCAGAGGACTCCGACCGCAACGATGTAATCTCTCGCTGGCGGCACGCTATTCTAAAATGGCATTGCCCGCGGCGCGACGCAACCCATCATCTGTCGCCGATCGTCAAAAGGACGGCAAGCACGAGCCCTGGTCACGAAGCGGGTGCTATCGGGACTATGGGTTAGCGGTTTAAATCGCCTTATGTCCGGCGAGCCTCCCTCGGATGGGCCGATTTCCCGCCGCCAAGCTCTGTTTGACAATGTCTGGAAAACTTGCCGATTTTCGATGACGTGGGTCGCGTTGTGCACCCGCATTTTTCGACACAATCGCTCACACATGACGCTCTACCCTCAGGCTGCAGAAACAGAAAGTCGCACGACCACTGCCAGCGGCGTTGCACAACCCCTGTATTTTCACTCTGGCGCGAGTCGGTTATTTGGCTGGCTGCATTTGCCGAACGAGCCGCGCGCCGCCGGCCTTGGCGTGGTTATCTGCAGCCCCTTCGGCTACGAGTCGATCTGCGCGCACCGCAGTGTGCGCGCGTTTGCCGAGGCCTTCGCCGGCGTCGGTATTCCCACCCTGCGCTTTGACTATGTGGGCACGGGCGATTCGGGTGATGTAGAAGAGAATGTCGACCACATCAAACTGTGGGCGCAAGACGTCGTCGCCGCGAGCTGCGAACTCAAGGCGCGAGCCGGTGTAGAGCGAATCTGTCTGGTGGGCATTCGGCTCGGCGCGCTGCTCGCCACCCTGGCAGCCACCGAAAGCTCGATAATCGATTCGATGATCCTGATTGGACCGGTAGTCAGCGGCAAGCGCTACCTCGGTGAGCTGCGGATGACGCAGCTCGCGGGCGCGGGATTGAGCGGTTCGCCCGAATTGGACTCAGATGGCGCAGCGCGCCGCAGTGGTGCCCAGCCGGTGGAAGCCGGAGGCTTTACGCTGTCGGCAGCCACCGTTCAAGCACTCGCAAAGATTGACTTGGTATCGAGCGCGCCCCCACCGGTGCTTTCCATGCTCATTCTCGACGGCGATACGCTGCCGTCGGCTCGCCGTTGGACTGAGCATTTGGCAAATTCGACCGTGCGAGTTGATTACAAGGCCTTGCCGGGACTTGTGGAGATGTCGATGACAGCTCCGCAGTTCGCAGCGGCGCCGCAAGCGATGATCTCAAAGTCAGTCGAATGGCTGACTGCGACGGCCTCTGAGGCACTCAAATATCCGCCGCCGCTTGCGATGAACGACGAGGCGACCGCTCCGCTCTATATCTCTGTCCCGGAACCATCGGACCGCCGCATGCGGGCGGCGCCGATCAGCGAGCGGCCCGTGGCCATACCGGCGGCTGGCATTTCACTGTTCGGCATCGTCAGTGAACCCTGCCGCAAGGAAAAGCGGCGGCGCGCAGTTATTCTGTTGAACCCGGGTGCCGACTGTCACATTGGCGCCAGCCGCATGTATGTCTCGCTGGCACGGCGCTGGGCGCGTCGCGGCTATTTTGCGCTGCGTGTGGATCTTGGCGGAATCGGCGACAGCGCGACTCGGCCGGGCAAGCGCGACGACGAAGTGTTTCCCGACGAGGCGGTCGATGACATTCAACGCGCCATCGACTTCATGCGGGCACGCTACGGCGCCACCGACATCACCGTCGCGGGACTTTGCTCCGGCGCGTATCACGCGTTGCGTGCGGCCGCAGCGGGCATCACGCTGAACCGCATCCTGATGGTCAATCCGCAGAACTATTTCTGGAAGAAGGGCATGACGCTCGAGCAGATACAGCTCGCCGAAGTAGCGCACAATCCGGGCCTGTATCGCCGCCGTATGCTCTCGATTCAAGCGTGGCGCCGAGTGTTTGCGGGTGAGACCGACCTCAAACGAATCGCGGGAATTTATCTGCAGCGCATGCGCCTGTCGGGCGAGGCGGTATTGCGCAATGTCGCCCGACGCGCGCACGTTCCTTTGCCGAATGATCTCGGCTGGGAACTTGAGAAAATAGCCGCGAGCGGCATCGGGATCACATTTCTGTTCGCATCGGGGGAGCCCGGTATCCCCCTACTCAAGCTGCAGGCGGGCTCGACGCTCGCGCGACTCAAACAACGATGCCATGTGCGAATTGTCGATAGCGGCGACCACGTCTTCAGTCGTCGCGGGCCGCGCACCCTCATGGGCAATCTCTTGAGTCAGGATCTGTTCGCCAACGTTCGCTCCGCCAACTGAGCTGCGTCGCCCTCGAGTGGTGCCGAGGGCGGCGCAGTTTGGTTGGCATCTTTCGACACTACGGTAGATCGGATCAGCTATCGAACCCGTTTCTTCAAGCAGCCGGCGGCGCTCTCACAGCCGGTGGGTGACGGACGTGTTCGCCCCATCCTCGGCGCGAAGGCCGCCAAGACAGGCGGTGAACTCGGCACCGAACAGGAAAATCTGCGCCGTGTAGTACAGCCAAAGCAGCAACGCGGCGAACGAGGAGGCGGCACCGAATGCGGAGGGCTGCGTTGAATGGGACAGATAAATCCCGATCGCCCAGCGACCGCCGTCGAATAGCAGCGCGGTCAGGACACCTCCGGCCATCACCACCAACCAGGGCAGCCGGCGGGCCGGCATATAGCGATAGATCAGGCCGAACAAGCACGACACCAACACGAGGGAAATCAGAAAATCGATGCTGCTCACGATACCGATCAGCGCCGCGTGAGCCGCAATTCTCAGGCGAACTGCCGACAGCACCGTCGTGACCGTCAGCGACACGAGCAGCAAGAATCCGAGCGCCAGAATAAATCCCAGGGAAAGAAATCGAGTCTTGATCCAGCCACGCCAGCCTGACGCGGCAAGCACGCCGCTGCCCCAGATTCTTTCCAACGCCTCCTCCAACGCCGCAAGCACCGTGGTCGCCCCGATCAGCAAGGTCGCAATGCTGATGACCGTGGCGAGTACGCCTTGGGTTTGTTGAGAGCTTTTCATCGCGCCGAGCAAAATCGACGCTGTCGCCGGCCCAAACAGTGACTTAAGCTGCGCGCCAATTTGGATGTAAGCTGAATTTTGTCCGACGATCCAGCCCGCGAGAGTCAGCAAAATGATGAGCAGAGGCGCCAGAGAAAAGGCACAGAAGAACGCCAGAGCCGCGCCCATGGTCGATCCATTATCCGCGCTCCAATGCCGTCCTGCGCAGAGCAGGAAAGTTGAAATTGTCTTGCTGACACTCACCATCTCTCCATTGTTTGTCGGAATTTATCCCGCTCGCTACGGTCCGACCATTGAATGCGATACTCCCATAGGGCGCCCTTATCCACTATCGGCATTCGCCTACATACCAGCAGCTGCAGGAAGTCGCGATGAAACGTCTATGGAGATCTGTTGCGAGACATATCAGCCGATTTGCGCTTGGCGGCCGCGTGCCGCTCATGGGTTTGACGACCACTCTCGGCCTTATCCCGGCTTTCGCGGCGCTGATCCGCCGCGCCCACCGATACTTGAATGCGGCGCGCGAGGGCCACGCCGCCGCCGTGGCAGGATGGGTCTTGGGGTGCGCGGATGGCTGATCCGAGCGAACATTTCATTCGGGTACGCGGCGCTCGAGATCACAACCTAAAAAATGTCGATGTCCATCTCCCGCGCGATTCTCTGGTGGTGTTCACCGGCGTCTCCGGTTCTGGAAAGTCTTCTCTCGCCTTCGGCACGCTGTATGCCGAGGCGCAACGCCGCTACTTCGAATCCGTAAGCCCTTACGCCCGACGCTTGATCGACCAGGTTGCCGTGCCCGATATCGATTCCATCGAGGGCTTGCCCCCGGCAGTGGCGCTGCAGCAGCAGCGCGGCGGTGGCAGCACCCGATCCTCCGTTGGCAGCATCACGACCTTGAATAACCTGCTGCGAATGCTGTATTCGCGAGCCGGCAACTACCCGGCGGGGCAATCGATGTTATTTGCGGAAGACTTTTCCGCTAATACGCCGCAGGGCGCCTGCCCTGAGTGCCACGGTCTGGGACGCATTTACGATGTCACTGAAAAAGCCATGGTGCCGGATGATCGATTGAGCATTCGCGGCCGTGCCATCGTTGCCTGGCCGCCGGCATGGCACGGGCAAAATCTGCGCGACATCCTGGTGACATTGGGTTTCGATGTCGATAAGCCCTGGCGTGACCTTTCAAAAAAAGACCGACATTGGATCTTGTATACCGACGAGCAACCCACGGTTCCCGTGTATGCGGGATTCACGCCGGCGGAAACGCGGCGCGCGCTCAAACGCAACATGGAACCGAGCTATCAAGGGACTTTCACCGGAGTCCGCAAGTACGTGTTGCAGACCTTTCGCACCACGCAGAGCGCGCTGATGAAAAAGCGTGCGGCACGGTTCTTAAGTTCGACACGATGCCCCATGTGCCACGGCAAGCGTTTAAAGCCGGAGGCACTGTCGGTGACCTTTGCCGGCCTCGATATCGCGCAATTGTCACATCTGACATTGCAGGAGTTGGCGCAACGGCTGATCCCCGCTGCGTCCGGCTTCGGCGGGACCGAAGCGCGGCACGACGCGAGATTGCCGGAGGAGAAGCGGATCGCGGCCGAGCGCATCGCGCGCAATGTCATCGAGCGGATTCGCACGTTGGAGCACTTAGGATTGGGCTATCTGTCATTGGAGCGCGCCACCCCGACCCTATCGCCCGGCGAATTGCAGCGACTGCGTCTGGCGACGCAAATCCGCTCGCAACTATTCGGCGTTTTGTACGTACTCGATGAACCGTCCGCGGGGCTGCATCCTTGCGACACGCGCGCACTTCTCGAGGCGATGCAATTGCTGAAACGCTGCGGCAACTCCGTCATCGTTGTGGAACACGACTTGGACCTCATCCGGCAGGCCGACTGGATCATCGATGTGGGTCCCGGCGCCGGTCAGCACGGCGGTTCGGTTTTATATAGCGGGCCACTGCAGGGTCTGCGCGCGGTTGCCCAATCACAAACGGGACGCTATCTCTTCGCTGCGCCGCCGCCCCGCAACGGCCACCCACGATCGCCCCGGGGCTGGCTTGAGCTCTCGAATATCGGGCGCAATAACCTGCGCGGCGTCGACGTCAAGTTTCCGAGAGGCGTGCTGACTGTCGTCACCGGTGTCTCGGGCGCCGGCAAATCCAGCCTGGTGAGCCAGGCGCTGGTAGATCTGTTGTCTGAGCGCCTATTGGGTGTCCGGAAGAGCCTCACAACCGACGACGGCGAGGAACCGGCGCTGATTGCCGAGGAGGCGACACGCGGCGCCTTGGGCTCCGGGTGGGAGCACATCAAGCGCTTGGTGACGGTCGATCAAAAACCGATTGGCCGCACGCCGCGCTCGAACCTCGCCACTTACATCGGCTTTTTCGACGAGATTCGCCGTCTTTTTGCTGCAACTCCCGCAGCCAAGTCGCGACGCTATCGCGCTGGCCGATTCTCGTTCAACGTGCTAGGCGGCCGTTGTCCCGTATGCGAGGGCGAAGGCTCTGTAAGCGTTGAGTTGCTGTTCATGCCGAGTGTGTATGCTCCCTGCCCGACCTGTCACGGTGCACGTTATAACGAGAAAACCCTCGAGGTTCAGTTGCGGGGTAAAAACATCGCCGCGGTGCTGCACTTGAATGTCGACGACGCTTGCGAATTCTTCGCCGATCAGCCGAGCCTTTACCGGCCGCTGCGGCTGCTGCAAGACATCGGTCTGGGATACCTACGACTCGGACAACCGGCCACCGAACTTTCCGGTGGCGAGGCGCAACGCCTGAAGCTCGCCACCGAGCTGCAGCGCGTGCCGCGCGGCTCGACGTTGTACGTGATCGACGAACCCTCCATTGGCTTGCACCCGGCCGATGTCGATAAGTTGATGGTACAGCTCGAGGTGCTGATCGAATCCGGCAACACCGTGATTCTTGCCGAGCATGAAATGCGCGTCGCGGCAGCGGCCGACTGGATCATTGATCTGGGTCCCGGCGCGGGGGATCAGGGCGGCCGCATCGTGGCGCTGGGGACTCCCGCGGACATCGCTGCAAACCCCGCGAGTAAGACCGGCGCCTTTCTGGCTCTCTGGCTCGCCTGAAGCGCGCGCGCTGAACCCTACTCCGTTTGACCGGCATTTCCTACATGCAGGCGGCGGTATTGCCGCTGCACAGGCAACGCGCCGCGGCGCAGCCTCGGTTCGGTGCGCAACCGCGCCTAACATCCACACTTGAGGAGAAATGATATGAAGCAGATCCTGGCGACCCTGGCGCTGGCACTTCCGATGGCGGCATTCTCGGCCGACGCAACGCCGGATGCCGCGTTCTACAAAAGCGCAGCGCAGGGAGGGATCGCAGAAGTCGATGCGGCGACCCTGGCCGAGCAGAAATCGGACAATGCCAGCGTCAAGGATTTCGCCGCCATGATGGTCAAGGACCACAGCGCGGCGAACGACAAGCTGAAGAGCATTGCGTCTTCGAAGAACCTCTCGCTGCCGACGAGCCCCAGTGTTCGACAAATGGCGACCAAGGCCAAATTGGATATGCTCTCAGGCGAGACTTTTGATAAGTCTTATATCAAGGCGATGATCAAAGACCATCAACAGACCATCGCCCTGTTCAAGAAAGAGGCGATGTCGGGTGAAGATACCGACGCCAAAGCGTTTGCAGCGGCGACTCTGCCGACGCTGCGCTCGCATTTGAAGAAAATCAACTCGATCGCCGCGAGCGCCGGCGTGACGAGCAACTGAGACAGTTGAGCTATGCGTGGGTTGCGCAGGCGAGTGTGCAACTCACGCCGCCCGACGCGACCTTTTTCCAGCCGCCTTTTTCGGCGGCTTACCCGCGTTGACCGCGCCACCGCGCCTTTCCAGACTGGCCTTTAGCGCATCCATCAGGTCGATGACATTGCCGTCGCGTTTTTCCGGCAGGGACTCCGCCAGGGATATCTGCTTGCCCTGGACCTTCTTTTTAATCTGCGCTTCAACTCTGGCACGGTGTTCGTCGACAAATTCGTTGGGATCAAAACGCTTGGCAGAAAGGTGGTCGATCAGCTGCCGCGCGAGTTTCACCTCCGCATCGGACACTTTGGTGGTATCGCGCCCAAAGTCTTTCAGCTGCCGAACTTCCGCTTTGAAATGCAGTTGATGCAGGACTAGTCCCTCTTCGATCGAGCGGATGATGATCACATGCTCCTTGCCTCGAGATGTCCATTTGCCGACCGCACAGCGCTGCTCTTGCCGCAATGCCGTGGCCAGGAGCGCATACGGCTTTCCAGCACCCTTGTCGGGTAGCAGATAGTACGTCGCCATAAAGTACACGGGATCCACCGATTCCAGCGGGACGAACTGCGCAATGGTCAGTTCCGGCGAGGTCACATCCTCGAGCATTTTCAGTTCCTGCGGCGTGAACGTGACATGCTTGCCCTTCTCGAATTCATAGCCCTTGATCATGTCGGAGCGGTCGACCCGTTTACCGTCGTTAACAGCAATGAACTGCTCTTTAACCCGGGAGCCGTCGGATTTTCGAAGCAGATGAAAGGCGATGCGCTCGGAGGCCACCGTGGCCGAATACAGCTTTACGGGGATGGCAACTAAGCCAAATGAAATAGTCACGCTGGCGATCGGCCGCGATGCTGAAGCCATGAATAAACCTCCGCGCTCAGGCGAGTTTGAGCACCTGATCGTGCTCGTCAGTAATCCAGATAGTGATTCGAGAATCCGACCATTGGCCCGTGGGCTGTTCGACCACCGGTTCGTTGGCGCTGCGTTGTTTGTCGATCCACTCGCTCAAGGATTGCTGCGCCTCGTCGAGCCGGTCGAACCGGGCGCGCTCCCCTACCTTTGAGTCCATTAATTTGAACGCCATGAAAGTTTCCGTGTCGATGTGTGCACCCGTTAGAGTACCGGGCGAACCCCAACACGGACTATTCTGCTGCCGCGTGACCGACTGTAGGACTCCTCCGAATCTCAACCATCCGCGGCTGAGGCGATCTCAGTTTGCTGTTCGATCTCTTTCGACGCATTGGCGTCGGCAGGAGGCGCGGCCGCGGCGAACGCCGGGGTGACGGGCTGCGACATGTTCGCCGCCGGCGTGCTGGCCATGCCCTGATCCATGACCGCGCGCATGTGATTTTGCATCTCTTGCACGTCATTCAGCGCGATCTCAACCTGTGCAGACTTCGTACACTCCGTCCCGCCCTTGCTGGTCAGCACCACAGCGTCGACTGCGCCTCCGTCCCCTTTGGGTCCGGAAGTGACCTCCACCACGTCACCCTCGCTCATGGAGCAGCGCCGCCCGGAGGGATCGACCAAATCAAGGTCGGAAGACACCACGAAGGCATGATTCTGCTGATCCGACAGCTCTTGCACGACACTGCCCGCGCCTGCCGGCGGTGTGCGATTCTGTGCGTTGTCGGTCGCTTCAGCCGCCTCCTGCTTGACTTGACGCGCGACCTCCTCATTCAGCATCTGTTTGATTTGCGGGGTCACGGGCGCGGCGTTCGACGGCTGCGGATCGGAGCCCTGATCTTTGGTCGTGTAGGCGACGTACAACGTCGCGGCCAGCATGTAATCGGTCAGCCACTGGGTCGGCGATTGATACGCTGACTCAGGCTGGAAGAAACCCTGGTAATGGCTGTACCAGGGGGTCGAGTTGTTATATGGCCAGTTGAATTTCTGCGGCGCAGCGACCTTGTTGCCAACCCACTGATAAAAATTTGGTGCGTAATAGCGCGAAGTCGCATACACGTCGAGGTTCGTGCCGTTGTACGTGTAGGGCCTGTAAATCTGGTGAAACAATTGCCCCTGAACGACGAAGGTGCGGTGATCCAATTGCTGGCCCCGAAAAGTGTACGGATGCTGTACATACGGGATGCCCTTGGCGGGAATATACGCCCTGGAGCGGTCGGCACTCTGCACCATCACCCGGCGGCTGCCGTCGATCGCGTGATGAATCACCATGCCTTTACTGGGATTGCGCACATCCATGACGGAGCCGTCCGAGGCGGTGCGGATAATGCTGCCATTGTGGCCTTGCATCTCTTTGCTGCCGCGGGGAGCGGGCAAACCGGGGACGCTCTTGGCCGGAACCTGCGGGCCGGTCGGCACGGGCCGCGCCAGGTTGTTGAGGTTAGGCGTCGACTGACGATTGGTCGCAGAATTTTGATTTAGAAGCGCCGCCAGCGGATTTTTGTTGCCGGTCGCGGCATTATTCCCCGTGGCGGTATTGCCGTTATTGCCGTTATTGAGAAACTTTTGTGCCTGGGGAGACAGCGCCGGCGCCGTGTGCCCGGCCGAATTATTGTTTGCCCCGCCAAACATGCTGAACAGGTTGTTCTGCGCACCCGTCGCCGGTTTTTGCGGCACGGGCACCACCGGCCGTTTGACCGGCTGTTGAGTGTTGTTGGTTTGCGCGCCCGCGGGCGTTGCCGACAACAAGGCGCCGAGCACCGTCAGCGCGGCCGTGCGGCCGTTGGATTGGGAAGACCTCATCGCATACTCCTGTGGCTCGCTATTGAGTGCTCACGATTTCGAACGATTGGCCTGCATTGTGCAGGTTCGGATTTTGTTTGTGCTGAGATACCTTGGGAACTTCGTCGTCGACATAGGCCGCAAGGTCAAAGGTCTTGATGTAGCCGTTGTGTCGGGAATCCGCGTCGCCCTGTAGCCCGTGCAGGAGCACCCAGGTAAAGAGCCCGTGCCCATCCTGGCCTTCGAGGGCCGACTGCTCCCGCGTCGACGCCGACAGCACGGTACTGCCGACCGCACCGGAAAGGACCGTCACCGCGCCGTTTTCCTCAAGACCCCGCGTCGTCAGCATCATGGCATCGCCCGCGGCGCCCGACTGGCAGGTGTCGAGCAGCAGCAGCTTGCGCGTGGCGGGAATGCTGGCGATGAGCTGGCGAAGCTCGGTGCCGCTCAACGTGTCGCGGCGGATCGCCTCCACACTCGTGCCCTTCACGTTGGAGGTAATCAAGTAGTACTCCGGATTCGCCAGATCCCCCTCGACGGTCCCATGAGTCGCGGCATAGAACAGGAACACGTCTTGAGGATCGATGGAGCGGTAGCGCTCAAATGCACTCATGATGGCGGCCTTGGTCGTGGTGGCCTTCGTCGTCAATGTCTGAATGTTGACTTTGCTGAACAGCGGCGCCGCCTTTTTTTCGAGTACCTGCGCGATCGCCGTCGCGTCGGCGACCGAAAACTCGAGATTATTGCCCGCCACGTCGAATTCCTGAATTCCGACCACCAACGCTTGCAGCTGCGGTTTGCCCGACGCATCGAAGTTCGCTGCGATACTGGTTGCGGCGGCATTGGACTGCACCGAGCCGTCGGCATTGAACGCGACGATGCGGATATCATTGCGATGCGGTTCGAGTTTCACATGAATCGTCCGGGATTGGACGCCCCCTGCAGCGGGATCTCCCGCAACCTGGGATACCGCCGAGCCGTTGACCAGAGTGCGCACATTGCCGACTCCACCGCCCCGATCCGTGATGCGAACCTGCAGATCAATCTCTTTGGCACTGGTCTCCGCCGGCGCATCCACTATCGCGATATCCGGTGGTGGTTTCACGGTGGCGATCGTCGGCAGCGCCGCGGGCATGGGCTGACCGTTTAATGCCAGGCGGACCAAATCCGGACGGTAAAATTTCTCCCGATAGGCCTCGATGCCCGACACCTCGCCGTGCGCTCGAACGTTCAGATATTCCTCGGCCCCGTCGCCTTGAAAGTCGTAGTAACCCTGCGGCGTAATTCTCAAGACCGAGCCGCCCCGAAACGCGATCAGGCGCACCCGTTCCGTGCCGCTGGCAACGTCCCACAACCGGATGGTCGAATCCGCGCTTGCGGAGGCAAGCAATGCGCCGTCAGGCGAGAACGCAATGGACTCCACCAGGTCCGAATGGCCGGCCAGGGTTTTCAATTCCCGCGAGCCGGAAATATCCCAGAGCTTGATGATGCCATTCTCATCGCTGGAGGCGAGCCGCGGATTTTTTGGATCGAAACTGACTGAGGTGACGGCCGCAGCGTGCCCTTGGAAGGCATGTTGCTCTTTGCCGGCCTGCACGTCCCATAGCCGCACGGTTTTATCGCCGCCGCCCGATGCCAGCGTGCGGCCGTCGGGAGAGAAGGCGACTGACCCGACCCAACTGGTGTGGCCACTGAGCGTGTGAAGCTCCCGACCCGCGGCCACGTCCCAGATCTTGATGATGGAGCGAGCATCCCCGGACGCAAGCGAGCGCCCGTCCGGAGAGAATGCCACCGCCTCAACCGAGGCCGCATGCCCCGTCAGCGTCTTGAGTTCCGCGCCGTCCGGCAGTCGCCAAAGCTTGATCGAATTGTCGGCGGTTCCCGCGGCGAGCGTATGGCCATCGGGCGAAATGGCGATTGACGCGCTGCCGCTTTGCGCATTGCCCACCGCGAATGTGTGTAGCGCCCGTCCCGTCACGATGTCCCAGAGCTTGACGGTGCGATCTCCGCTCCTCGAGGCCACCGCATGATTGTCAGATGAGAACGCGACGGAGCCCACCCAATTGTCATGCGCGGGTATCTGCCGCAGGACGTGACCATCCGTCACCAGCCACAATCGCAAGGCCCGATCCGCGCCGCCCGAGATCAGCATCTTGCCGTTAGCAGAAAACGCCAACGACTTGACGAAATCCGCGTGACCCTCGAGGGTCTTCAGCTTCTCGCCGCTCGCGACGCTCCAGAGCTTGATCGAGTGGTCTGCGCCAGCGGTGGCGAGCTCGCGCCCGTCGGGCGAGAAGCTGACGGATTCGACCCAGCCCGCATCGGCAGCGAGCGTTCGCAGCGGCTGACCTGTCGAGGCATCCCACAGCCGGGCACTGTGGTCGTAGCCGCCCGAGGCGATGCGTCCTCCTTTCGCGCAGGCAACCGCCCAGACTTCGCTGGTATGCCCACTCAAGGTGCGCACTTCGCGTCCGCTTGCCGTGTCCCACAGCTTGACCGAGTGATCCCAACTTGCCGAGGCCAGCATCGAACTCGGCGCCGGACACATCGCCACCGCACTGACGCGGCCGCTGTGGCCACTCAAGGTCTTGAGCTCGCGGCCTGAGTTGACGTCCCAGAGCTTCACCGTCTTGTCGACGCTACCCGAGGCGAGCGTGCGATCGTCGGAGGAAAAGGCCAGCGAAGTGACGGCATCGCGATGCGCGCTTAAGGTCTTAAGTTCCGTGCCCGCGGCGGCATCCCAGAGCTTGATGGTATGATCGGCGCTGCCCGAGGCGAGCGTTCGGCCGTTGGAGGTGAAAGCGACGGCGTTGATGGGCCCCGTGTGCCCTTTGAGGACGCGTAACTGCCGCCCGGTGGCCACTTCCCAGACCACGACCGTGCCGTCGTGCGCACCGGCCGCCAAGAGCGCCCCGTCCGGCGACAGGCTGACGGCATCCACTACGCCGGACTCGAGTTTGAGCATTCGGAATTCGCGCAGGGTCGCGACGTCCCACACGAGAGCCAGTCCGTCTTCGCCGCCCGAGGCGAGCAGGCGACCGTTGGATGAGAACGCTACGGAGTGGACGACGTTCGAATGTCCCAATTGGGCGAACACATCGGGCCCATCGGCAGCCAGGGCGCCGCCACACGCCAGCGCCGCCAATACGGCAGTCGTCCTCGCTCGCGATGCAACGCGGCGAAACGCTCGAAATCGATCCCTTCGGTCGTCCCGCAAATTCACGAGGTTCGGCTCTTAAGTTGGTCCCCTTATTCTATAGATGATACCCGCAAGGCTGTGTTTTCTCTAACCTGCGGGCGGCGCTGCCCTGCTGAGCAGCAATCGATTACATATTCCGCTCGCCGAGCCCTCCGAAATCCGAGGATTAACGGTATAGCCACAATCTCTGGGCGGCCATCGTGCGCCAAAGAATGGCGGTCCTGCTGAAAGCTCGTACCGATATGGGGCGCCAAGCGAAGGGATCGAGAAAAACTAATTCTGTCATGCAACCCTAATTAGTTTAGTCTGCAGCGTCGACTCTCTGCGGAACGCGCGTGCCCGCGTTGTTTCCCGCTCCCTGTCGTCAGTCTCGGTTCCGTCGGCGGCTTCCTACGCTGCGACGTTCCGGCAGTTGATGCCGATCAAGCCATCGTCTTACAGAATCTAGGGCGGCCTCGCGCGCCTAATGACACGCGAGATTGGTGTCAAGCGCACTCGAGGTGATGATTGCATGAGAAAGCCACCGATGAAACACAGCGAGGCCGCTCACCTACTCCACATTGCCAGATGAGCGTGCACGCGATCAAAGTGCTGCTGGTTGAGGACTCCTCGGTGCTGGCCGAGCATTTAGCCGAGACCATCAGCGGATTTCCGGAGATAGACCTCATTAAATCCGTGGACTCCGAAGCGTCCGCTCTGGCGGAGATTCGTAAACGGCGCATCGATGTGCTGGTGCTCGACCTACAACTCAAGCAAGGCTCGGGTTTCGGCATTCTTCGCGCGCTCGCCGGCATGCACCAAAAGCCCTGCATAATTGTTTTAACCAACCACGATTCGACCGCCTACGAGCAACAGGCGGTCTCCTTGGGGGCGCGCTACTTTCTTGACAAGGCCCGGGATTTTCAGCGCCTGCCGGAGATTTTGCGAGAAATAGTGGCCTCCGTTGGTAGTGCAGTTGCCGATAATCACCGATAGCTCAGACCAAGCGCTCCTCGATCGCCTGCAGCGTGCCGCGTTTGACTATTTCACCGCGTACAGCAACGCCGACAACGGACTCGTCGCCGACACCTCTCGGTCGAACTCCCCGTGCAGCATTGCGGTGGTGGGATTCGGACTGTCCTGCTATCCGATCGCGGTGGAACGCGGTTGGATTCGCCGCGAGCTCGCGGCCGAGCGAGTCTTGCACACGTTGAAGTTCTTTGCCGAGAGTGAGCAAAGTGTGCAGCCTGAGGCGAGCGGCTACCGCGGCTTCTACTATCATTTCTTGAGCATGCGCAGCGGCCGGCGCGCATGGCAGTGCGAAGTATCGCTGATTGATACGGCTTTACTGCTCGCGGGAGTCCTGACCGCGGCTCAGTATTTCGATGCACGCGGCGAGGCGCGGCTGCGCGCGCTCGCGCAGGATCTCTATGAGCGCGTCGACTGGACCTGGGCGCTCAATCACGGCGATACCTTGGCACAAGGCTGGACGCCGGAAACGGGATTTCTTCGCTACGGCTGGGAAGGGTATAACGAAGCGACGCTGCTGTATGTCTTGGGTATCGCGTCGCCGACACACCCGCTACCCCCGGAAAGCTTCGGCCACTGGACCTTTACCTATCAATGGGAGAATTTGCTCGGCATCGACACGCTCTATTCCGGACCTCTGTTTACCCACTTGTTTTCTCATGCCTGGCTGGATTTCCGAGGCATTCGGGACGCATTTATGCGTCAAGTGGGCAGCGACTACTTCGAGAACACCCGTAGCGCGGTCGCGATTCAGCGCGAATACGCGGCGCGCAATCCGCGCGCATTCGCAGGTTACAGCAGAGATCTATGGGGCATCACCGCCGGCGATGGACCGAGCAATTCGCAAAAAGCACTGACGCCGCGCGATCGTCGATATTTCGGCTATATGGCCCGAGGCGCTCCTTATGGTCCGGACGACGGCACTTTGGCGCCGTGGGCCATGTTGGCGACGGTCCCGTTTGCGCCCGAAGCGGCGCTGTACGGGACACGTCACCTGCTGACGCAATACCCCGCGGTGTGCCCGCACGATCGATTCGTGAGCGGCGTCAATCCCAGTTATCAGAGCAACGGGGTCGCATGGCTCTCCGAGGGGTGGTACGGCCTCGACCAGGGTCTGCTCGTCATGATGATTGAGAATTATCGAAGCGACTTGGTGTGGAATCTGACACGCGACTCTGCGCTGTTTCAAACGGGTCTGCGTCGAGCGGGCTTTGCCGGCGGATGGTTGGGCTAATGACGCGCAGCGACCTCCTCTATCTGCAACGTGTTCGCCCACCTGATTGGGTGAACCCTGTGCCGCGCGCTCAATACGATCTTGTCATCATCGGCGCCGGCCCCGCGGGCCATGGCGCAGCCACGCTTGCCCTTGCTCTAGGGCTCAAGGTCGCGCTGGTCGAACGGGCTAATCTCGGCGGCAATTCCTTGAACGCCGGCTCGATTCCTTCCAAGGCTCTTGTGCGCAGCGGCCGCGCGTTCGAACAAATGGTCAACAGCCCGGCCTTCGGCGGGCCGGGGTTGAGCGAGCCTGCAGCAGATTTCCGCGCGGTCATGCAACGCATGCATGCGATTCGCAGCCGGATTGCCGAATCCGTGTCCGCCGAACGGCTCAAGGGACTTGGAGTCGATTTGTATTTTGGCGACGGCCGCTTCACGGACCGGCACGCGATTGACGCGGGCGGCTGCACCTTGCGTTTTAACAAGGCGCTGCTTGCCACGGGCGCGCGGCCGCGCACGTCGGCCATTCCGGGGCTCGCGGCTGCCGGCTATCTGACGAGCAGCTCTTTTTTTGAACTTGATCGTCTTCCACCGAGGTTGGCGGTCATCGGCGGCGGCCCATTAGGGTGCGAGATGGCGCAGACGTTCGCGCACATGGGCTGCAAGGTCACCATCCTGCAAAATGACCCCAAGTTTCTGCCGCGCGAAGAACGCGATGCCGCCGAGCTTCTGTCGCTGTCCTTGGCACGATCGGGTGTGGACACTCGCCTCAACACGACCATCATCGGCGCGAGCGCTCGCGATGGCGAGAAATTCATCGAGGCTGAGAACAATGGCGTTCGATATACGCTCGCGGTCGACGAAATCTTGCTAAGCATCGGCCGAGTTGCCAATTCGCAAGACTTGCATCTCGAGGCCGCCGGCATCGCTGCAGCGTCCGATGGACACATCCCAATCGATGACTTCCTGCGCACCGCGAACCCGGATGTCTATGCGGCAGGCGATGTGTGTATGCCGGCTAAATTCGCCAACGTCGCACAGGCCTCGGGAGAGATCGCAATCCGTAATGCATTTACGGGCGCGCAGCTGCGTCACACCGCAATCGTGGCCCCGCGCTGTACGTACTGCGATCCGGAAATAGCGCATATCGGGATGCAAATCTGGGATGCAAAACGCAGCTCCATACCCGTTCATACCTATACAATTTTGATGCAGGATGTCGATCGGTCGATCACCGACGGGCGCGACGACGGCTTCGTAAAAATTCACCTTCGAGCCGGCACCGACGAGATCATTGGGGCGACCATCGTCGCATCGCGGGCGAGTGAAATGATCAACGAACTCGCGGTCATCATGCACGTGAGGCTCGGAATGCGCGAGCTTGCCGGCATAGTCCACACGTATCCGGCACAGTCCGACGCAATTCGGCTCGCCGCCCGCGCTTACATGAATTCCTGCCGTGGCCCTCGCTAAGCGCTTTCGTTCTGTGGCGATAGATCTCGGCGAGGAAGCGCCGGCCGAGATCTTGAGTGTCGAACGCCTCGAAGCGTATGCGGCGAATCTGGCGCGAACGCAGGAGGTTTATCCCTCCCGCAAAGCCGGAATTTCGCTGAGCGGCCGTCTGCGATCCAACTCCAACGCGCTCAACAGCGCATTCCAGGGGCTCGTCTTGGGGATTCGCAAAGGCGACGCCGTCACCCCGGCCGCTGCCTGGTTGGTGGACAATTTTTACATCGTCGACGAACACATCAAGGCGATTCGCCGTGATCTGCCGCCGGGGTTCTATAAGCAGCTGCCCAAACTGTCGAATGGACCTTTGCGCGGCTACCCACGCGTCTACGGGATCGCCGCAGGACTCGTGGCTCATACCGATAATCGCTTTGAATTGGATATGCTCTACCGATACTGCCGTGCTTATCAGCGCATACAGCCGCTGACAATCGGCGAGTTGTGGGCAATTGCCATTACGCTTCGGGTATTGTTGATCGACAACTTGAGTCGCCTAGCGGTGGGCATCGTCGCGAGATTATCGCTGCGCGAGCGTGCCGACGCTTTGGCCGATCAATGGCTGGAGCACGCTGGCTCGGGGGCGGCGCAAGGCGTGGTCCTCCCGGAATCCCTTTCCGTACCCTTAGCGCCAGCCTTCGCCGCTCAATTGTTTCGCAGGCTTCGTGATCACGATCCCAACGCGACGCCGGCGCTCAAGCGGCTGCACGAATTGCTCGCCTCGCAAAACGCGACGGCCGACGACATCGTGCGCAGCGAACACCAGCGGCAAGGCGCCGTCAATGTCAGCGTGCGCAACATCATCACCAGTCTGCGCCTGATATCTGCGGTCGACTGGGCTAACTTTTTCGAAAGTGTGAGCCCGGTCGATGAGTTGTTGAGGACGCAAAGCGCCTTTGGCAGTTTCGACTTCGCCACCCGTGATCTGTATCGCCATGCCATAGAAGAACTTGCCAGGCATTCGCGCCACTCGGAGCTGGAAGTCACCCGCCGCGCATTGCGGGCGGCACAAGATGCCGAGCTCTCCTCGACGCTTGATCGTCGGCCGGAGGCGCGTCTCGATCCCGGATACTACCTGGTCGCGCATGGCCGGCGGCAGCTCGAAATGGAACTGGGATTTCGCGCGCCGCTGCGTGCGCGCGTGGCGCGCGTCACTTGCCGATCAGGAGTCGCCGGCTACGCGGGTGCAATCCTTATCGTAAGCACCGCGCTCATCGCTATGCCGCTTGCGAGCGGCGCGCCGGCGGGATTCGGCCTCACGGTGGTGCTGGCATTGCTCGCCTGGATGTCGGCTTCGGACGTCGGCATCGCCGTGGTCAACCTATGGATCGCCCAATTCTGCCGCCCGCATATCCTGCCGGCATTAGAACTCAAGGAAGGGGTGCCGCACGAATTGCGAACGCTGGTCGTCGTTCCGATGCTTTTGACCTCCGCATCCGACGTGGAAGAGAACGTTCAGAATTTAGAGGTCCACCACCTTGCGACTCAGGAAGACGAAGTGCAATTTGCGCTCCTCTCAGACTGGAGTGATTCAAAAACCGAGAACGCGCCCGGTGATGCCGAGCTGCTGCGGGCCGCCGAGGATGGTATCGCCCGCTTGAACCGGATTCACGGGGTTCTGGAAGACGGCGACCGCTTCCTGCTGCTGCATCGCCCGCGTCAATGGAACGAATCGGAAGGCGTGTGGATGGGATGGGAGAGAAAGCGCGGCAAACTGCAGGAATTGAATTTGATGCTCCGCGGCTCGAGCAACACGAGATTTCACCGAGTGAATGGCCGCCCACTCACAGCGCCGAGTCAGGTTAGATATGTGATTAGTTTGGATGCCGACACGCGATTGCCGCGCGGAACGGTGCGGGCTCTGGTGGGCAAGATGGCGCATCCGCTCAACCAGCCGGTCCTCGATCTGAACTTGCGTCGCGTGACATCGGGGTACGGAATTTTGCAACCCAGGGTGACGCCATCGTTGCCGGCCGGCTCGGAGGCATCTCCGTTCCAGCGAATCTCATCGGGACCAAGCGGGATTGATCCGTATGCATTCGCCGTTTCCGACGTGTATCAGGACATGTTCGGAGAAGGCTCCTACAGCGGCAAGGGCATCTACGATGTCGCCGCCTTCGAGGCAACCTTGGAGAAACGAGTTCCCGAGAACCGTCTCCTCAGCCACGATCTCTTCGAAGGCAGCTTCGCGCGGTGCGGACTCGCGTCGGATGTCGAAGTGATCGAGGAGTATCCCGCTCGCTACGACGTCGCCGCAGCGCGCCAACACCGCTGGACGCGCGGTGATTGGCAATTGCTTCCGTGGATTCTCCGTGACCCGACGCTCACCCCGCTCGCTCGCTGGAAAATGTTCGACAACCTGCGGCGCTCCATCATCGCGCCAAGCGTCTTTTTAGGGCTGACCCTATGTTGGGTTACCGGCGCCGCGGGGATCTGGACAGCTTTTTTCATTGCCGCGCTGGTTGTACCCGTACTATTGCCGTTCGTTATCGGATGGCTGCCGCAACTGGCCGAATTACGCCACGTCGCCGCGCTTCGCGCCGCGCGCGACGAGGCGTTTCAGGCCTTGTCCCTAAGCGCGCTGCGGCTCGTTTTCCTTGCCGATCACGCCTGGACGGCCCTGGACGCGATAGCACGAACGCTGTTCCGTCTGACAATCTCCCATCGCCATTTGCTCGAGTGGACTACGAGCGCCCAGTCGAAACGCACCGAAAACGAGTCCGTGTGGGCGCTCTCCGGATACATGTGGGGAGGCTGGCTGCTCAGTGCCGGCGCAACGCTCGGCGCGATTG
>Ga0302320_10009153_pt1 | contig 21348 bp, 16 predicted proteins | sample Bog_T0_3_FD_202130 | JGI IMG/M metagenome (GOLD analysis project Ga0302320, IMG submission 202130) | Peat permafrost microbial communities from Stordalen Mire near Abisko, Sweden - Bog_T0_3 | ecosystem: Environmental > Terrestrial > Soil > Wetlands > Peat | place: Sweden: Abisko, Stordalen Mire...
CTCCGGTTGCCCTGATGGCGAACCACGGCAATTTGGCGGTCATAGCGGCGGTAGTCGTCGAGCAGTGTAGCCAGATGGTCGCGCATGAAAGTATCGGTTTAGATTATGGTACGGCATGGAGCCGGGGACCGTTTGGGCGCTATTGATCCGGCCCATAAATACAGCACCGTGCCCCATCCATTTCGCAGGCTTTATCGCGAAATGGGTGGGAGGGCAATAACACTAATTGAGGGCCGGATCAATAATCACGATGCCGTCTCAAGTTGCTCAATCGTTTCCTTCATGACGGCAGCGGATTTCACCAGGGCGCTCAGCTCGCTGGCTGGCAAGCTAACCTGCAAGATTCGCTCCACGCCATTCTGCGAGACGATGCAGGGAACCCCTAAACTCACGCCACTGAGGCCGAATTCCCCTTCCAACACCGATGAAACCGTGAGCACTCCATGTTGGTTGCGCAGGATGGCCGCGGCAATGCGCGTCAAAGCCAGGCCCACGCCGAACCACGTCGCTCCTTTGTAATCGATGATGTGATAGGCGGAATTCCTCACCTCGTCCACGATTTTGTCGCGGGCTGCCTGCGGGTTATCGCATTCCGTGCATAGGCTGCAAAATTGTTCGATGGGCAGGCCGGCCATGTTGGTCATGGACCAAGCGGCAAATTCACTGTCTCCATGCTCGCCCAGAATGTAAGCATGGACGTTATGCACATCCACTCCGCATCTTTGGCTCAATAAATAACGAAAGCGCGCGCTATCCAGAACGGTGCCCGATCCGAGGATGCGTCCGCGCGGCCAGCCGGAGCGCTTGTATGCGGCATACGTCAGGATGTCCACCGGATTGCTCACGATCAAAACCACGGCGGATGACTTCTGCTGTACGATTTCATCGATGATTTCGTGGATGATGTTGACGTTCCGGTGCAGCAGGTCCAGGCGGGACTCGCCGGGCCGTTGTTTGGATCCAGCTGTAATCGCAATCAGGTGCGCATCGGCATAATCCGCCGCCTGGGCTTCATGGATCTGGACGGAAGGGAAGAATGCCTGGCCATGCGCCAGATCGAGAACCTGCCCCATGGCCCGTTCATGGCTGTGATCCCGCAATGCGATTTCATCGGCCAAGCCGCTTTGAGCCAGTGCGTAGGCAAAGGTGGAACCCACCGCTCCGGCGCCAACAATCACAACTTTTCTCGGTTTCCAGGGGGCATCTTTCATCGATCGTTCTCCGTTGTGGCGCACACCTTCCGCGGTTATCCGCATGTCAGGCGTTCGTTTGAATTTCAAACTGCTGTCTAATCTTAGATGATGCCATGCGTCAACAGGTCTCGATTTATTCAAGGCGGTGAAGTTGCCTCACTCACAGCACCAGCACCCTAACCCCGTTTATCACCCCGCAAAGTAAAATGGAATTATGGGATATGAAAGCGTGAAGAAGATCGCCGATGCGGATTTTCCCACTCGCTGGGGAGCCTTCCGGATTCTTGGCTTCGAGGGTGTGCTGACGGCGGTCCGCCCCTGCAAGGACGGCCCTGCAAACGGCAAGGATGGGGAAATTGAGGGCTTGGTAGCCCTGGTCATGGGCGACATTCACTCCACGCCCCCGGTGGTTCGCATCCACTCGCAGTGCCTTACGGGAGATGTTTTTGGATCTTTGCGCTGCGATTGCCGCCTGCAACTGGAGCTGGCCATGCGCCGCATTGCCGAGGAAGGCGCGGGGATTCTGCTCTACGAGGCGCAGGAGGGCCGCGGCATCGGTTTGATGGCCAAACTCAAGGCCTACGAGTTGCAGGACCAGGGGTTGGACACGGTCGAGGCCAACATCGAACTGGGCTTTGCCGCGGACTGCCGCGCCTACGAGTTGCCCGCCGAGGTGCTCAAGCAGCTGGGCGTCACATCGGTCCGGTTGATGACCAACAACCCGGAAAAAGTGGCGGCGCTGGAGTCGGCCGGCATTACGGTGGTCGAGCGCATCTCCGCCGAGGTCGAGCCGCAGGAGAGCTTTGCGGATTACGTGCGCACCAAGCAGGAGAAGATGGGGCACATTCGCGAGTAACCTTGACTCTGATTCAACAGGAGTGAACATGCTCCTGCAACAAGTTGAATGTTCTCGATCAGAACAGCTCGATGGCCGGTCTGCTTTGATTGGTGTCGGACTCGCCGCCGGCTACAGCAAGGTGGGTGACTGTTTGACTGGCCATCTTGTAGTTATTGAGATGGGACTCCAGCAATGTCTTGAAAGTGACATCGAAGAGGCCGTCCCAACTGGTATGATCCTGTTCCTCGGTGATCCGCAACAAGTGGTTGCGCATCTCCACCAGCGCCTCCTGCACATGCCCCATCCTCTGCCGCATTACATCCTGGAACTGGATGTGTCCCATCGCCTCCAATAGGTGGCTCACGCCCTCCTGATGACCCGTTTCCACGCCGGAGATAACATCAAGCTGTAATAGGGAGCTACGGCTAAAATCCTCCTGCATCTCGGTCAAGTCGCGGACCAACTCCTGCAACTCGCCAAGGCCGTGCTTTTCTTCAAGCGCCTTCTTCCCCTCGACCATCTTAGCGGCCACCTTGCTGGCTGTAGCGTTAAGTTTTCCGGCAATCTCCGCGGCCGCGCTGGTGGACCGCTTGGAGAGCTCTCTGACTTCATTCGCAACCACGGAGAAGCCGCGGCCGGCACTCCCCGCGCGCGCTGCCTCGATTCCTGCGTTCAGCGCCAGCAGACTGGTCTGTTTGGCAATGGATGAAATGACTTGAATGATGGGCGTCAGGGCCTTGACATCGTCGGCCAGCAAGCGTATCTGCTCGTAGTTGCCGGTCATCTCGCAGGCCTGCTCGCCCAACTTGGCTTCCAGCTTGGAGATGAGCTGATTGTTCCGCTCGACCCGGCTGCTGGTAACTTCAGCCAGTTCCTTGCCGCCCTGGACAGACTGGGTGATGCGCTCCATCTGCTGGTTGGATTGCGCACTCAGCAGATTAAGTTGCTCGATCAGAGCCATGATCTCATGCTCTGACTCGGCGAGAGAGCCGCCGATCTGCTCGTGCATCACATCAATGTAGGGCTTGCAATCCTGGATGTCGACTTCGATGGCCTTGTGGACTGCCCGCTCACGCGATATTTCTTCGAAGCTGGAATCGCCGAAGGCCCACATCTCGGCGACGCCACGCTTGGCTCCCAACCAGTTGATCCATTCGACGACAAGTAATGGTGCAATAAGGACGAACACGATCAATCCGTAAATGCGCATCCAATCGGGAAGGATAAGTTGGCCTTGGGTCAACAATAAGGCAATTGCAAGCAGCACGCTGCAAATTAGCGCCATGACCGCTCGAATCACCATGCGCATTTTGATGCGGCGCAGCCGCAAATCGCGATCGCTCATGACTTCGGCTCCTTCATCCACATCCTTCCAAGTTCTGTAGACGGCATTGGCATATTCAAGCTACGTTCCGGGCAGAAGCTGCTTGACAACCTTGAGCAGATCGTTTCCGGATATGGGTTTCACCAGCCAGCCAGTGGCGCCGAGGCGCCTTCCCTCATCGCGCTTGGCGGTCTGGCTTTCGGTGGTCAGAGTCAGAATGGGAAAGAATCGGCAACCGGGCAGTGCGCGCACTTTTCCGATCATTTCAAGGCCGCCCATCACTGGCATATTGATGTCGGTAAGAATGAGCGCGGGCTTGAGTCCGGCATTCAACTTGTCGATCGCCTCCTGGCCGTTGCTGGCGGATTCAACTTGATAGCCGCCCATGGACAGAGTGGCTTTGAGGCTCATCAGCATGGTGGCGGAATCGTCGACAATGAGAATTGTTTTCGCCATGGTTGCCCCTTATGCCTGAAGTTTCAATGCCGGTTCCAGCCATGCCCGCAGCTCAGCGTTTTTCGGCCAGGTGGATATGCCGGTCTTCGCAGCCATCAATACCTGGAGGTTGGCGGTGTGAAGGTGGCTCAAAGCAGACAGATCCGCTTTAGCAGCGGGTCTCGTCTGAAGCCATTCAAGCAGCCCTTCCGCTTCTTCCACGCTTACCTCGTCACAAAATATGGCGCGGTTCTTCTTGAATTCGATTGGCATCAGATAATCTCCCGAATGTTGAGGATCATGAGCACCGATCCGTCTCCCATGAGCGCCGAGCCGGAGTAGGCGGACAGGTTGGAGAGGAAACCATTCAGAGGCTTCTGAATAACGCCGATGGTTTCCTGGAATCCATCGACCAGCAGGCCCAACTCTGTGTTCCCTGCCTGAACAAGGAGTACAGCTAGTTCATCGTCAGAATTCGGCTGAGGAATAGCGGAAATCCCCAGCAGGGCGTTAAGACTTTTCAACGGCACAATGCGCCCGCGCAGGACGGCCGTCTGGCTTTGTTTGATCTTATGGATGGCGCTTCTGGGAATGCGCACTGTTTCCACAACATGATCCATCGGTACGCCAAACAATTGCTGGTCGGACTCAACGATCATTACCTGCGTCACCGCCATCGAAAGGGGCAGTGAGATGCGAATCGTTGTGCCTTTGCCGAGTTCGCTGCGTAGGATCACAGTGCCATTGATCTTCTCGACTGCGGAGCGAACCACATCCATGCCTACTCCGCGGCCCGAAAGATCAGTCACAACCTTGGCTGTAGACAGGCCGGCGGCGAAGATCAGATTGATGGCCTCCTGGTCGCCGATGCGTTCCAGCGTCGCTTCGTCGATGATTCCTTTTTCGTAGGCCTTCTGTTTGATTACGGCCGGGTCAATCCCTTTGCCATCGTCGATGATCTCGATCACGACGCGGTCCGCCTGCTGTGCGGCACGGATGGTCAACTTGCCGGTTGCCGGCTTGCCCGCGGCAATCCGAACCTCGGGAGTTTCCAGCCCGTGATCCAGGCTGTTGCGAACAATGTGAATGAGCGGGTCGGCCAGCGACTCGATAATGTTCTTGTCGGCCTCGGTCTGCTCTCCTTCGAGCACCAGTTGAACTTCCTTGCCAAGCTTCCGGGAGGTGTCGCGCACCAGGCGCGGAAAACGCTGGAAGATGAAGGAGACGGCCATCATGCGAACCTGCATGATAGCGTCTTGCATCTCGTCGGCGATGCGGTTGATGATTGAGTACTGGCCCTTGATCTCGCGCGAAAGTTCGCGCACGCCGAATTGCGCTTCCGCACGCTCGGCCAAATACGGAAGCGCATTCTTCGACACCACCAGTTCGCCGATCAGGTTCATCAGGCGGTCGACCTTCGCTTGATCCACTTTGAGGCTTTTGGGGCCGGTAGGGGCATCTTCAGCGCGGCGTCCAAACTTGATCGCGTTCGGATCGTCGTCCGCGCGACGTCCAAACTTTATTCCTTCATTCGCCGTAACCTTGTCAAGGCGGTTCTCGTCCAGCGGATCGGTGTTCCGACTCGCTTCCCCTTGACCGTCTTCAATACTGCCATTTGCGCCAGCGATGCTTGAGAGAACCGCATCTGGCTGTCTTTTCTTGCATCCATCGATCCACGCTGTTAAAAGCGTATTGTGGCCGGTCGCGAGAGCGTCGTCGAGCGCCGCTTGAATGTCAGTCTGGGCAGAATGATCGCCAATTGCCCGGCAGAGATTCGTGAGCACTGCTGCAACAGACTTGAGCCGCCCAGCGTGCCATGCGGAACGATCGTCAAGCAGAAGAATCTGCCGCTGAGACGCGAGAATCTGGTTGAGCGCGGCCTGGTCGTCCTCCGAGAGTAGCGTAGCTTGCTTCGCGGTCGATGATACCTGGCTCTGTCCGCCCACTAGCCACTGCGGAGTAACGGCCAATATTTCCACCTGATCCAGAAGATAACGGTAATACTGGTCTAGCTCCTCGCGAGAGCCCGAAGTAAGCAGCTCGAATCCGAGAAGGCAACTGTAGGTGTCTAACTCGGCCAGCGGCGGCAGCGGTTCCAATAAAATGACGCGGCCCCACAGAAGCCCGGGAGCCTGTCTTGCGTTGTTCAGTGGATCGTCCCCATTGAAAAAGCATCCCCGCTGAGGTTTATAGACAATCCAATGCAGTTGCTCTCCCTGCCGGCATTGCGCAATGGCTGCCGTCCGCACGGCTTCGGGAATGCTGTCAAACGGCGGCAGCCCGGAAGCTGGAACCTCTGCTGGTGAAGCCTGAAGGTCTGTAACCGTGGAAGAAATATTGTTTGAATCGGCCGATTGGGCTTCGCCTTGGTTCGCGCTCACACTCGGCATCAGTGCTCGCAATGCTTTGACCATACGGCGAGAATCCTTGGCCCGAGAAGCATTGATGTGCTGAGAAGATTCAATATCGCCGCAAAGCACGCCCACAAGATCCATTGCTTCAAGCAAACTGTCCGCCAACTCTCGCGAGTAGGCAATATCGCCGCTTCTGACCATTCCCAGCAGGTCTTCGCCGGCATGAAGCAAAGTTGTCATCTCAGGAAAAGTGAACAGGCCGCTATTGCCCTTCAGTGTATGCACGCATCGGAAGAGTTCGTTGATGATGTCTTGATCATTGGGCGCGTCTTCCAATTGCATCAGTTTTTTGCCGGTGCTTTCCAGAAGGTCGCGGGCTTCGGAGAGGAATTGTTCCAGTAATGGGTTCGTGGGCAAGGATGCCATTAATTTGCCTCCCCCAGCATGAGCCGGGCATACGAAAGAAGCAGTAACGGGCGGACAGGTTTGATCAGATAGCTATTGGCGCCCGAGCGGTAAGCAGTTACTTCATCTCGAGCGGCGGCCTCGGTGGAAATCATGATGGCGGGCGACTGCGGAAGGTCTTGTTGGCGCAGTTCGCGCAGAAAACCAAAGCCATCGAGCTTGGGCATATTGATGTCCACGACGTAGAGATCGAAGGGCGCAACCAGGGCCTTCTCCAGGGCCTCGATGCCATTCCACGCCTCTTCAACCGCGTAACCCGCGGATTCAAGAATGCCGCGGTGATACATGCGCACGGTGGCCGCATCGTCAACAATCAGGACGCGTTTCACTTTGTCTCCAGGCCTTTCTGATAAACAATCGCTTCAGGAAATTTGCGCACCTTGAACAAAGAAGAGATGCGGCTCATCGATTCTGAGTGACCCAGGCAGATAAAGCCGCCCGGATTCATTGCTTCATAAAATGTTTCGGCGGCCGTCTGGCGCGATATGTCATCGAAATAGATGAGCAGGTTTCGGCAGAAGATCACGTCGAAGTTGCGATAGGCGAGCGTTTCCGATGGTTCGGAGAGATTGACTCGCGTGAATTCGACCGCCTCCCGAATGTCGCTGCAAAGCTGGTATTCTTCGCCGATGCTTTTGAAGTATTTCTTGAGCCAGGGGGCCGGCATATGCTGCACGGAACGAGCGGAATAGCGGCCCGCGCGCGCGCGGCGCAGGATGCTGGTGTCTATATCAGATGAGATGATCTCCACGTCCCATTCCCTGATTCCGCTCCAGTGTTCCATCAGGTACATGGCGATCGAATAGGGCTCTTCCCCGGACGACGAAGGAATGCACCAGATGCGTATCGCCTGCGTGCCGGTTCTGTGCCGCACAATCTCCGGAAGAATCGAATTGACCAGGCACTGGAACTGATACTCCTCGCGCAGAAAGTATGTTTCGTTCACCGTCATCAGGTTGGTGAGTTGTTGCAATTCCTCGCCCGAGGCCTGAAAGCGCAGGAAATTAAAGTAACCGCGAAACGTGCCCGTACCAGTTTTCTCAATTCGTTCAACCAGGCGCTTATCCACAAAGTAGCGCTTGGTCGTCTCGAAGTTAATGCCGGTCCTGCGATAGAAGAACTCCTTGAACTTCAGGAAGTCTTCGTCGCTGATAATTGCTTCGGGTTTTGTCAAGATTGCGTGTGCGGTCATGACAGCGTCAGACCTCACGAATGCGTTTGAGCGCCAGGTCGGCGGCAAACTGGATGTAAGGTTCGGACGCAAACCGTACTTTAAGCCGGATCAAAGGCTCAACGGCTGCCTCTGAAGCAACCTCGCAGAGAAGATCCACCGCGGTGGCGCAAACATTGACGTGTGTATCCTGTTCGATGACTTTGATCAGCCAGCTCTCAGCATCAGGGTGCCGCTGGGAATCGAGAATATTCACGACGAAGATGCGCACATCCGGATCGGGGTCGGCAAGCAAGGAGTGCAAAATGGGATCTACCTCGCTGCCCATTTGCTTGAATGCCTCTATAACTTCATTGCGCAGAGCCGCGTCCTCGCTGCGGAGGCAATCTACCAGTCCGCTAATTGCCGATGGATCGTTCAGGCGAAGCAGAGCGGCAAGGATCGCCTCCCGGACAGAGAGATCCTCCTCACGCTTCAAGCGGTTCACCAGCGCGGTGGCGGCGTCAGGGCAGTGGACGATCTCGCGTGCCGCCTTACGCCGGCCGGCAGCATCTGTAGTCTCCAAAGCTGCCGTCAGCTCGTCGTAGTCCCTTTCAACCTTCGGCTCGCCGCGCTCTGCCAGTTGAACGATCTTTTGTTTTACAAGACCCATGATTTTCCCCTACCACCCGGCAAGTATGAAACCAGCGTGGCGAACTTTCCTTTAACGTCCCGCCCATGCAATGAGCTGCGCGGCAACTTTCTCTGCACTGAGGACGAGGCTTGCACCGCCCTTTCTGACTAGCTCCGCGGGCATACCGTACACCACCGCCGAGTCTTCCGATTCCGCGATGGTTCTGCCGCCGCGCTTTTTGATCTCGGTAAATGCGTCCGATCCGTCGTGACCCATTCCGGTCAATAACACCGCGGTTGTTTTCACCGGATCGTAATGTTGCAGCACCGATTGTCCGAGCAACTCGACCGAGGGGTGCCACAGATACTTCGAATTCTCCGGCGCGGGCAAAACGGTGAGCCTTCCGGCTCGGTTGGCCAGCAGCATGTCAGCTCCGCCTTTCCCGATGTAGACACAGCCGGGCACAATTGGTACGGCACTGCCTGCCTCGACGACTGACAGTGCGCAACACTGATCCAGCCGCTCGGCAAAGGCCCTGGTAAACGCCGCGGGCATATGCTGCGCCACCAGCACAGGCCAGGGATAATCCGCCGGCAATCCAGTTAGAACGATCTCCAGAGCGCGTGGCCCGCCTGTGGATGCGCCGATGACGACCACGCCATCGCTTGCTCCCTTGCGCGCCAGAGCGGATGAAGCGGCAACAGCCTTTGTGCGCTCATCCCGCATGCGGCGGACCGCCGCTCCGGCGCCTATGCTCTTTGTCCCTTTGCCCTTTGGTCGGGCCCGTGCGGCGCCGCGAACCTTCGCCACCAGTTCCTCGGAGACCTTGTCAATAGAGAGAGAGATCGTTCCGCCCGGCTTGGTAACGTAATCCACCGCTCCCAGATTCAGAGCTTCGAAGGTGGCCAGCGCGCCTTGCGCGGTGAGTGAGGAAACCATCACCACAGCTACAGGCCGCTCGGCCATGATGAGAGAAAGCGCGGTCAATCCGTCCATCTCCGGCATGTTGATGTCCAATGTCACAACATCCGGCTGGAACTCCCGATTTTCACGTACCGCTTCTTCACCATTCCTGGCCTGGTGAATTTCAAAGTCCGCCTCGGCCTGAAACATCGCCATGAGTTGGCGGCGCATCAAGGCCGAGTCGTCAACAATTAACAGCTTGATCATTGCTTTATCCCGTGACCGCTGCCAGTGCCACCAGTTCCTTGTGCTCCATCAGGTGAGGCGGATCGATCAGTTGAATCATTCGTTTTTGCTTCTCGAGGTTGGCCATGCGGCTCAGCAGCCGGCTCTGGTCCTTGGAAAGCTGTGGCGCGGGTTCAATCGCCGCCTTGGGAATCTTCAACACCTCGGCCACCTGATCGACAATAAATCCGGTACGCACATCGGAGATGAGAAACACCATGATTCGCTGACGATCTGTCCGCTCCACCTGCTTGAGCCCAAGGCGCAGGCGCAGGTCGATCACCGGCAGCACGCTTCCGCGGAGATTGATGACGCCCTCGACGAACGATGGCGCCTTGGGTACACGGATGAGTTCTTCCGGCACGCGCACAATCTCCTGCACGCTGGCAATTGGCGCGCCGAACTCTTCTTTATCCAGACGGAAGATGACCACTTGTTCGTCATCATCCAGGCTATCGTTCACACCTTTGGATTGCTGATCCTCTTCGAGTTCACTCTCATTCACGGCGCTCAGTGCCTCCTTGATCACGGAATGGCCAAACAAATTGCGCGCGGTCACAATCGAAACCATGCGTTTTCCATTGTCCAATCGGCAGATAGCGGTTATTTCGGCGAGATTCCCCTCACGAGTCAGAAGTGCGGGAAGTGCGTCCACGCCGGATTTTGAGACCCGGAGTACTTCGCTCACCGCATCCACCACCACGCCCACCGAGACCCCGTCTAACGTAAGCACGACGATGCGGCTCTTCTCGTCCAAATCGCGATGCGGCAACGCGAACATGCTGCGCAGATTGACCAGCGGCAGCAGGCGGCTGCGCAGGGTCATCACACCCAGAACGTGCGACTCCGAGTGCGGCACATGAATTATCGCCTCCGGCACCTGCACAATCTCCTGCACCTCTTCAATCGCAATGGCATACTCCTGGCCATCGACATCGAAGCTGACCAGCTGCAATTCATCGCTGGTTTCTTCTTCTTCGTTTTGCGCGCTGGCCTCGACTGCCCCAGTTACGCCAGTGCTTTTTGAAATGGCCGCAATCTGAGAGAATTCGCGCTCGATGAGCTTGGCAAAGTTCAACACCATGATCATCGCGTGGCCGCCCACATCCTTGATGAGGCCCGACAGCGCTTCGGTATTCACCGTAGTGCGAATGGAACCCACGTCTTCGATATGGCTGGCTTCGACGCCGACCACGCTTGAAACGCGGTCAACCACAAAACCCACTGGCTGACCAACGTCCACAACCAGGGCGCGCGTAGAGTCGTCGTGTTCTAACTCGGGAAAGCCGAAGAGCCGGCGCAGAGAAATGATCGGCAGAACCTTGCCGCGCAGATTCGCCAGCCCTTCCAATGCGGAAGGCGCGAGCGGTACGCGCACCACTTCTGGCACGCGAATGATTTCCTTCACCGGCGACATATCCGCCGCGAAGACCTCATCCCCGGCCATGAAGGTGACGTACTGTTGCGTGCCTTGTTGTGTGTTGGAAGAGCGCTCTTCGGCCTGATCCTCTTCGATCTGGTCCTCTTCGATCGCTGCCTCGTTCAGTTGTATCTCAGGGACGAACTCCTCGAGGATAGGCTCCTCGAGAAGCGCGACTCCGCCTGTGTTCTGCTTCGATGTCCGTGTCGTCATGATGGCCTCCCCTTACGCCGCGCTCTGCAATTCATCCGCAAGAGAAGAAATCTCTTCGATGGCTGCTGCCAAATCCTCGGCGCCCTTGGACTGCTGCTGGGCTGCGCCAGCGGCTTCGGTGGCCGCCTTGTCCGCCTCGGTAGCGGCAGCGGAAATCTGCTCGATGCCCTTCTTCACTTGGCCCAGAGCCGCGGCAATTTCCTCAGCTGCGGAGAGAATCTCCTCCGTGCCCTTTTCGACAGCAAGAATGTCGGTCTCGATAGACACCAGGTCGGTTGTCGTGGTCTTGGCCTTCGCCACTTCGGTCACAGCCGATGCCACAATCTCGGTCAAATCGCGCCCTACAATGCCGATCTGATCCTGAACAGCCTTTACCAAATCCTTGATCCGGTCAGCGTTCTCTGACGAGTCATGAGCCAGGTTGCGGATGTCAGTTGCGACCACCACGAAGCCCTTGCCAAACTCTCCAGCGCGTGCAGCCTCAATGGCGCCGTTCACGGCCAGCATATTGGTCTGGATCGAAACTGTGCTGATGGCCTCGACGATTTTGTCGATCCGTCTGGACACCAGTTCCAGATCGTTCATCTGTTTGATGCTGCCGCGAGAGGCATCCGCTGAAGTGGAGAGCCCCGCAATCAGCCCGTTGACTGCCGTCTTGTTTTCGCCCAGCAGCTTCTTGATGGAAACCACTTTTCCCGCGCTGCCAGTGGCGCGCTTCTGCGCGATTTCCAATCCCTTCTCGATCTGATTGGTGGCCGCGGCGGACTCTTCAGAGGCTGCGGATTGAACTTCGGCGCCCTTGCGGATCTGGTCGAGAGCAGTCGTAATTTGAGCGCTGGAGCGGTTGATTTCCTGCACGGCCGATGAAAGCTCCTCGGCTGCAGACGCTACCTGCTCGGCGCTCTTGGCCACGTCGGTAGAGTTCTTCAAATCTTCTGCCAGTTCCGCCAGGGTCTGCGCCGCCTGCTCGCATTCGCCCAAAGCCTGGGTTTGTTCGGCCACGGTCTTGCCTGATTCTTCAGCGGCGGCGGATTGCTCCTCGGCCGCGGCGGCAATATTTTGCGAGCCCTTCAACGCTTGCTGGGATGCGACGTTGGACTGCGAAGCGTTGGCGGAGATCTCACTAATGCCCTTCACAATTTCAACCGCATCGAGGCGGATCTGCTCCAGTTGCACCGTTACAGTTTTGCCATTCTCAACTTCAGTCTCCATCGTCTTGGCGGAGGTGTTGATGCCGCCGGCGATTACCTTGACCTCTTGCTGAATCTGTCCAACCAATTCCTGAATCTGCTTGGCGCTCTTCTCCGAAGTCTCGGCCAAGGTCCGCACTTCGTCGGCGACAACCGCGAAGCCTTTGCCGTGCTTGCCGGCGCGCGCTGCTTCAATGGCCGCATTCAGGGCCAGCAGGTTGGTCTGGTCGGCAATGCGAGCAACTGCCTTGACGATGTCGCCGATATTGGCGGCTTGTGTCTCAAGCTCGGTGACCATGCGCACGGAGGCGACTTGGCGCTGCGCCGCTGTGCCAATATTGGCGATCAGGCCGGCGACATCCGCGCTGGTGCGAACGATCAGCGTTTGGCAGGCCTCGCCCTTGCTGCCGCTCAGCTCGGCGTTCTGCAATTGACGCGTGATGGCCGTGCCCACCTGTGTGAAGGCCGCCAGAGACTCTTGCGCGGCGCTCGATGCCTCTTCAGCGCCGGCCGCGATCTGATCGCTGGCGCGCTTTAATTCCTCGGCTGCCGACGATGCCTCGGCAATGCCTGAGGCCAGTTGTCCGGTGGCGGCGGCAATGCGCTCTGCTGCCTGCTGTTGTTTGGCGAGTGTCCTCGCCTTTTTGCGTTGCGCTTCCGCCTCGCGGGCGGTTACAGCCGAATTCTTTCCTTCAAAAGCAGAGATTGCCTGTACGGCAGCCTTCCTGACGAGTGCCATGGGTCCATTCCTTTTTGTGCTGGTCCTTCCAGAGTAGGAGTCCCGTGATTTTCTTAGGCTGGAATTCGCGAAGCTGTGAGAAGCGCGTAATGTATGCTTAGACGCGGAAGTGATGCGCCCAGTGGTTACAGAATCAAGTAGAGTCTCATCGCAAAGCGATTGCAATTGGAATGTGTTCCATTGCGCTCACTCTTGCGAATCTCTCCTGAATAAGGAATCAGACCGAATCAGGATGGTTGTTATCCGATTTATTTTCGGCACGCATTAAAATGCTGTGTAACAGGTGCAACCCATCGGCAAGAGAAACATTGATGACGTGCCATCGCGTTGAGAAAGTATCTTGAATCAATCGCGTACCAACGTCATGCAGGATGCATTCATATCTTCTAATGAACCTCTGATGAAGTCGATATTTTGAAGGGTACGGGCTTTAGCCCGTACATAAATCCAGCAAAATCATTGTGGGCTTTAGCCCCTGAGGGAATGCAAGCTCAATAGAAGCACTTGAACAAAGGTTCTCCAATGCGGGGATCACTCGCCGAATAAAGATCATGCACCTGCGTCGCGCTCGTTCCTGATTGCATCTCTCAGCAGCAGAAACTGCGCTTCCAACTCGTTCATGCGGATGTTGACGCTATCCAGGTCTCCGGCATCGGCTGCCTTTTCCATTTCGGTCGCAACCCTGCGAAGGCCTTCCCCGCCAACACTCGCGGAAGCGCCTCGGATCGAGTGGGCCTGCCGCGCGGAACCAGTTGTATCTCCACTTTTCAAAAGTTCCTTCAACGTCTGGATCTGTCGCGGAATATCCTCAACGAATTCCGCAAAGATGATCTGCGCCAGTTCATTGTCCCCCTCCAGACGGCCCAGCACGCCTTTCCGGTCGAAGATAGCCGCCATGTCATCAACAGATTTGGATGGAACAACATTCCCGGTCGCTGCGGGAATCGCGACTTCATCCGCGCGCAGCCATTTCGTGAGCGCATTCTGCAACACGGCCTTGATGATCGGCTTCGGCACAAAGTCATTCATGCCTGCCGCCAGGCAACTCTCGCGGTCGCTCTGCATCGCGTTGGCGGTCAAGGCGATAATCGGAATCTCGTGATTGAGCACCGCGGACTGCGGATTGCGAATCTGGCGTGTAGCCTCGATGCCGTCCATCACCGGCATGCGCATATCCATCAGCACCAAATCGTAAGAGATGGACTTGAGTGCGTTGATCGCTTCCGCACCATCGGCCACCGCGTCGGCGCGCAGGCCCAGCTTCCGGAGCATGCCCAGGGCCACCTCCCGGTTGGTGGAATTATCCTCCGCAATAAGAATTCTCCCAGTGAGATTGTCAATCGTCTGGAATTTCGACTCTGCCCTTTCGGCCTCACCGTCCAGCCCCAGACTCCGCCCCAGGCGGACCGTGAACCAGAACTCCGATCCTTTGCCCTCCTGGCTCGTCACGCCAACCTTTCCGCCCATCATCTCTACCAGTTGTTTGGAAATGGCCAGACCCAGCCCCGTGCCGCCATACTTTCTCGTGGTGGAAGCATCCACTTGGCTGAATTTGTTGAAGAGTACGCCGATCTTGTCTTCCGGGATCCCGATGCCCGTATCGCGCACCGAGAAGCGCAGCAGGCAATCGGATTCTCCTTCTTCCTCCAGCGCGGCGCGAACCACCACTTCGCCCTTCTCTGTGAACTTGATCGCGTTGCCCGTGAGATTGGTGAGAATCTGGCGCAGCCGTCCTGGGTCGCCACGAAGCTGCGTCGGAACAGCGGGATCGGCAATGCACCGCAACTCGATTCCCTTGGCCTGTGCCGGCGCCGAAAGAACGGAGACAAGATTGTCCAGCAAACTCGGCAAATTGAAGTCGATCGTCTCCAGTTCGAGCTTCTTCGCTTCCATCTTGGAAAAATCGAGAATGTCGTTGATCAGTTGCAGCAACGATTCGCCACTGGCGCGGGCGATCTCCGCAAAGCGGCGCTGCTCGGCGGTTAATTCCGTATCCAGCAACAGTCCGGTCATGCCGATGACTCCATTCATCGGCGTCCGGATCTCGTGGCTCATATTGGCGAGAAACTCGCTCTTGGCCGCATTGGCTTTATCCGCCGCGATAGACGATTCGCGGGCGCGTTCGGTTTCCTCTTGGAGACGAAGATTGCTATCGAGCAATGCAGCGGCTGCTTCCTTCTGGGCAGTTATGTCCCGATTCGTGCCCACAATTTGTATCGGCTTGCCAGCCGCATCCCGCCTCACAAGAGCATTGGCGCGAATATGGTGGATGCTTCCATCGTGCCATAAAATGCGGAACTGGGAATCGAGCTCCTTTTCACCTCGCATAGCTGCATCAAATTCCTCTTCCGCCCGGCTACGGTCTTCCGGGTGCAGCTGAATCAGCCAGGTCTCGTAATTGCCGCATAATTGATTCTCTGGAAAAGCATAGAGACGTGCCATCTGTTTGTCCCAATGCAGCACGTTGTTCACACAGTCCAAGTCCCAGATGCCCGCGCTTCCTGCACTGGCTGCCAAAGCCAATCGGTCCGCGGTCTGCTTCAGAAGTTCTTCCGCCCGCTTCCGCTCGGTGATGTCTTCCGCAACTCCAGCGATCCTGATCAGTTCACCGTGTTCGTCTCGAACAGGAAACGCCCGATTGCGTATCCATTTTTCCTTTCCTTCCGGCGCAAGTGCTCTGTATTCAAAATCAGTACTCTCTCCCTTCAACTGCCTCATGAAAATATCGCGAGACATCGCGCGGTAGTCGGGATGGATGGTATTCATCCAATCAGACGGCCGTGTAATGGGATTCTCGGAGCGTGATCCCCATATAGATTCGTATGCGGGACTGACGTAGAGCACTTCGGTGCCCGCCGCGTTCATCATCCAAAAAACCTCCTGGATGTTTTCCGCCAACTGGCGAAACTTTTCCTCGCTGCTCCGCAAGGCCTCTTCGGCTTGCTTGCGCTTGGTCACATCATGCTTGATGGCGACATACCCGGTAATTATTCCGTTCGCATCCCGTAGAGGAGCGATCCGCATCTCCTCGGTGTATAGAGTTCCATCCTTTCGGCGGTTGATCAGCTCGCCCTGCCAGACTTGGCCGGCGAGGATTGTATTCCAGAGTGCCCGATAATAATCCGCAGGCATCATTCTCGAATTCAAAAGGCGAGTGCTCTGACCAATGACTTCCTCTCCGGGATATCCTGTCATCGCAAGGAATGCGGGATTCGCAAACTGGAAATTCCCCTCAATATCAGTAATGACGATGCCATCGGCCGCTTGCTCAAAGAGCGTGCGAAAGCGCTCCTCGCTGTTTCGCAAGGCTTGTTCAGCCCGCCTCCGCTCGGTAATGTCCCGAAAGAACCAGACGCGCCCCAGGTGCGGGCCCGTCTCACTGCGCAGGCTGGCGGAATAGCGTTCGATTGTCCTCCCGTCTTTCAATTCGATTTCGCAATTGTCGTTTGCATCTGGATCGTCGTTCAGTTCTCGAATGCGTGTCATAAAGGCGTCGGGATCTTTCACTCGCTCAAGGACCGCCGACATGACCACCGGGGGATGATCACCTACAAAATAGTCGGGCATATTATCCTGAATATCGAGTTGGGAAAACTGCCAGACCTCCTTGAACCTTTTGTTGTGCGACGCGATACAGTTGTCGTTGGTCACGACAAGAATTCCGTCGAGCGACACCTCCTGTATGGCTCTGATCAGAGAGTGCTGGAATTGGCTGCGCTTGGATTCAGCCTCGGCCGCCTCCTTTGCGACAACCGCCTTCTCTCTCGCATGCTCCAGATCCGCTTCTATTCTTTCCCGCCTTGTGATTTCCGTTTTGAGTGATTCGTTCAAGCGCGCAAGTTCCCGTTCATCTTGCAGCCGGAGCAGATGCCCGCGCAGCAGAAGCCCGATCTCCAGTTCAATCTCTGTCCAGGGGCGGCTGAACCCATGTACGGTCTCTTGCCATGCCTCAAACGAGTTACGCGGGTGCAACCGGCCATGCTCGTCTTCGAGGACGGACTTGTTCGGATTCCCAGCCCACGCGATGGTCTCCACAAGCTCTCGCCTCAGAAACAGCAGATAATCTCCATCACTCTCCGCGAGTCCAATATAGAGTGCGCCCCTAACGAGCTTCGCGTGGGTTTCAAAATCAGGATCAAGTGCGCCAAGCTCATCAGAACTCGCCACACCCTGCGATGCGAGGTTCCGCAGCTTGGCTTTGACTAGAGCAAACGAATCAGGTTTCGCGGCAACGCCATGAAGAGACAGAACACCGTCAAAGCTGGAAATAAGGCCATCCGCATCGAAGAGTTCGAGTAGCCGCGCACCTTCCGATTGCGCTGCTTTGACGAAGGACTCTGACGCTTCGATCCCAGCGACGACCTTGTCGAGCAGGCTCCTCGATCTAAGCCGCGACTGCAATGTGGCATTGTCGGTCAGCAAAGCCACCTGGGCAGCGAGGGTCTGCCCGATCAATTCGCACACGGAGCGGGTCGAGTGCGCAACGCGGTGCGGCGCAGGGTGGTGGCACGCGATCATCCCCCACAGCCGCCCTTTGACGAGAATGGATACAGTCAGGGATGCATGGACGTCCATATTGCGCAAATACTCAAGGTGGATCGGCGAGGCGCTGCGCAGAAGCGAATAGGTCAAATCCAACGGTCTTCCCGTGAGCGGCACAGCCGCGGGAACGATCGGCGCCGGCACTGCATCGATATCCGCAATCGCCCGGATGGCATTCAGGAGAAAGAGTTGCCGCACCTGCGGCGGAATATCACCGGCAGGGAAGCGCATGCCAAAATACGAAACGGGCGAGCGGCCAACTGCTTCGGCAATCACCTCGCCATTCCACTCCTCATCGAATCGGTAGATCATCACGCGTTCGAAGCCGCTGAGTCTCCGAATCTCGCTTGCGGCCACTTGCGACAGCTCCGAAATGTCGGTGGCCGCCCTCAACCGTGAAAGCGGGGTCCGGACGTGAGCATCGAAGTCGAGAGGATCGAGCGAATGCGCTCCTTGTAGAGGCTCGAGTTCCACAATCAGCACGCCATCCTGGCGGTGCGCGCTGCAGTCCATATCCAAGACTTTGCCACTCACCGGCACGCGCAGCAGCATTGAAAAGGGCCCTGCGTTGCCCAATACTTGTTCTTGAAACTCCTCCAACTGTTGCGGTCCAAGTACGGCACCAAGGGAGCGATCCAAAATGATTTCCGGCGGCATTCCAAGAAGAGTGTTGGAGTTGCCGCTGACTTGTCGCACCACGAGATCCGGCTCGGAAAGTGCGAACAGAATTCCGTATGGTTGAATGTGCCCAATGATCTGAACCTGTTCCTGTGCGCACCTGTCGTGGTCAACAAACAAATCGGGTCGTTCAGCTTGGGCCATCGTCAGCCTCCGATCCGCGAGACCGGCTCTGAAAACCACGCCCCGTACGCATTGAATATTCCCACTGCTGTCGCGCAGATCGCCTCGACGTCGTTTTTCCCATTCTCTTCGAGGTCTGAGCGGAACGACGCCCAGGCGGCCTCAAAGCGGCCGCTTTCATCGCCGTAAAAGCGCAGGCTCGCATCCTGGCCAAGTACGGCGCGCAATTGCCTGGCGATGATTCTTCCACCCTGCATGGAGCCGAGAATCACATAGATGTATCCGCGCAAGCCGCCAGGCGCGATAGTCGGAAGCTGTTGACAGCGTTCGAGGGCGTCGATCTCACTCGGGGTCGCACCCATGAGGCGTAAATCCTCGCGAACATCGCCCGATCTTTGCAGCGGGCAAACTGAACCATCCACCTCGGCGGCACGAGAGGCAACGCATTCGAGCGGCTCGAAGAAGCCGAGAACACGCCCGAGATGCGCCCGATATTCTGAAATGCTGTAGTCTTTGTCCAACAGCCGCGACATGGCAGGATTCGAAGCTAAACTCGCATGAAGGGAATGTGTTGCGTTTCGAAGCGCCGCCAGTACGGTCGCTTTGCCCGGTTCGGATGGACGATCAAGCACTTTTTCCTCCGCAGGATAACCACTGTATATTCAAGTACATGAGGTCATCCTGGACGCAAGACAAGACTCGCGGGAGAACCGAGTATAGTGTCTTGCCAGGGCAAATTCTGTGCAATAGAGAACGCTCAACTGCACAGAAGCTTGCAGATTCATTCAGCGAATTGTCCAGATCCGGCTCAATTTAAATGCGAAGGCTCTTTCGCCGATAGGGTAATTTAAGTTTCCATTTTCAAAGCGGACGCAAATGCTGTATCTCTTTGCGTTCTTTACCTTCAAGTGGTAATCAACAAAGTTTAACCGTGTAACAGATCGGTCGAGCGCAACGGTAATTCGCAAGATGAGAGAGAGCACGATGAAGAGCCTGATTGCTGAAGACGACGCCACGAATCGAAAGTTGCTGCAAACGTTCCTATCCCGCTACGGTACATGTGATGTAGCTCTCGACGGAAAGCAAGCAGTGGACGCTGTCCGCCTCGCCCGTCAGAATCGTCAGAGTTACGATCTTATTTGCATGGACCTCCGGATGCCAGTCATGGACGGCCAGAAAGCAATCCGGGAGATTCGCAAACAGGAAGTTGCAGCAAGTGTTGCGAAGCCTGCCAAAATTATTGTGACCACTGTCCATACCGATATGGTGGACATTACCACGGCTCTGCTGGGCCGGTGCAATGCTTACCTGGTGAAGCCCATCGAGACTGCAAAACTGAAGAAGGAACTCAAAACCCTCGGCCTGACTGAATAGCAGCCCAATCAGCTTACCCTTCTCAGGAGCGTGATTGAGCCAGGCGTATGCGTTGGTTTCCTCGGGCTTCGATGATCGTGCAGGCTTCAACATTCCTTTTTTGTATTAGGGAAACACAGATTAAGTCGAAATTTTGAAAGGTACGGGCTTTAGCCCGTGCATAAATCCAGCAAAATCAATGTGGGCTTTAGCCGCTGAGGGAATGCACGCTCAGTAGAAGCATTTGATCAGAGGTTCCTTAGGCATTCCAGATACACTAAAGGTATGGCGGAGATTCAGCGCAGGAAAACAGGTACAGTCAGGATTGGGCAGGTTCGCGTGGGCTGGGAGGTTCCGGTCGTCGTGCAGTCGATGACCAACACCGACACGGCGGACGTAGCGGGCACCATCGAACAGGTTGCGGCTCTGGCTCTGGCGGGCTCGGATATCGTGCGCGTCACGGTGAACAACGAGGAAGCCGCTGCGGCCGTTCCGCGGATTGTCGAGGGCCTGGACAAGCGCGGCCTCAAAGTGCCCATAGTCGGCGACTTCCATTACAACGGCCACCTGCTGCTCAAAAAATTTCCCGCCACGGCGCGCGCGCTAGCCAAGTACCGCATCAACCCCGGCAACGTATCCATTGGCCGCAAGGACGACGACAACTTCCGCATCATGATCGAGTGCGCTATCGAAAACCAGAAGCCGGTGCGCATCGGCGTCAACTGGGGCTCTCTTGACCAAGCGCTGCTGACTCGCCTCATGGACAAGAACAACCAACTGCAGCAGCCTCTGCCGGCGCGCGAGGTGATGCTGGAGGCCATCGTGGTGAGCGCTCTGGAAGCCGCCGCCGCAGCCGAGCGCTACGGACTGGGCCGCGATCAGATCATTCTCTCCGCCAAGGTGAGCGGGGTACGCGACCTGATCGACGTGTACACGAACCTGGCCGCGCGCTGCGCCTATCCGTTGCATCTGGGGCTGACCGAGGCGGGCATGGGCGCTAAAGGGCTGATTGCCTCCACCGCCGGCCTGGCGCCGCTGTTGCTGGCCGGCATCGGCGACACCATTCGCGTGAGCTTGACTCCCAAGCCGGGCGGCGACCGGACGGAAGAGGTGCTGGCCGCGCAACAGATTTTGCAGTCGCTCTCGATTCGCAGCTTCATGCCGCAAGTCACCAGTTGCCCCGGATGCGGGCGCACCACGAGCACGTATTTTCAAGAGTTGGCCGAGCAGATTCAGGATCACTTGCGCACTTCGATGCCGGAGTGGCGCAAAAAGTATCCCGGCGTTGAGGAACTGAAGCTGGCCGTGATGGGCTGCGTCGTCAACGGCCCCGGCGAATCCAAGCACGCCAATCTGGGCATCAGCCTGCCGGGCACCTTCGAGGAACCCAAAGCGCCGGTCTACGTGGATGGCAAGCTGCTGAAGACCCTGCACGGTGACACCATCGTGGCGGAGTTCAAGCAGATACTCGATCAGTATGTGGTGAGCCACTACGGGCAGAGTGCGTAA
>Ga0302320_10009154_pt1 | contig 21348 bp, 16 predicted proteins | sample Bog_T0_3_FD_202130 | JGI IMG/M metagenome (GOLD analysis project Ga0302320, IMG submission 202130) | Peat permafrost microbial communities from Stordalen Mire near Abisko, Sweden - Bog_T0_3 | ecosystem: Environmental > Terrestrial > Soil > Wetlands > Peat | place: Sweden: Abisko, Stordalen Mire...
GATGCAGCACGGTTGGAACCGTCTGCATCGAACGCGTGTAGTGGGTCGTTACCACGAAGGCGAGGCGAAATCCAGCACAGAGCGGGTTCCGGCGGCGACCGATGAATTCTAGGAACGGAGAATCAGGATTTTCTCCTGTCTGCGTACTCCGCGCCTTTACGTTAAATTCCGATCCTTTCGCGACTGTCAGTGAACCGAAGAATCTTAATGCAGAGATCGCAGAGACCTAGCCGCGGCAGAGCCGCAACCAACGGGGAATTCCCGCAGAGATTCCGCAGCCGCGGGACGGAAGAGGGAAAAATCTGCGCGCCTCGCGGAAACTTTCAAGGTTTGCGATGCAGAGGAAGAAAATGATGCCCTATCCATCCCGGGATTGCGCATTGAGGCCACTCAGGCCAAATGGAGGCTGTGCAAATTGAAATTTTCACATTGTGCCACTCCGCAACCTGTCACAAGGGGACGCTCTCCATGCTGGATACCTTCGATACGTTCCGCGCGCCCTCCTTTCCCACTGTGTGCAGTGCGTTCACGATCGTGCTGCGGGCGCGGTTTTTCGAGGCGGATTCGGGGCAGCACGACCTGAGGATCGGGGTCACCGATTCGGATTCGAAGTCCGTGTACCAAGTCGAACAGCTTTTCCTGAGCGCCACCGCCGATTCGCTGAGAACGCATTTGCATACGCATATCGCCAGGGTGGAGACGCTGCGGCTTGAAAAGCCGGGGGACTATTGGCTGGAGGCGCGGATCGGCAAGCACGAGGCGTTCGGTGTCCCGATCTGGGCGGAATTGGAATCGGCCGGGCAACAATAGGCGCGATGCGGATGGCGTTCGCCCGGGGAGAGGGATAGAGTGGTGGATGCGGAATTGCTGTGTTGGCGGGCGGATGATTTGGATTGCGCTGTATCTTGCGATGCCGGCGCGGAGTGGTTTGTGCCGGGCGGAGGATGACCTGACCCGGCTGCGGCGGCAGACGCGGGAGTTTGAGTGGGCGAGCCTGAAGGCCGGCGGCGATGGAGGGCAGCAGGCGCGCCGCTGGGCGTCGCAGATGCGGGAGGATGGGAGCTGGGCGGATATTGATTACGCGGATCAAGCGCGCGACTTCTGGAAGACGGAGATCCATTTGAAGCGGACGCTGGCGATGGCGGCGGAATATGCGCGGGACGCGGCGAAGGGTGCGCCGGACTCCAAGGGGGCGGCGGTCGCCGGGCTCAAGGCCGCCACGCTGGAGTCGGCGCATTACTGGATCAGTCATGATTTTAAAAACCCAAACTGGTGGCAGAATGAGATCGGGGTGCCGAAGGACCTGGTGACGGCGATGCTGCTGGTGGAGGACGGGATGAGCGCGGAGGAAAAGGCGGGCGGGCTGGCGATCGTGGGGCGCGCAACGATCTCGATGACGGGACAGAACCGCGTTTGGAAGTCGGGGATTGTGTTCCGGCGCGCGCTGGTGCAGGGGGACATGGCGCTGGCGGGGCAGGCGCGCGAGGCGATCCTGGATGAGTTGAAGGTTACCCCGGGCGAGGGCTTGCAGGTGGACGATAGTTTTCACCAGCACGGGCCGCAGCAGCAGATGGGGAATTATGGACTCAGTTATGCGGCAGACATGGTCGAGTGGGGCTGGATCTGGCGCGGGACAGCGCTGGCAATGCCCGAGGAGAAGACGGCGCTGCTGCGCGATTTCCTGCTGCGGGGGGAGGCGGTGATGACAGTCAACGGGGCGATGGATATCAGCGGGTGCGGGCGTCAGTTGATCCCGCATGTGCCCACTGACAAAGGAGGGACGGTGCTCGGGTTGCTCGGGGTAATGGCGCAGGTGGATCCGGGACACGCGGCGGACTATGCGGTGGCGCGGTCGCAGGATACCAAGCCGGTGGGCAGCGGGCTGGCGACTGCGGCGGGTGGGGAGATGAATAAAGATTTCTTCCGGTCCGACACGATGGTGCAACGGCGGCCCGGGTTTTATGCATCGGTCAGGTTGTGCTCGAACAGGGTGATCGGGGAGGAGTTGGTCAATGCGGAGAATGTAAGTGGGCGGTATTTGGCCGACGGGGGAACTTTTCTCTACCAGACCAGCAAGGAATATACGGATATCTTCCCGGTGTGGGACTGGAGGCGGGTGCCGGGGGTGACGTGCTTGACCACGGGGACGACGCTGGCCCCGGTGGGAAAGATGGCGACGGATTTCGCGGGGGGAGTGTCGGATGGGACTTATGGCGCGGCCGGTTTGGATTACCTCCGGGATGGAGTCAGCGGGAAAAAGGGTTGGTTCTTTTTTGATGAAGGAGTGGTGTGCATGGGAGCGGGGATCATGGGGGCCGGGGTGAGGACATCGGTGGATCAGCGGCTGGATGAGGGTGGGATTGTGACCTCGGCCGGGGGAGCGGGCGAGGGTGTGCAACTATGCCACGGGGTTACGTGGGTATTGAACGGGGCGGAGGGTTATGTGTTCCCGCAGCCGCGGGATGTGTGGGCGGGGACACAACTGCAAACGGGGACATGGAAGAATGTTTACGCCTCGGGTCCGACGGGGCAGGTGGCGAAGGAGGTGTTCTCGATATGGCTCGACGATGCGGCCGACGGGGGCACTTATGCTTACACAATGCTGCCGGGAATGACGGCGGGGAAGTTACAGGGGTATGTCGCGAACCCGCGGTTGGAGATTTTGACCAATACGCCGGAGGTGCAGGCTGTGCGGGATGACTCGGCGGATGTTATAGAGGCGGTTTTCTACAACGCGGGGCAGTTACAGGCCGGGAACTTATCCGTGCAGGCGGATGGGGCGTGCGCGGTGCTGATGCACGGAGGGGCAACTTATGTGGCGGATCCTACGCAGAAGGAGAAGACGGTCACGCTGACGATCAACGGAAAGGCCGCGGCGGCGGCGCTGCCGCAAGGCGAGATGGCAGGGAGTTCGGTCAGGGTGGGGGGTGGTGATGGCGTAAGTCCGGGCGGCTTTTAGGCGGCGCGGACTGATGCCGCGGAAGCGGGCTTGCCCGGCGAAAAACGCGTGCGAATATTCTGCACCGTGGCGATCATCGTGCAACGGATCGCCGCGACTGCCGCGGGCGAAATACCAAGACTTGCGACGCGCCGGCCCACGACGCGCAGTTTCATCATCCACGGCACCCGGCACGGAAGCGAAAGCGCGATGGAGAAGGCAACCTGCGGCAGCCGTTTGCGCGTCGGGAAGATGCAGCGGGAGCGCTCGAAAATTACGCGGCCGAGGAGCCAGCGGCGGGCATCCGGCGATAGACAGAGCCGGTGTTTGAGATAGCAGCGACGAAGCCCGCGAAGATGATTGCCAGCACGGTTGGTGATGCGGGGCAGGTCATGCGCATGATATTTGACCAATGGCTCGTCGATGACGCCGAACGATGCCCCGCGCGTCACTCGAAGGGCGAAATCCCAGTCCTGGAGCGCGGGCAATGCCGGATCAAGCAGGATTTCGAACGGCCAGCGGCGGATGACGAGGTAAGAGAAGGAGCCGAAGAAATTATGGTGATGCCGATATCGCTCGCAGAAGGACTGGGTGAACACTTCCCGGTATTCGTGGCCCCCTTCGCAACGGAAATGGCCGCAGGTGACGAGCGTGGCATCGGGATGATTGCGCAGCCATGCGAGCTGGACTTCCATTTTCGCAGGGAGCCATTCGTCGTCATCATCAAGGAACGCGACGATCTTTGTGGGCGCTTCCAGTAGGCCGGAATTGCGCGCGACTGCGGCGCCTGTGGCGCGCTCGTGGCGGATGATGCGGGTGCGGCTGTCGCGGAGCTCAGAAGGAAGACTGAGCGGGGGCTGCGAGGCATCGTCGATGATGATGACGTGGGAGGGTCCGCAGGTCTGGGCATAGACGGAGCGCAGCGCGCGGCATACGAGCTCCGGGCGATTTTGCGTGGGGATGATGACGGAGTAGTCCATGGGTCAGCCGATGAGTTCGATGGTCTGTTCGTTCGGATCGGGCTCGCGCTTCGACTTGGAGGCCTGGGCAATCGCATCCGCGTGGCACTTGAGGACCAGCAGGAACGCCATCGAGGGGTAAAGTTCGCACGAGAAGAGGAAGACCAGCGCGGAGAGGGCGGATGCACCGTAAATGCCGGCCACAAGCGTGCTATCGAGCGAGCCCTCGCGCAGGTAATGAAGGATGGGCCGAAGCAATGCGACGGTAACCCAGAAGGCCAGCAGGCTGATGCCGATTATTCCATCCTCGGCGATGAGATTGGCCAATGCGTTCTTGAGGCCGAAATTATCACGCGAGAAAAAGTAACGCATCTCGCGGGTAAACCCGGCGTTGCCCTCGCGCTGGATTACCGAGCCCAGCCCATAAGGGCCCACTCCGAGGGGATACTGGCGGAGACTTTGGAATGCGAGCGCCCAGCACTTGTAACGGGTGACGACGCCCGAGTGGCCGGCGATGTCTTCGGATGTCATCGCGTAGGGATTGACGGCGGCAACGACCTCGCCGCGTAGGTAGGTCGTAATGGTGGACGGACCGAGCGCAAGGAAAAGTGCGCCGCCGATGATCAGCCCAGCGAATAGTATGATCGCGAGCACCCGGCAGCGGGCATTGCGGGAGCAAAGGAGCACCGTGACGAATCCCAAGCAGCCGGCGATGACCATGATAAAGCCGGACTTGGTAACCGTGATGCAAAGGATCGCGCCGCCCATGCAGAGAGAACTGAAGAGCCCCATCCATGCAAACCGGAGGCAGGCCTTTATCCGGATAAGGACGAGTGCGCCGAGAGCGATCATCGTTGCGACCCCGATGGACACGGCGCCCAGCACCCCGGCCTCGGTGAAGAAACCCCGGATGCGGGCGACGTCGCCCTGCTGGAGGATGATGGTATTGACGACGGCGTCGTCCGGCAGTTCGAAGGGAAGCAGGGCGGTCATGTCATGCCCCATGGTATCGCCTACAGCGCCGACGAGACTGATGAACAGTATGCCCAGCAAGAGCGCGTACTGCCGCTGGACCGTCTGCCCGCCGAGCACGAGCGCGGAGAGAAGCACACAATCCAGGAGGAAGAGGGGGTGCTCGGCCACGGTCCCAAAATCAGGCTTGGGCCCCGGGAAGAAAATGGCAAGCGCCGCATTGTAGCCGACGATGGCGATAAGCGGCCAGACGCATGGGCACAGCAGCCGCCTCCCCCCGATGTAAATGCAAATTGCAGTCGTGAAGATGCCGATCTTCGGTTCGACCTGTGAGACGAAAACCGACATATAGACCAACAATAATCCGAGGAGCGCCGATGCTGTCGCGCGATGAAAAAGTCCCAGCCTGTTCGACTGGGGCTCATATTGGGTGGCAGTGGCGGTGTTCATGAATGGTTTGCAGTGGATAGGACCGGCGCGCTCTTTATGACGGGGGACGGCATACCTCGGCCGAGCATCGCCCGGTAGGTAGCGAGAGTGCCGGCGGCGATGCATTCCCAACTGAGCCTCGAGAGGTCGCACTGCGCCATGTGGCTGGCAGCGGTTGCCCGCTTCAGCGCGGCGGCGAGGATCGAGCCGGTGAGCTCGCCCTCATAGGTGTAAACCCAGTCCGCGCCGGCCAATTCGCGCAACTCCGCCATCGCGCCCCGGGCGGGAACGAGCGTGGGCCTGTCGAATGAAAGCGAAAGAATGGCCGAGCCCGAGTTAAGGATATCCCGGTACGGGAATACGGTCAGATTGCACGCATTGAGGAAAAAATGCATGCCGTCGTCTGGGATAAGGCCGAAGTGGAAATGGATGCGCGGATGATTTTCGGCGACCCCGCGGAGTTCTGCTCCGATGGCAGAATCTCCCGGCCGCCCCGCAATAAGCAGGATCGCTGTGGGATGCGCGGCATCGAGGAAGGCCCGGATCAGACCGGCAACGTTCTTGTACGCTTTGATTTGGCCGACAAATGCAATGACCGGAGCCTCCGCGGGAATTCCTAGCAGCAGTCGCGATGCCGGCCGGTTGCACTGGTCCAGGTAGCACCCTCGGTAATGCCCATGCCGATGGACCGAATGGGCCTTCGATTTCAGTCCCGGAAACGTGGCGATGGCCATATCCCTGCCGGACTGACTGAGGTGGATGCAGCAATGGACCAGTGGCACAAAGGCCTTCCAGAACCACTTCTCAATCCGTGGCCACGCCGAGTCATGAGAATGCAGGTTATGCACCGTCCACACGATCTTTGCTCCGAGCAGCCGTGCCCAATAAACCCGCGCAATGAACAGGAAGCTATAAAGCGCTACGCCCATCGCCGTACGCCGGTGTAACGGCGTATCCGGCCAATGAATATGGAAGATATCCCAGCCTTCCAGCAGCAACTGGCGGTTATTGAACTCCGCAACTTTAACCCCCGGAAAATCCCCCACCGCCGAGTAAAGCGCCGCATTATACGGGTTTTCGCGGCGATTCTTGAAAGCAGGGAGGGCCAGGATGCGCATCGGATTTAGAGAATTGTCGCGGGTTGGAGTGCGCCACGTTGGATGGAAGGCGCGGTGGGAGTGCAGACGCGGAGGGCGGTGCGCAGGCTGCGTAAGCTGGCGATCTGGGCGGCATTCCATTCCTCGGCGAAGAGTAAGGCGCTCTCTGCGAGGGCAGCCGAGCGAGAGGGGGATTCCAGCAGGCCCACAATGTGGGTCGCCATTCCGGCGGGATCGTCGGCCATGAGGAAGGCGGATCCGGCAGCGTCCTCGATCCCCTCCGCGCCGCAGGAGGTGGTCACCAGAGGCTTGCCATGGCCCAACGCCTCGACGGTTTTGGTCTTCAGGCCCGTGCCGGCGAGGACGGGGTTCACTACGATGGCGGCGCGTGCGTAGGCGTCGTCGAGATTCTTCACTACGCCGAGCAATTCGACGCCGGGCGAATCGGTGGACAAAGCTTCGCAGACGGTACCTGCGACAAGGAGGCGGACGCCGGGGAATCGTTTCCGGACGAGCGGTAGGACGCAATCGATGAAGTGCCTCGCGCCGTCAACATTGGCGGCATAACGGGTGCCGACAAAGAGGAGGGTTTGAGCCCCGGAATCAGGATTGGGCAGCGGATGAAGCGCGACGGTATGCCCGACCACCATGACACGCTTTTTGTTATCAGTGAGCGTATCAAAGAAAACGGCCTCGTGTTTCTGGATTGCGAGAATGACGTCCGCACGGGTAAGGCCGGCCGCCTCCTGCTCGCGGGAAAGACTCCAGTAATGGCTCTTGATGTTGCGAGCGGCCATCTTTTCCGCGCGATCGGTATAGACATCGTGCGTGTCGATCACCTTGACCGCGCGTGGGAAATAACGGAGCGCCTTTGAGTAGAATACATACTCTACGATGACGACGTCAAAATGCTGCTCGCGGGCGAGTTTTTGGATGGCCGCCTCCCAGTGGGGCCAGATACGGTAATCGAGGTCCGGCTTGATCCAGCCTTCCCCTACGGCGCGATCCAGAGCCCAACGTTTCATTGCATTGAGGCGGGGCTTTGCGTGCCGAACGCTGACGTAAGGCACCACGACCAGGTTATCGCCCCATGTCTGGCGAATCGCCGCCTCTTCCTCCGGCTTGAGGCCCAAGCCCATGAAACAGACATCATGGCCAAGGTCGCGCAGGTTATTCATCAGCGCCCAAATACGGATCTTATTGCCAGCCGTAGCTGGAAGGATTGGCAGGTGCGAGATGACGAGGGTGCGGCAGGGCTTATCGGCGTTCATTTTGTGGAGATCTCCCGGATGGCGCCAAGAGGGTTGAATACGATGGCGGAGTTGGTAACGACGAAGACGGAGATACCGGCGATAGCTTCGGCCGCGAAGCGCCAGTAGCTTGGAAATGCCGGGGGAAACGCGGCGCGGACGGCGAAGACCACGGCGGCTACTGCGAGGCCTTTGAGGATGGGAACAGAGAAGCGGGCAAGGTAGGAGAGCGTAGAGTGGCCGAGCACGCTGCGAATCATGCAAAGATCCACCGTGAGCCATAAGTAAGCACTGACGACGTACCAACCTGCCACACACAGGACCCCCATGTGGACGAAACAGTAGAAACCAATCACATTAGTCAAAGCGCCCGCGAACGTAAACCACATCTGCCAATTCGCCTTGCCAACGGCACGCAATAATGCGCCATGGAGGAAAGCGACCGAATGCAGGATACCGACCATGCAAAGGATGCGGAATACCGGTGCAGCGATGAGCCAGCGCTGCCCAAAGAGCGTGGTGAGAAACTCAGGCGCGATGGCGGCAAGCCCGAGGAACACGGGAAATGCGATGGTGCCGGTAAGGCGGGTTAGATGGTCAAAGAAGCGGCGAAGTTCCGCTCCATCCTCCTGCAGGCGTGCGAATGCCGAGAAGGCTACTGAATTGAAGGGAGAATTGATGAGGCGGGTGAAGGTGAGTAGGAGGCGGTAAGCAAGACTGTAGTAACCAAGGACGACAGGGCCGAGGAAACAGCCGATGAGAAAGTCATCGGAGCGCCTGTTGAAAAAATCCAGGAAGGCGCTTGATGTGACGTGAATGGAGAATGCCGACAAGTCCTTGAGGTCAGCGAGGGCAAAGCGGAACCCAGGACGCCACGGCTCCGAACACCAAAGCATGACGGCGCCAAGTCCGGCATAAGCGAGTTGCTGAAAGACCAAGGCCCACACACCGCATCCCGAGAATGCGCAGATGATGGCAACCACACCGCCCACCACCGTGCAGACCAGGTTTTGAATCGCGAGGAGCTTGAACTCAAGCCGGCGCTTGAGGATGGATGCGTGGATGCCGCCGAGTGCGGAAAAAAGGAGCAGCGGCGCAAGGCCGCGAAGGATGGGCGCGAGCCCGGGCGTGTGAACGAGGGAGGATATAACGCCAGCCGAAAGCCAGAGACCCCCGCCAAGGAAGGTGCTGACGGTGAGATTGAACCAAAAGCCGGCGCTGAAATGTCCTGGCCGTGTCTCTGCCCGTTGGACGACAGCGTCCGCAATACCCTGCTCGATGAATACCTGGAGAAATGCGGTGAATACGGATGCAAACGCAAGGAGACCGAAATCCTTTGGCGGCAGCAGCCGCGCAAGAAGCCCATATGTCACGAAGGCCATGCCATTATTGGCGATCTGCTGGACGCTGGACCAGCCGATGCCCCGCGAGGCGCGGCGGCGGATATCGCCGGCAGGAGGGCGAGTCTCCGAGGTGGCAAGGGGCAAGGTTGAAGGTGCGACGGTTGACATGAGAATAAAAGGTCAGCAGGCGTTCTTATGACGCAGGAAGGTGAGGAGAATGACACGGAGATCGAACAACGGGCTCCAATGCTCCATGTAATAGAGATCATAACGGATGCGCTCGGAGAGATCCGTATCGCCTCGCAAGCCATTGACCTGCGCCCAGCCTGTGAGGCCCGGTTTTACGCCATGGCGGGCGTTGTAGTGCTCGATCTCGTGCTTGAAATTCGAGATGAATTCCGGGCGCTCCGGCCGTGGGCCAACGAGGCTCATGTCACCCCGAAGGACATTCCAGAATTGCGGAAGCTCATCGATATTCCACTTGCGCATGAACCCGCCGATCCGGAGCCGGCGTGAATCAACCTTCGTGCTCCAGCCGGCGGCACCGTTCTTCTCGGCGTCGAGGCGCATCGAGCGGATTTTCATAATCTCGAACGCCTTGCCTTTGCGGCCCATGCGCCTCTGGCGGTAGAAGACCGGCCCGGGCGACTCGGCATGGACCAGGGCGCAGAAGCAGGCGATGATGGGGCCGGCAAAGAGGAGGCCAAATAGGGCGCCGACGATGTCCATGAAACGCTTGAGGACCCGGATGTGGAAGCAATTGAGCGGCAGACGATCGACACCCAGGATAGGGGTGCCGGAGACCATCTCGACATGCATCGCGGAAAGCAGGATCGGGAAGTAAGTGGGGATGATCTTGAACTCCACCATCTCCTTTCCGCACTCGCTGGCGATGTTGAGGATGAGGTTGGCGTCGATGTTGACGTCGGTAAGCCAGGCGACGTTGATCACATTCTCTTCCAGGATACGGGGCAGGTCGGTGAGTCCGCCGAGGAAGGGCATGTTTGGAGCGGCGGCGGACTGGGAACTGGCGGAAAGCTCGACGAAGCCGATGATCTCGCAAGGGTCAACGCGGCGATTCCAGACGGACTCGCAAAGGCGCCCAGCCTCTGGAGTCCAGCCGATCAAAAGGATGCGCTGGCGGAGGTGGGAGGCGATGTTTTCCCGGGAAATGACGTGGTGGAATAGAGTGCGCCAGGTGATAAGACCGGCTCCGGAAATTCCAATAGTTGCAACTGCAAAGGCAAAGTTGGCGGTCGAGGCGCCGGCCAGGACCGTTACAAAACCAAAGAAGAAGAAGGACCAGATGGCGAAGCCGCGGCCGAGGCTTGAGAGGTTGGCCTGCTGGTTGAGAAGCCGCCCGCTGCTGTAGAGGCTGGTTGCGGAGAGGATGGCGAGGAGGGTGATCGCGCTGAAAATGCAATGGCCGGGACCGGTGTGAGTGAGGGGGAACACGTAAACATTGCGCTTCAGACTCCAATGGGAGACCGCCCAGAGGGAGGCAAAGGCGATGAGCCAGTCCCCGCCGGCGGCGCACACGATGAGGGCGTCGCCGGCCAGGGTCTCGGCGCGTCGCTTGCCGGGCTTCTGCAGGAGCTGCGTAAATTGGGTGATGGACCCCTTTCCCGACGCCTCCAGGGCAATATCATGCATGAGCGGAGAAGATAGCGCGACGCATGCCGTCAGACCGAAGGAGGAACCCCATTCGCGGGGCAGGAATGTCCGCAGTTTGACATGGGGTAACCATGGATGCGCCTGGGTTCGCGTCGGACTCAGGCGGCGGTAGGGTGCGCTACGGCACTGGTCACTTCGCGGCATTGCGCAACGGCCATCTGAATCGCGACCCGCAACTGCGCCGGGCTGTACGGCTTGACCAGGTAGGAGACCACATTCAGGTCGAGCGCGCGCTCCACAGTGGATTCATCCGACCGTCCGGTGCTCAGGACGATTGGCATCGTGACCTGACTCAGGATTTCACGGGCGGCATTGATGCCATCGAGGTGGGGCATCTCGACATCCATCACAAGCAGGTCAGGCCGATGCTTGAGGACCAGCGTGACGGCTTCCCTGCCGTTCCAGCCGATGGCGAGCACGCGATGCCCGAGGCGCCGCATATTGGTTGCGAGAAGCTCCGCCATGGAGCGGTTATCGTCGGCGACGACAACGGAAAAGACCTCCTGGGCGGCGGGAGAAGATTTGACGGTGGTGTTATTCATAGGATGTTTATGGGTTAAAGTTTGTGAACGAGTTAGGTGTGAGTGACCATTGAATGATTATAAATACCATATAAGCAAGAATGGCGGGAAAATGCGGCCTGATCAGCGGGTATTTGAGGTTGCGGGAAGTGTGTAGGCTGTAACTGCCCGGGTTGGTTGGCTGTAAGTGAGAAGTCACCTGAAGCCGGGCGCCTGCCCAAAAAAAGACGGGGCTATCCGAGCCCCGTCTTTTATTGGCAGATCAGTGGAGTATTGACTTATGCATTGACCGTGGCGGTACTGCCATAGGCGCCGGAGGTGCCATAAGTGTGGTACTTCATCGTCGGGAGGTAATTGAGGACAATCCCTGCATCGAGGACGCGGGCGCTGAGCAGCGCAGCATGGGCGCGTTGCGAGGCCTTGGCCGGGGTGAATCCAGCGCGGACCACCAGGCAGGTGGCCGAAGCGTATTTTACAAGGTGCAGGGCATCGCTGACGGCGTTGACCGGCGGCGTATCCAGGACGATGCGCTCGAAGGTTGCAAGGAACGGGTCATCGAAAAGGCGGTTGAGCCTGTCGAGGCAGAGCAACTCTGCGGGATTGCGGGCCACGGACCCTGCTGTGAGGATAAAGAGATCCCCGATTTCCGTGGTCTGGATTGCCTCCTCGAGCGTACGCTTGCGGGTAAGGACATCCGCGAGGCCAATGGCGCCATCCGAGCAGTGAAGCGCCTTGGCGACCGAGGGGTTGCGCATGTCCGTATCGATGATCAGCGTGCGGTAACCTTGCTGCGCCATGGCCACGGCAGTGTTGGTGGAGCAAAAGGTCTTGCCCTCATTGGGAATGGCGCTGGTGAAGAGAAGGATCTGGCGGTCCGTCGTATCCTTCAGTTCCAGCACGGTTCGCATGGACCGGAAAGCCTCGGCGGTAAGAGAATAGGATTCGCTGACCATCGGCATGCCCTTCCAAATGCCAGCCGCCGTCGTTTTCTTGAGACGGGGAACGGCGCCAATAACAGGAAGGTTGAGCGAGGCCTCGGCTTCCTCGACACTGCGCATCGAGGTATCCATCGAGTGCAGGAGGAGGCAGATACCAATTCCAGCACCGAAGCCGCCGAAAAGGCTCATAAAAAGCACGAGCGGAACCTTGGGACTTACTGGCTTGGTGGTGACCCGGGGCGTCTCGATCAAACGAATGGGATTGGAATCGATGAGCTTCGTGATATCGGTCTCCTTCAAGCGGGTGAGAATGGATTGATAGAGTTCGCGGTCAGATTCCACGTTGTGGACAAGGACATTGTAAGGGATGGACATCCTGTTGAGATCCGATGAAGCCGATACCTGCTGCTGCAGGGCCCCCTGAAGTTTCTGCTCATTATCGAGAGCGGACTGATAGGCAGTCTGGATACCGCCGGCTACGCTGATGATAGTCTTGTCATAGTCCGACTGAAGCTGGGCGAGGCGGCTCTGCGCCTGGATATACTTGGGATGATCAGCGCGATAGCGGCGGCTGAGATCAGCGATCTCGCCCCCCTGGTCGTTCACGGAGCGCTGCGCATCCAGAACCAGAGGCGACGTGGCAATGCTGGGAATGGCCAGCAGCAACTTGGGATCGGAGTTACCGATCATCTTGTACTGGTTGAGGTCGGACTCGAGCTTCATGCGATCGGCCCGGGCCTGCCCGAGACGAGTATTAAGATCCTTCAGGGAATCAACCACAATATTCTGGCTGTCCTCAAGGGAAAGCGCGTTGTGCTCCTCGCGAAACGTCTGGAGCGTGTGCTCGGAAATTTCGAGGTTGGCCTTGAGTCGGTCGGCTTCCTGGGTAAGGAAGGTATTGGCCATTGAGGCGGTGCCGGTGCGTTGTTCGAGATCGAGGTGGAGATACTCGTCGCAAAAGGATTGCGCGATGGCCTGGGCCAGGCGCGGGTTCTTGCTCAGCGTGGTGATATCGATGAGGCGGGTACCGCGGCGGACCTTGATGCTTACCCTCTTGCTAAGGGACTTGATCAACTGGTCGTCGGTGGCGGGATGAGCCGTATCGCCGCCGCCAAATTCAGCCACACCACCGAGATGATTGGCCTTGATGACAGCGAGCATCATCTGATCGGTGCCGAGACTTTGCTCGACCGTCTTCATGACTTCCATGGCTTCAAGATCCTCGGGATCAATGGCCTGGATATTGACGACATTCTTGTCGCGCTGATCTACATAAATGACTGCGCGGGACGAATAAATACGGGGGGCGGTGACGAGATAGACAGCGGCAAGGGCCATGCATGCGAAGGTGCTGAGGAAAATGACACCAATCTTCTCCCTTATGAGCCGAAAAAGATGCCGGAAATCCCAGATCGTTCCTGACATTTGATCCCGTGTGGGATATACGAGAGTTACATTGTTCATATTAGAAAAACCTTTCAGTTACAGTGATGGTGTCGCCGGGCACAATTACGAAGGGATCTGACTTGTTATCGCTGGCCATGCTCTTGCCATTGAGGTGAAGAATCTTCTCACCGGTGGTCTCATCGCGTTTCACAATGATGTTTGAGGAATTGGCCAGTCGGGTGAAACCGCCCGCCATGCCGATCGCCTGGAGCAGGCTGACCGACCCCTGGCTCCGGAGATCATAATCGCCGGGCTTTTGGACCTGGCCGAGCACCGTGATATGCCGGTTCGCATAACCTAGCACGGTCACCGTGACCTGCGGGTTGACCAGGAAGCGGGCATTGAGCAAATTCTTAATATTATCCGTTGCTTCCGCGACGGACTCGCCCCCAACCTTCAGGCCGCCGATGAGCGGAAAGATAATGGAACCATCCTCGGCAACGCGAAGGGTGGAATTTAGGTCATCCTCCTGGAAAACCTTGATGTAAATGAGGTCATTCGGCGAGAGGCGGTAGTTAGCCGCCGTGCCTGCCTCGACTGCCTGCGAGGCCGCATCCGGTAGGGGAGCCGGCTCCTGGGAGCGAGCTCCCTGGATGAGGGTCATGGATGCCGCGATGAGCAGCCATTTGGTTGAGAGTGCCTGTTTCATGTTTCTATTTGGATTTCCGTGTGTGGTTTGCGAGAAGAATTAGTAAGTGAGATTGACACTCATGCCGGTCTGTGTGTCATTGAAAGAGGAGGTGTCCACCGTAGATGCGTTGTTACGGTAGAAATAGTAGAGTTCCACGTAGCAGTAGGTGGATGCCGTATAGCGCAAGGCGGGACGGAGAAAGAAGTAATTGTCATCGCGTGAGATGCCGTAGGTGAATCCGCGGTAGTCGGAGTTTGTATAGCCGAGAGAGAGCAGTGAGGTGAACCGTGCCGACATCGCATATTGGACTCCCGCCCCCACGCCGGTGTCCACGTAATCGGAATCGGTATAGTATGCGGAATTTACCACGTGCCGGAAAGCACTCAGGTTGATGTCCAGTTCCTCGAAGGGCTTGTAATCGCAGCCGATGTCGAGGACAGGGGTGAGAAGGCTTCCGTCATTGGTAACCTGACGGTCCTCGAGGCCGGCACTCGCCTTGAGGGTGAATTTCGAGGTGGCTGCGAGCTGAAGGGAAGCGAGGATTTGCTCATAGGTCTGTGATGAGGAGCCCTGGACATTGAGGATGCCGCCCACCACTCCAAGGCCAACTGTCACATTGGAGTCCGGAAGATAATTCAGGGATAACCCGCCGCGCTCGTCATTGGAGCCAAGGTAAAGGTCGTAATGGGCTACGTTGACTTGAGCCGTGGCCTCGAGGTAGGCCTTGTCGCTGAAGTCGTAGCGAGCGCCACCATTTGCAGTATAGAGCTGGCGGCGGGTGCGCGTGCCGATCTCGATGTCCTCGTCAGCCAGGTCCTGGAACAGGATATTGCCGCTGACGGTCAGGTTTCCGAAAAGCAGCTTGCTCTCGGCTGAGGCATTTTGCTCATAGGCATCATCGTAGCTATGCCGCCCAAAGAGATCGCCAATTCCCGTGTAGTCCGAGATGAAGTAATTGTTCTGGCGGTCGGTGTAATCGCCGACTGTAACGCCCCCACCGGCGGTCAGGCGTGATATGACGTCCGATTGCTGGCCCGTGTGGGAGATGAAGATATTGTCGTCGTAGTGGGAGCCGGCCGAGGCGTGCAGATTGAACTTCCAGTTCCGGCTCTGTGCATTCGGCTCGGCAGTGGCTTCATCCTGTGCCTCTTGCTGGCCGTAGAGGCTCTGCTCCAGCGAATCTGCCTCGTCGGGCGTGGTAGGCGGCGCGAGTTCCGCCGGCGTGAGCGTCTCTTCGGGGGCGATTGAAGCGTCGGACCCGGAATCCATCTCGACCGAAGGGGTATCCGTTGTGGCGGCGGTATCGGCAGCGACCTGGTCCTGGGCGCGCAAGGCGCTGAGGGAGAGGATGCAAAGACCGGCAATGGACGCAAAAAGTTTCACTGTGTGGGTACTTAGCAAGAGCGGTGTCCAAGCGACCTGTGGGGAATCGGTATTAGACCAAAGGGGAACTATGTACGGCGCCAGTGATTGCATGGACCGGATAGGCCTCCGGGAGAGTCTCCGGCTGACGTGTGCGGGCCCTGGTGCCGCGGGAATGGGGACGCGTATAAAGCCGGAGTGTTGCATCGGCCATGGCCTCGACGGAGAATTCACGTTCGGCCCTGCGGCGCGCGGCTCGGACCATTTTCCCCCAGAGAGCGGGCTGACGGGCGAGATCGACCAGCCGCTGCGCGGCGGCGCGCGGGGTTGATTCATCGTAAAGATATCCGGTTTCACGGTCGGTTACCGCGTCCTTGTTCCCCGTAACATCCGTGGCGATGGCGGGAACGCCGCGCGCCATGGCCTCGAGGAGAGCGATCGGAAGGCCTTCCCAGCGCGAAGTCGAGACGAGGCAAAAGGCATTTGCGAGGTAAGTGCCCGGATTGCTTACCGCGCCAAGGACCTTGACACTGTTTCCGAAGCCACGGCCGGCAAGGTCGCACTCGAATTCGGCGCGGCCGGGACCGTCGCCAAGCAGGATGAATTCGAATTCCGGCAACTGGCCCATGTTGCGAAGGGCCGCTATGATATCGAGCAGCAGATGGCTGTTCTTTTGAAATACGAAGCGGGTGACATGGACGATGCGAAGCGGCCCGATGCGGCGGCTATCCGGGGGGGGCAACTCGAGCGGGATCTCAACTCCATTCTGGATGACCTCCAGGCGGTCGCTAAAGGCGCAGAGTGGCGCGAGGGCTATGGATTCCGTGCCGGACACGGCAACGACGCCGCGCGTGATGATGGATAGGAGATACTCCACCGCAGCGTAGAGGAGAGTGCGGGCGCACGCGATTGGAGTGCTGCCATTTGGCGTATAGAAACAGCGGACACGCGCAAGCAGTGCGGCGGGGCGCGCATAAATGCCCGCGGTGCGGCCATGGGCGTGCACTATATCAATGCCATGGACGCGAATGAAGCGCACGAGGCGCGTAAAAGCAGCGAAGGTTATCTTGCGGTGGGGAATCTCCAGCATCCGTTCGGGACCGACCACGGATTCGTATCGGCCCCAATAGGGCTCCTCCCTGGGGCAGGCGATGAAGACCTCCGTGGATCGGGCGACGGCCTTTGCGAGTTGAAAGACATGTTCCGGTCCGCCACCGAAGTCCGCGCGGCCGGTCACCATCAGGACACCGCGGGCGGGCGAGTTTTGCTCAGGATCGAGGGGAAATATAGGGCGTAATGCAGAAGTCATCGCCGCAAAGAAAAGCAGCATGGAAGCCGCGGAGGGGCGGTCGAGTGGGTAAACCGTCCGCGTGTTAGTATGTAGATTGGTTCCGAGGCTTTCCCTGTGGATCAGCGTTCAAATTTGGGTCCTGGCAGCAGGCGGAGGGATCGCAATTTTAACGGGGAGGCGCAGAGACCGGAGTCCATTTAAATCTGGTGCTCTGGCGCTTTATCCGTAGAACGAAAATTCATCCGGCCAATTGTGATGCGCGAACAGGTTTGGCAGATTCTGCAGCAAAAATTGCTTTAGCTTTGAGCGGAAGTTTTCCGGCGAGAATCGGGCCGCATTCTCACGGCAGGTCCGCGCGGTAATCCCACCCGGGTTACGCTCGTAACCCAGCACCGCCTCCGCGAGGGCTTCGGGTGTCTGCTTATCGAAGAATAGACCTGTCCTGCCCTCGATCACGGTTTCCAGTACGCCGCCTTCCTTGTAGGCGATCACCGGGCGGCCGGCGGCCTGGGACTCGAGCGGCGTAATGCCGAAATCCTCGATGCCTGGAAAAATAAATGCCCGGCAGGACTCGTAGTGCCTCTTCAGCACCGGGAATGGCTGACGGCCCAGGAAGGAGATGTTGGGCTTCGCGCGTGTCCGGAGACCGGCAAGCTCCGACCCTGCGCCGATGATGACGAGCTTCTTTCCCAACCGATTGAATGCATCCACGGCGATATCCACACGCTTGTACGGCGTCAGCTCGGAGACGATGAGATAAAAATCGCCATCGGGACCCCCGCATTCGAAGGCATCGATATCGACAGGCGGATGAATCACCTCCGAGTCGCGCCCATAGCATTCGCGAATCCGCTGCTGCACGAAGTAGGAATTGGCGATGAAACTGGTCACGCGCTGCGCGGCCTCGTAGTCAAACCGGCGGAGATAGGGTGCGACTGATTTAAAGACCGCCCGTTCCGTCGCGCCGAGGCCGGCCGTATGTTGCAGGTAAGTCTCCTGCATCGCCCAGAGGTAGCGCGGAGGCGAGTGGCAATAGCATATGTGCGGGATATCCGGGTTATAACTCAATCCCTTGGTCACGCTGGCATCGCTGGTGATCAGCACATCCAGTGCGCTCCCAACCCGGAGGCCGCGAAATGCAGCTGGGAAGAGCGGCAGCAGCTTCTTGTAATGCCGGGCCGCGCCGGGCAAATGAAGCAGGGGAGACTCCTGGATGGGATGGCTGGCAAGCTTCGCGCTGAGCCTGGAGCGATTCGCGATCAGTGTGTAAATCGGCGCGGCTGGAAAAAGCTGGGCGATTTGCTCGAGGACTTTCTCCCCGCCCCGCATGCCGACAAGCCAATGGTGGGCCAATGCAACTCTGGTCATAGGTGTGGGTTTTTTCCGAAATGAATTATCCCGCGTAGACGAGCAGCGTATCCCCTATGGTGTCCAATCGGTGGAAGTTCAGCAGCTTCGCCAGCAAGATCGGGGTGATTGTGGTATCGGCGGCCGCGATCAGAAGCCCGGTGGACATGCGCAAGTTCTCCGCCAGGATGTGGCCCTCCCGCAGTTCCTCGATATTGAGGGTTTGCGGATTTCCCGGGTCCGCCGGTTGCTGCTCCAGCACGCCGGTCAAGCCTGCGACTGTGGCAAACACTTCCGGATCGTACCATCCGGTGCGTTTTCGCATTTGCTGGAGGGCGCCTGCGCGCGAGAAGGCCCTGGACTCCATTTCCGTCAGGTCATGCAAGACCTTCAGGATGCGCGATCCGAGCGGTATCGCATCGCCGAAGGTGGAATCCGCGGGGAAACCCGTGCCGTCAAAGTGTTTATCCTGGTACCGCACGATGGCCGCCACGGCTTCCAGCCTGGGAATTTTTTCCAGCAATTGTGCCCCAAACTCGGGGATTTGACTTAATATCTCCTCCTCCGCCCCGGTGAGCGCATAGCCGTCGCGTTCCTTCTCGAGGAGCCCATGAGGAGTCGTGACGCGGCCGATTTGGCACAGCATGGCTGCGAGCTCGAATTCCCAGGCTCCGTGCGGGTAGGCGGCGTGCGCGAAATCATGAACCTGTTCCTTTAGTTTATTGCTCCGGCTGAACGTAACGGGATCGGTGATGGAAAGGATCTCGATTAGGACCTTGACCGCGCCGCCCAGAGTGTTCTCAAGCAATCGGCGCTCCGCTTTCATCAACCGGTAATGTTCCAACGCTTCCTCGAGCATTGGCGCCAACGCCGTCGGCGGGCATGGCTTATTAAGGTAGCGAAACACGTTTCCCTCATTGACCGCCCCAGTTGCGGTCTTGAGGTCGGAGTTGCCTGTCAGCATCATCCGGACAGTCCCCGGGGACTGCGCACGGGCGCGCTTGAGAAACTCCAGGCCAGACATGACCGGCATTTGCATGTCCGCGACCACGACGGCGTACGGACCGCAGGCAGCCAGCTTGCGAAGCCCCTCCGTTCCGCCCACGGCGGTATCGATCCGGAACTTTGCCCGGAGACCACGCTCGTTCATTTCGAGCAACTTCGTGTCGTCATCGACGAGGAGAATCTTGTTTTCCACGCAATGCGTATCAGCACCAGCGGCACCAGAAATGGCGGGGGTGAATATGTATTTCATGCGCGGGTTTGCGCTGCCGGTATTGTATTGGCCGCCCCAAGGACTATGCTCCCCCGCATGGATATCCCCGTCCTGCCATTGCGGATCGTCCTGCTCACCCTGCTTGTTGCACTCGCGCCGTTTGTTCGTACCGCTCAGGCTGCGCCCGGTGCGCTGGACAAGGAATGGGCAAAGATTGCGATTCCAGGTCCAAACGTGGGTTCCCGCGAAATCATGGGGTTCATACTCGAGGCGGCCGGCGGACCTGATGCGGCGCAGAACGGTCCTCGCATCGAGCAGGCGGTGTCAGACCTGCAACGGATGCAGGACCGTGATCCATCGAGGAAGACTTACGGCAACCTTTGCTGGTACTGGCATGAGACAAAGCCCGGCGACAGGAACGCCGTGGAATTTGTAACCCAGCAGGGCGTCCTGGTCCGGATGCGATTTGCGGATCACCTCACGCCCGCCGCACGTGTCAGCGTGGACCAGTTTCTGACACTGGCCATCGAGGGCATCCATCGCCACAAGGTGGATGTCGGTTATACGAATATCTATCTCATGAAGACGTGGAACCTGGTGGCCCTGGGTGAAACATTGCAGCGGCCGGACCTGGCCACGGAGGGATCCGCGATGCTGGACACCTGGATGGCATTCACCTCCCGCAACGGTATCCGTGAGTACCTAAGTCCCACTTACTATGGAGTCGATCTGGACAGCCTCGCGTTGATGGCGCGCTATCTTGCCGATAAGTCCGTGAAGGCAAAGGCGGCGCGGTGCCTGCACTTGTTCTGGAAAGATATTGCGGCCAATTGGTTCGAGCCGGCGGAACGCCTGGGCGGCGCGCACGGGCGGGATTATGATTATCTCACAGGCCACGGCGACCTCGACAGGCACCCGGTGGATTCCGGGTGGATTGATTCAAAGGAAGTTAAGCCCGAGCTTTTCCAGGTATTTGCGGACGCGACGCGCTCCGTGCCACCGGCCGGCCTAGGCGCGCAATCACCCGGGGATATTCCGCGATTCGTGTTCCAGAAATGGGATGCGCCGGAGTCCGCATGGACCAGCCAATATATCGGCCATCATTTCAGCATCGGGGTGTCCGGCAGTTCGCAGGGCCCGGAGGACAAGCCGTTCGCACTGAACCTGGCCGGACTCGCCGGTCCCAAGACGGTGATGGTAAATTTCTTTATGGACGGACGGGACGATCCGTATGGGAAGGAGAAGGTGGCCACGGGTTCGAGTGGACATCCGAAGGCGCATCATCTGACCCCATTCTTCAGCGCCGTACAGGCGGGGCGGGAGGTACTCTTCCTGGCCTCTTATCCTCTGGCCGGGCGACCACCGGAGACCGAACCGGTCTGCCTCTACTCGACCATCGATTTACCGGCGGAAGCGGAAGTCTGGACTGCTGATGGCGCCACGGATCCCGGCCAGCCGTCCGCAGATCTGCCGGGAAATGTCTGCTTTCTGCGTATGGGTGACGTGGCGGTTGGGATTCGCCTTGTCCATGCCCTGGATGTAAATGGGAAGCCGGTTGCCGCCCAGGTGATCAATGACGGAAGCCAATACGAGGCGCGGCGGCTAACTGTAACCCATAGCGCGGGGCCCCCGGGGGCACGCCGCGGCACCGTGGCAGTGTGGGTGCGCGCCGCGGAGGGATTGGACCAGGGGGGATTCGCAAATTTCCGGCGGACTTTTCTCGCCGCGAAAACTTCCGCGGTTGCCGATGGTGAAACGGTCCGGGTACCGGCGGCGGGTTTGAAAGGGACGTTGGGGATCGAGGCGGATCTTGGCGCAGGCACGGTGCTGCATCAGCAGGGAGCGGACACTGCGCTGGACATTGGACCGATGTCGGTCAATGGCAGGGAATTCTGCAAGGCTCTGCTGGAACCCCATCCGCAATGATCCAATCC
>Ga0302320_10009156_pt1 | contig 21344 bp, 22 predicted proteins | sample Bog_T0_3_FD_202130 | JGI IMG/M metagenome (GOLD analysis project Ga0302320, IMG submission 202130) | Peat permafrost microbial communities from Stordalen Mire near Abisko, Sweden - Bog_T0_3 | ecosystem: Environmental > Terrestrial > Soil > Wetlands > Peat | place: Sweden: Abisko, Stordalen Mire...
AGCGATTGCCAGAACAATGGCAACTACTGCACCCAGCTTCAGGACGCCTCGAATTACAACACGTACCGCTACAGTCGTTCCATCGGCGAGCAGGGACTCCTGAGCCTGACCACGGATCTGATCGGCGGCTCCACTGGTAATTACATTTACGACAACATCAGTGTGAATGAGTATCAATGCGTCATCGCCACCAGCGCCACCGGAAACTACCTCTACCACAATACGTTCGCCGGATTCTCTTACCGCGGCTTCGCCAACAACAGCGGCACATTCGGCGTGGTCGAAAACAACATCTTCTGGACGACAGTTCCGGGCGCGCAGACCATCTTCACTTCTGCTGGAACGGGCTTCACGTCGAACTTCAATATCTACGGCACACAGCAGAGTAATTTCATCTATTCCGAGGGAACGCATTACAGCACACTTTCGGCCTGGGGGCAGGCCGGCGCGCAGGACAAGACGGGCGATCCACTCTTTGCCTCACTGGCTAGCAACAATGTTACACTCGCGAGTTCATCGCCCGCGCATAACGCCGGGGCAGACTTGTCATCAACCGTCCAGTACGGCTGGAGTCCAACATCGCCGCTTGCGTTCCCGGCTCCGCTATTGAATCGGAGCGTTCTCGGCAAGAGGGATATTGGCGCTTTTATCTACCTGCCGAGTGGCCCTGGGACGCTGATGGGTGGAAGTATCAAGACAGGTGGAGAAGTTACTGCAAAATAACTATGTCCCATTGACTGAACAACGATTACTAGGCAGGCGGCGCGTGCTGGGGTGTGCGAACATGCGTGCGCTTCCAGAGCTTATCAGGTGTCGTAAAGAAGATTAAAATCGCAAACAAGGCCGCCGTTAAGAGGACAACGAATGCGCGGATGGGAGTTGTCGCGCGTTTAAACAAACTGCCTTCCGGCACAAAGACATCGAGCAGCGCCAAAGCGTAGAAAAGCAACTGACCCGCTAAGATGAACCAGCGCAGGGGCGCCAGCACCCAGAAACTGACCAAAAGACAAGTCAGCAGAACCTCGGGCATAAGCAAGCGGCCAAATTTCAAGACGCAGAAGGGCCAGCGCAGTCGATTGCGCACAGAAAACAGACCCGGCAGTTGCCAAAGAAGCTGAAAGACACCAGCTTGTGTTCTCACCTTCCGGACAAACTCCTCTTGCAGACCAGTGGGAAAATCCCAAGCAACCGCACGTTCGTTCCAAACGGAGCGGTATCCAGCGAGCACGGCCTGCATGGGTAGCCAAACATCGTCGAGAATGCAGTCCTTCGGCAGAGAATGGGCCAGTGCGCGACGAATGGCATAGATCGACCCGGTCGCGCCCAACAGAGAATCGGTGGAGCTTAGGTTTTTGCGAATCCAGCTTTCGTAGCGCCGATACAGACCGACGTTGGATTCTTCGGCGGATTCCCCGGCCAGGATCAGCAGATCGCCGCTCACCACGCCAACCTGAGGGTCGTGCATTGGCTCCGCCAGATATCGAACGCAGGCGGGGTCCAACCGCTGGCGGACATCGGTGAATAGCAAGACGTCGGAATTCACTTCGGCCAAGGCGACATTCAGGGTTGCAGCCTTGCCGGCGCGGGCAAGCCGGAGTAAGCGGATTCTATCTGGAAACTGACTTGCGAAATCTGCCGCCAAATCATCTGTCCCATCATCAGAACCGTCCGACAGAATCAGAATGTTGAGCTTATCCGGCGGGTAGTCTGAATTTAGGACGCTTGCCAATTTGGCACTAAGGAATCGGACGCCATTGTGAACCGGAATGACGGCCGTTATTGCGGGCGCGAAGGGACCGGAGCGCGGCGGGCGGCTCCAGAAATGAGCGCGCAGCGCAAGCCAGAGCGGGTAGCCGGCGATTACCCAGAGTACCCAGGCGAGACAAGAACAAAAAATCCAGGCAGCAGCGTTCACTTACCAGTCCGATATAACTCAAGGTATCTGTCAGCCATACGCTCCGCAGTAAATTGTTGGAGATAGTGGACGCGCGCCGCCGCTCCCAGGGAGGCACATAGAGATGGATCGCCTGCGAGGCGCAGAATCGCTTCCGCAAAGCCCACGACGGAACCAATCGGGACGACGAAGCCACATCGGCCCCCTTCGACGATCTCCGGAACGGCGCCCGGCGCTGCGGCTACGACAGGCCGGCCGGCGGCCATAGCCTCCAGCAGAGAGATCGGCAACCCTTCGCTCTTGGAAGAGAGCACACAGACATCGGCCGCATTGAAAAAGGCGCCCGTGTCGGCTCTTTCGCCCCAGAAAGTAACGGCCTCATTCAAGCCCAGTTCAGCGCATAGCTTCTCGACCGAGGGCCGCAGAACACCGTCGCCGACCACCCACAGAAAGACATCCTTTCTACTGGTCCGGACCAGGGCCAGAGCCTTGAGCAACGTCGGGAAGTCCTTAGGCGCGGCAAGCCGTCCAACGTATACCAATGTGAAACCGCGCTTCGGCAAGTCGAGCGGCGCAACCGGTTGCGGAGCAGGTGAAGCGCCGTTGTAAATAGTGATGAGTCGATCGCGGGCGGCGAACGGCGCCAGGGCGAGATTGCTGGTAGTGGCCTGGCACACTCCGACGACGGCCTTGACCCAACGGGACGCACAAGCGAATTGCAACTCTCGCCAGTATCGGAACGGGGGAGGAACCAACCCATGGCGTGTGCTGACGATGACTGGAACTCCGGCCCAACGCGCAGCGGGGACAACCCAACTGGTAACCAATGCGTTATGGCAATGGACCACATCGGGGCGGCTACGGCGGAACGCCCGAATCAGGCTCCGAGTGGCATGCCAACGGGACCCGGGGCCATGGACAAACACCGGAAAGCCCTCCCGACTCAATCGATCTCCGATGATGCCTCCGTGTTGGAGACCGTGCACTTCAACGGAGTGTCCGCGCTCGCGATAGAGGCGGCAAAGCTGCGCGATCAGAACCTCCGCCCCGCCGACCTTTAGCGAATAATTTACGTGGGCAATCTTAAGACCCAAAAAAATCTGCCGCCTCCTTACTTATCATAGCGGGAGCAACGTAGAACGAACGTCGGTGGAGTCACGGTTGGAGTCATTTCACGCCGGAATGCGGCAGGCATGCCATACAAATCGCCAATGTTTCCCTGGCCACATCCTCCCAGCTTCGGCTGAAGCGAGCGGCAATGAAATGCGGCTCCCACACCGTTTTCAGAGCTTGCGAGATGGCCTTCGCAAAGGCCGACGGGTTCCTGGCCGGCGCCAACAGGCCGCATCCCTCAACGATCAGTTCCGGAATTCCTCCGACATCTGAGCCTACAACGGGCCGGCCGCAACAGAGCGCTTCGATGACCACATTCGGGCAGCCTTCGCCGTGGCTGGCGAGGCAGACTACGTCCGCTGCATTGAGCCACAATGCGATCTCCGCAACCGGACGAGCGCCGGGCATGAGCAGATGTTGGATGAGCCCCGACGCCTTGGCCCGCTCCCGGACCGCGGCTTCGGCAGGCCCCTCGCCGACCAAGGCCAGCCGCAGGCTCGGGTAACTCGCCGCGAGCATTTCGAAAGCACTCCATAGGTCGAAGATGCCCTTGCTCGAAATCAGGTTTCCAACCTGGACCAGCAGACTTCCATCAACCGGCAAACCCAACGCGCGGCGTGCATCGATCCGCTCGATCGGGTGAAAAACGCGAAGATCACACCCGTTGGGGATCGAGTGGGTGCTGGCGGAACTGGCGCCCAGACGGATCGCCGCGCTGCGCAAATCTTCGGTCACCGTAATGACCGCATCGGCGTTCCGAAGCGTAGCCGATGTCATCCGGCGGACCAGGGCATCCGGCATGCGATGCAGGTCAGAGCCGCGAGATCCCACGATGACGGGCACATCGAGGCGGCGTCCAACGCGCAGCGCGGCCCACGCGGTTGGGTACAACCAATAGGACAGAATGACATCCGGACTCCAGGCGCGCAACGCCGGCTCGAGCGCCCTTTGGGTCCACAGCCCATTGAAAGCGCGTCCAATCCCGGGGACCGTAGCGTACTCCAGATAGTGCGTTTTCAGGCCCGGCGGAGCCTGTCCGGGATCCACGCGATGGTAAGCGAAACGAGCCGGCTGGAGCCAACGCGCCCGCGGGTAGCGAGGAGCTGGAACGAAAACTTCTATCTCTACTGCATCGCGCAGCCGCAGGGCCGTTTCATAAATCGGCTTCCCGGCATGCGGTGCGCCTGGCACCGGCCAGAGATGGGTAACCAGAGCGAGGCGTACGTGGCTCATACCCAGCCTTGGAATAGCAATGCTTACATCCTTACCTATCGGCCAGCCGGTATCATATGGAGTCTTTCCACCTGCCGGGCTGGCGACTTGCTTGTTCCTGTCTCTATGAATACGTTACTATCCAACAAACTGCTCATTTCGGTCACGGCTCGGAGCGGTTGTGGAGCGGTGCGGCGATCGCTCCTTATAGTTACAGCTCGATGACGTTTCCTCCGCGACAAGCCACTAGCCCCCGCCCGACGCTATGTGGCTTGGATAATGCTACAAGTCGAAGTAGGTCCCCAGGCGCGCGGGGAATGGGAGCTGACTCAGCCAATCCTTCTGCAGCAGAACTTCTTCGTAAAGCCCCTGCGGCGACGTGGCGCCGGGATGCACCATGAGCTCGATCGACCGCCAATCGAAGCTCATCCGCTTTTCGATCCGCGCATAGAAATCGATGAAACTTCCCATTCCTTCCGGAGTCCGCGCCCGAACCACCGTTCTCATGAGGAACCCAAATAGAGCCTTCTTGATCCTTCTTTTTCTCGCCATGTTCTCCACGGGCAGGATGTTGATGGTGCCCCTCATTCTCGACACGCCGAATCGATCTCGAAGTCCGACGAGAACCGGAAGAAGCCATGGAATTGTGTGGGTGTGGTGATGAGAGTCGAAATGGCTGACTCTTACGCCGGCTTCCAGACACCGCTCAACCTGGGCCGAGAGTTCGACGTACATCGCCCGACACAGAGACGGAGTCCAGCGAACACGATCCAGCCGCGCCTTCGACATATGCCCGTCCTCGTCCAAAATGGGCGCCAGGCCTGGGGTAGGGTGGAGCGGCGGGAAAGCGCTCAGATTCAGATGGACCCCGAATGAGCGGCGGGGATAATTCTTCAGACGCGCAGCAGCGTCACTGAACGCAACGCCGTTGGCGAGAATTGTGGCCGAAGTGACCAGCCCTCGATCCATGAGCGAAAAAATCGCATCGTTCACGGGAACGGTAGCTCCTAAATCGTCGGCGTTCACAATCAGCAGTGTGCCCTTCACGGCGTTAACTTAGAAGAGATTCGCCGGGCAGTCGCTCGGATTCCGCCACACCACTCTTCCTCTGCCCGGTCCGATGAATTCAGCATACACCGCGTGCGACGCCTGCGAACGCGTCCACACAATCAGGTCCCGGCAATGTGGATCACGGACCGACGGGCAGACCTTTGGCCGCACTTTCCGGCGTGCTGGTTACAGCGTCGATCCGGTCCAGGTCGTGCCTTTGCAAGTTGCTATCATGGTGGGTCGCTAAAGGATCCGCGCAACGAAATCACGCGGCCAGCCGGGGATCGGCGTGGCGAGTAAGGATGAGAGCCAGTGGACGTGCGTAGCCTCTACCTCGGGATCACATGCCCGATGGCGAACGAGGCGGACAATTGCGTTTCATTTGTGCGGTCGTTGCTTAACCAATGCGAGCGGTTCCCGTTCCGTAAGCTGCGGCTTTTTGTAGTCATCGACAGAGCGAGCACCGATGGAACGCGTGCATTACTGGAAGACGAGGCGCGCACGGAACCCCGTCTCGAAGTGGTCTGGGCACCGGAGAACCGCTGTGTGGTCGACGCATATGTGTGCGGTTATCGGGCCGCACTCGCGGCAGGGTGCGACTGGATATTGGAGATTGACGCCGGATTCTCGCACGATCCGGCCGATGCGCCGCAGTTCTTCGAGACGATGTTGCAGGGTTACGATTGCGTTTTCGGGACACGGTTCGGGCGCGGTGGACGATGCGAAGCTTCGTTCAAGAGGCGGTTCATCTCGCGCGCGGGGACGGTGCTGACGAACCTGCTGCTGGGAACGCGGCTCACAGACATGACCAGCGGATACGAACTGTTTACGCGGGACGCGCTGAAGATGGTGCTGGCACGCGGAATTCGCAGCCGCGCGCATTTTTTCCAGACCGAGATCAAGGTCTTCTGCCGCCGCCTGAAATGCGCGGAGGTGCCGATCAAATACAGTTTCCCCAGCCCGCGCCTCTCCTCCGCGGCGGTACTGGAGGCGCTGGGCAGGCTAGCGGGATTGTTCTGCGAACGCCTGGCAGGTGTGCTTTGAGCGGTGTGGAGAGTGCCCCGGTGATACCGCGCGAAAAGCCGACCGCGCTAGTGGTGACTTCGATTGCGGCGCCGAATGCGGCGCTGCGGTCCCTGGCCCAGGGGGCGCAACGGCGCGGCTTGCGATTCGTGCTCGTGGGGGATTCGAAAAGCCCGACGAACTTTGAGTTGGAGGGCTGCGAGTACTACGGCCTGGCGGCGCAACGGGAGAGCGGGTTGCGGTACGCGGCCGTTTGCCCCGAGCGCAGCTATGCGAGGAAAAACATCGGTTACCTGCTGGCGATCCGCGATGGGGCGCGCGTACTGGTTGAAACGGACGACGACAATTTTCCTCGCGATGCGTTCTGGGCAGAGCCGCGGCGGCGCGTCGAAGTGAAACGCGTGGACGCGCTGGGTTGGGTGAATGTGTACCGCTACTTCACGGACGCGATGATATGGCCGCGGGGCCTGCCTCTCGAAGCGATCAAGAGTGAGCCGCCGCGGTTTGAGGACCTGGCGCTGGCAGAGGTGGATTGCCCGATCCAACAAGGGCTGGCGGATGAGAATCCCGATGTGGACGCAGTGTACCGGCTGGTCTGCGAACTGCCGCAGAGCTTTCGTATGGACCGGCGGGTGGCTCTGCAGGCGGGTGCGTGGTGCCCGTTCAACAGCCAGAACACGACGTGGTGGGCGGATGCGTTTCCGCTGATGTATTTGCCGTCGCAGTGCTCGTTTCGGATGACGGACATCTGGCGGAGTTTCGTCGCACAGCGAATTGCGTGGGAGAACGGCTGGTCCGTCCAGTTCCACGAAGCAACGGTGTGGCAGGAGAGGAACGAGCATGACCTGCTGCGGGACTTTCGGGACGAAGTGCCGGGATACCTTTTGAACAGTGCAATTGCCGATCGTTTAAAGGCACTGAGCCTGAACGCCGGCGTTGATGCAATCGCCGATAATATGAGGCGTTGCTATAGCGCGCTGATTGAGATGGGCGCGGTGGCAATTGAAGAAACGGGCCTGCTCGAGGCGTGGCTTCGAGACATCACTGAGATACACGTTGAATCACTACCGCGTGACTGACTCTCAGTGCTCCAACTTGTCATGCAGCCTTCCATACTACCCGAAGAATCGCGCAACAGGCGTTGATACAGTTCCGACTCCGCGTTACTTCCGATCGCCATCTGCATCGTCCTGTTGATCGGCTTCTGTTCCTTCCTGCCGTATCGCTAAAAATGCCCTGAACCCTACTTCGCCGAAGCGGCCTTCAACAACCCGACCGTCAAGAGTCCATGCGGGAAGGAACGCCCGGCGCCGTGACGAGACGATCCTCCGCGGTCTGGGTTGGAGTGCTCTCACGTCGAATGGCGGCGCTTTTGGAATCTATTCCCGTCCCCGATAAGAATCGCCGGCGCAGTCCGGCGTCCGCGCAGCCGTCCCGCTCCGGTTCGGCTCTTCGGCGGATGAGACATTGAACGTCCGCGCCACCAGATAAAGCGGACGCCCCTTCGACTCTTCATAAATCTTCCCGACGTACTGCCCCACGATCCCGATGCCGATCAGCACAGCGCAGCCGAGGATACTGATAACGACCATCAGCGAAGTCCAGCCGGGCACTGTGCGGCCCGCCAACAAGGCCACAACCGCGCGCACGGCCTCCTCGATGCCCAGGAGTCCCGCGAGCATGCCGAGAACTATGCTGATCTGCAACGGCAGCGTGGAAAACGAAGTGGCTGCCGTCCAGGCGAACCGCAGCATTTTGCTCAGGGGGTACTTCGTGCTTCCAGCCACGCGCGGGTCGCGCCGGTACTTCACTGCGCACTGCGGGTACCCAACCCAGGCCACCATGCCGCGCAAAAACCGATGCTGCTCCCGCATCTGCTGAAGGCCGTCCAAACACTCCCGGGAGAGCAGCCGAAAATCCCCGGTGTCGACTGGAAGATGCCGAGCCACGATCGTCCGCATCAGTCTGTAGAAGGCCCAGGCGCTGAATCTCTTGAATCCGCCCTCACCTGGGCGGGCCTCGCGCTGTCCGTAGACGACGTCGTAGCCCTGGCGGTAACGCTCCACCATTTCGTGAATCACGGACAAAGGGTCCTGCAGATCGGCGTCAATCAGCACGATGGCGTCCCCGTGCGCATAATCGAGACCCGCGGTCGCGGCCAGTTGGTGTCCGAAGTTGCGGGAAAGGTGGATCACCTTGACCCTGGCCTCCTCGGCTGCCCATTCAGCGACTTTCACGAGCGTGGCGTCCGTACTGCCGTCATTCACTACAATGACTTCCGCCTCAGCGGGGAGATCGCGCAGGAACTCGGTCACCGCCGCGCGAAGAAACGGGATTGTCGCTTCCTCGTTGTACATCGGGATCACCAGCGAAAGCCGGATTGGATGAAGGCGCGGCCGCAGCAGGTGGTAGACCTGTTCAGGCGAGGGCATGCGCCTAAAAGGCTAACATGGCGTTGGCGACTGCGTTCGTCATTGCGAGCCGGCCTACAGCGGCGGTCCTGGCCAGCCCAAAAGCCGCATTGGTTACACTGGGATGGTTGGCTATCTCATGAATCCCAGAATGCATGGCACGACGATCCTGGTTGTGCGCCGCAACGGCAAGGTTGTGATTGCCGGCGACGGCCAGGTCACGATCGGTAACGAGGTGCTCAAGGCGGGCGCCAACAAGCTCCGCCGGTTGCACAAAGACACCATCCTCGCCGGCTTCGCCGGTTCCACCGCGGACGCTTTTTCGCTGTTCTCCCGATTTGAATCCAAGCTCGAGCAGTTCAACGGCAACCTGGCCCGCAGCGCGGTCGAGATGGCGAAGGACTGGCGGACCGATAAAGTGCTGCGGCACCTCGAAGCCCTGCTGCTGGTCGCCGATCTGACGAACACGTACATCCTCAGCGGCGACGGCGACGTGATCGAGCCCGACGAGCCCTGCGCCGCCATCGGTTCCGGCGGCGGCTACGCCAAAGCGGCAGCCAAGGCGCTGCTCGAGAACACGAAGTTGTCCGCGCGTGAGATTGTCGAGCGAGCCATGAACATCGCCGCCGACACCTGCATCTACACCAACCGCAACATCACGTATCAGGAACTGGGCTGAGCCATGGTCATTTATTTGCCCGGCGACTCCAATCGCGACGAGCCCCTGCTGGACGAGCTCACGCCGCGCCAGATCGTCGCCGAGCTCGACAAATACGTCGTCGGACAGGCCGATGCGAAGCGCGCCATCGCCGTCGCGCTGCGTAATCGGATTCGCCGCCAGAAGCTCGACGCCGAGATGGCCGACGAGGTCGTCCCCAAGAACATTCTCATGATCGGCCCCACCGGCGTCGGAAAAACCGAGCTCGCGCGGCGGCTGGCCCGGCTCGCCAATTCGCCGTTCTTGAAAGTGGAGGCCAGCAAGTTCACCGAAGTCGGCTACGTCGGCCGCGATGTCGAATCGATGATCCGCGACCTGGTCGAAATCGCCATCGACATGGTGCGCCAGGAGAAGCTCGAGGAGATCGCCGAGCGCGCCGAGTTTAATGCCGAAGAGCGGTTGCTCGACATCCTGATGCCGCCCTCGCCCGAGCCCAATGAATCGGTCGAGCGGACCCGCGAGAAGTTGCGCGAGAAGCTGCGCGCGGGCCGGCTCGACGATCGGCTGGTCGAGATCGACGTGAAGGACCGCGGGCCCTCGATGGAGATCTTCACCAACACCGGCAACGAAGAAGTGGACATGAATCTGCGCGAGTTTCTGCCCACTCTTTTCGGCGGCCGCACCAGGAAACGGAAGATGCGGGTCGCCGAAGCGTATGAGTATCTGCTGCAGGAAGAGGAGCACAAGCTCGTCGATCCGGACCAGGTCACGCGGATCGCCATCGATCGCGTGGAAAAGAACGGCATCATCTTCCTCGACGAGATGGACAAGATCGCCGGGCGCGAGTCGGGCCACGGTCCCGATGTCAGCCGCGAGGGCGTGCAGCGCGATATTCTGCCGATCGTCGAAGGCACCACCGTCAACACGCGCTATGGTTTCGTGCGCACCGAGCACGTTCTGTTCATCGCGGCGGGCGCGTTCCACGTATCCAAACCCTCGGACATGATCCCCGAGTTGCAGGGGCGCTTCCCCATCCGCGTCGAGTTGAAATCGCTCACCGAGAACGATTTCGTGCGCATCCTGACCGAGCCCAAGAACGCCCTGATCCGGCAATACGTGGCTCTTCTGGAGACCGAGGGAATCCAGCTCAAATTCACCGACGATGCGGTCCGCGAGGTTGCGCGAATGGCCTGGGAGGTGAATTCCGCGACCGAGGATATCGGCGCGCGGCGCCTGCATACCATCCTCGAAAAGGTGCTCGAAGAACTGAGTTTCGAAGGTCCCGACATGAAAAAGAAAAAGGTCACGGTCGACACCGCCTACGTGCGCAAGCAGCTTGCCGACGTGGTGAAGAACCAGGACCTGAGCCGCTACATCCTCTGATGCGCACTTTGCTTGTCGTCCTGGCTATGGCTGCCGCTTGTGGATGCGGCTTCGTGGGCGGGCCACTGCCCCCGGCGCTGAACATTCCCGAGCGCGTCACCGTTTTGAATGCCCACCAACACGCCGGCCAACTCGTCATCGGCCTGGTCGTCACAGGCAAGACCACGGATGGACTCGTGCTCAAGCACCTGCGCGAAATCGAATTGCGTTATGGACTGCCCGGCCCCTCGATGGACCACTGGGCCGCCGCCGCCACGCGCATTCCGATCGAGCCGCCGCAAGCCCAGGGCTATGAATTCAAGGCGCCCATTGCAGGCTTGGAAGGCAAGGACATCGTCATCGCCGTGCGTGTGGTCGGGCCTACCGGCCGCCGCGGGCAGTGGAGCGAACCGCTGAATGTGCATGTCGTGCCCGTGCCGCCGGTGCCCATTGTGGAAACCGCAGCGGGTCCGACCGGCATCACCCTGCGTTGGCCTGCCGCCGGCGCGCCGCCGGGAACCAGTTGGCGCGTTTTCCGTCAGATCAAGGGCGAGGCGAAGGCCCAGGCCGTGGCCCTCGCCACCACGCCCGAATGGCTCGATGCGGCCGCGATCGAAGAGGACCAGAATTACACCTACCAGGTTCAGGCGCTCGTGCCGGCCGGAAAGAGCTTCGCCGAAAGCGATCTATCCAAACCGGCCGGTCTCACCTACAAAGATGTTTTCCCGCCCGAACCGCCGGCGGGCCTGTCCGCCATCGCCGGAGTGAACAGCATCGAATTGTCTTGGGAGCCTGGTCGCGAGCCCGACCTGAAGGCTTACCAGGTGTGGCGCGCCGAGGGTTCCGGCCCGCTGGTCAAGCTGGCCGAAGTGGCCGGAGATGTCACCTACAGCGACCGCCAGGTGAGCGCGGGCAAACACTACCGCTACGCCATCGCGGCCAGCGACGCCAAGGGCAACACGAGTAAGCCGGGCGTCGCGATTGAGTTCGTGGCGCAGTAGATCGAGATACAGTTCGCAATACAAATCGCGATACAAATCGCGATACAGATGAACGATACGCGCCGTTCCGGCGCTTGTAAAGTTTGGAGAACCATGACCCGCTACGTTCGTTTTTCACGCGATTCTCTGGTCCCGATCACCGCCCCGGACGCCGATCGCCGCGTGCTTCAGGGCACAGTGGACGGCGACACGATTCGCGCCTCCGATGGAAACACATACCCGCTCCAGCGCATCCGCCTGCTGCCGCCGGTGTCGCCCTCGAAAATCGTCTGCGTCGGCCGTAACTACGCCGAGCACGCCCGCGAACTCGGCAACGCACCGCCCGCGGAGCCGCTCATCTTCCTCAAGCCACCCTCCTCGTTGAACGCTCACGGCGCGCCCGTGATCTACCCGGAAATCGCCGAGCGCGTCGATTTCGAGGGCGAACTGGGCGTCGTCATCGGACGCCGCACGCGCCGCATCCGCGCCGCGGACTACCTGCGCCATGTCGCCGGCTACACCATTGTCAACGACATCACGGCCCGCGATCTGCAGAAGAAAGACGGCCAGTGGACGCGCGCCAAAGGCTGCGATACGTTCTGCCCCGTCGGGCCGTGGCTGGTGTTGAAGGAGGAAGTCGACTTCGACGCGCTGCGCATTGTCACCCGCGTCAACGGCGCGGTCCGCCAGGACGCGGCCGTCTCGCAGATGATCTTTTCCGTGGGTGCTATTCTTGAGTTTGTTTCCCAATTCATGACGCTCGAACCGGGTGACCTGATCGCCACCGGCACTCCGCCGGGCGTAGGTCCGGTGAACCCGGGCGACCGCGTCGAGGTGGAAATCTCGGGGCTGGGAATACTCGAGAATTCCATCGAACGCAGGTAGCTGCCGGCATTCCGCAGGGAGGGGCCAATGAAATTTTTTCTCGATACCGCAAATCTCGACGAACTGAAGAAGGGCGCGGCGTGGGGCATCGTCGACGGCGTCACCACCAACCCGTCGCTGATCGCCAAGGAAGGTAAACCGCTCGAGGAGCAGGTCCGCCGCATCTGCGACATCGTCGACGGTCCGATCAGCGCCGAAGTGGTCGCGACCGAATTCGACGGCATGGTCAAACAGGCGCACGAGCTGAGCGCCATTCACCCCAATATCATCGTCAAAGTGCCGCTCACGCGCGACGGCATCCGTACCTGCGCGACGCTCTGCAAACAGGGCATCCGCTTCAATTTGACGCTGTGCTTCAGCGCCGCCCAGGCCTTGCTCGCGGCCAAAGCCGGCGCTACTTTCGTCAGCCCGTTCGTCGGCCGCTTCGACGACATCGCCGAAGAAGGCATGGCGCTGGTCGACACCATCTGCGGCATCTATGCCAACTACGGATTCAAGACCGAAGTGCTGGCCGCTTCCCTGCGCTCGCCGTTGCACGTGGTGCAGGCCGCCCAAGCTGGAGCGCACATCGCTACGATGCCGTTCAAGGTCCTCGACCAGTTGTTCAACCACCCCTTGACCGACCGCGGGCTGGAGCAGTTTCTTAAAGATTATAAGAAGGCTTTCCCCGATACAGGCACGCCACGCTGATTCGAGCGGACAGGGAGTGATGCGAGTTCTTTCAATTCTTACGACGTATCCGGTCGCCTCCCTTGCGGTGGCGGGCGTGCTCGTAATGACGGCGGGCGTGGCGATTATCTGGCTCGCCGGCCGGCGCATCACACCCGAGGAAATTGAGAAACGCCGCCGCCTGATGGTCAACCAACTGGGCCGGACCATTGACGGCGTCATTGTCGAGGCCGACGCGCAAACCCTGTTCTACACCTACGACGTGCACGGCGTGCAATACGCCGCCACGCAGGACATCTCGGCTTTGCTCGAGTTGCTCGGTGGCGATCCGACGCGCCTGGTCGGCTCCGTGAGCATCAAACACCTCCGCGACAACCCCGCTAATTCGATCATCATTTGCGAAGAGTGGTCCGGCCTGCCGGCTCGCTCCCTTGCACTTCAGTCCGAACCGATCCAGGAGTGATTCCAATGCATCTGAATCTGCGTCTGATCCAGGCCGTCGCCGCCGCGTCCCTGCTGGTCGCCCTTGGCGCCGCCGCCGGCTTCGCCGCCAATAGATTTGGTAAACCAAAATCCGTGATCCATGTTGTGACCCTGTACTACAAGGACGGCACGACGGAGGAGCAGAAGAAGAGCGTGCTCGACGCCATCGAAAAGATGGCCTCCGCGGTGCCAGGCATCAAAAACGTCTGGTTGAAGAGCACCAAAGTGCAGGGCGTTTTCAGCGAAAAACAGCCCGACGGCACCGTCAAACCGCGCCCCTTCACCGACGCCTTTGTGATCGAGTTCGAGGACCAGGCGGCCTTCGACAAATATACCAACCATCCCGCGCACAAGGCCTTCGAGGAGGTTTACATTCCCTTGCGCGGCCACAGCGGCACGCACGACATCACTAACTGAAGTCCGGGCTCGGTGGCGCGTCATTCGTCAGTCGGGCGTGAATGCGCCAAGCTGCCGCGCGCGCCGGCCAGCGCCGGCCGCACAGGCCCGCCAGCGTCATTGTCTCTTGGAAGTCTCTTGGAACGAGGCGATCCTCGCGGTCATCGATCGTATACCTCGCGCCGGTGTGCAATGCGGGTGATACTGATCAGCTTCGCCGCGTCGTCGATAATGTATAGCACCCGCCAGTCACCGGCCGGACGCGCCACTGATCTTTGAAGTGCTTGAGCTTTTTGCATCCCGCGGGCCGTGGCGCCTGCCCCAGTGACTCGATTTTCTTCACAATGCGGGCCAGCACGGCGTCCGGCAACGCTTCGAGTTCCTTGAGCGCGGACGGCTTGACTTCAACGGAATAATTATCCACGGATCCGGCCGCGCCTCACGAGGTCCGCTTTGATCTTCTCAAGCGGGACCCCCTTTTCGTTGCGCCGCGACTCCGCAATCAGCCCGTCGCAAAACTCCTCTACTCTCTCGCCGTGTTTTTTCAGATCGATTTGAACGGCCACCCTGCGGCCTTTTTCATCGGTCACAAACTGGATTCCGGTCATGCGCCGTGTCTCCATGGGGTCGTGTCGAAAGCCGTCCTCACTCTAACAACGCCCGTCAGACCCGTCAAGAAAGTCACTCTACATAAGGCGTCATTCATGTTTTAACAATCAATGGGGCGAAGCGTTCCGGTTTCGGTTTCCCAGGACCGGCACAAGGCTTACACTCCCCGGCTGCGCCGCCGGCGGATAATCTTCAAGAGCAGCCAGCCGACGAGCATTGCCATCAGCACCCAAGGCAGCGCGGCGAAGACAAAGGTGATCAGCGCGGCTACGGTTCGATGCTGCGGACTAGGCTATCGACTAGCTATCAATCCGAGATGGGATCTGAATAGATGATGCACGCGGCCCCGGGGCGCGTCGCGGTGCGAGAGCAGCCAACCACGACAGCGTCATCGAGCGACTCGTTCGCGCCAGAATCCAGGCCGCCTCTTTACATGGGCTACGGCGAGAAGTTCGGTCCTCGTTTCGTACGCCCGGAACACGAGGTAGTAAGGGAATCGGCGGAACCCCGCCCGGCGCAGGCCGGTATCGAACGGCTCGAAACGGCCCGGAGCGGCGGCGATGAGTTCGACTCAGCGATCCAACTCATCCAAGAACCGGTCTGCCGTGCGCAAACTGCGCTGGGCGTACCATGTGACGGCTTCCTCGGCATCCCGCACGGCGGCCGGATGAAAGCTGACTGCTTGGCATCAGGCGCGTGAGCGGCTACGAAGCTGACGTCGAACCTCGTCCCAGGCGACGGTTGGCACTGCGCCTGAGTCAAGCTCCTGAAGCCGGCAGGCGACCTCATGCCTCCACGCCTGCTCGGCGTCCTCATCCACGGGGCCGTCGAGGCTGTCGATGAGTGAGTCTGCCAACGCCGCCCGGGCCGCCTCCGGCAGTGCCAGAGCCCGCGCCAATAACTCAGCCGCGTCCGTGCCCATGCCCACAGTTTAGCCCTACTTCGCGCCTGGATGCTCGCGCCAACGGAGACATCAAGACCGAAGGACGGCGTCACCGGAAACTCACCCACAGCCGCAGCCGCATCGCCGGCCCCATTCTGCGGTCCCCACACGGCCTGAGCCGTCCTATTCTCAGTGTGCCCCTGGCCCCCTTTGCGAAGGTCGGCAGCAGGACAACAAACGCAATTAAATCAAATGGTTGCGCGGTCCTTGGAAATGGTCTTGACTTGCTTGTCCATTTTCGCTTAAATACGGTTGACACCGCATATAAGAGAGTTTATCCTCGGATTAGCCGATGTTATAAGCACCACCGCAAGGTGGTGGGCTCGGCACGGAGGCGACTCAATCATGCCATGGAGAGAGGAATACCGCCGCAAGCTCAAGACCGCGGACGAAGCACTCAGCCTGCTGCGCTCCGCTCAGCGGGTGTGGGTCCAGCAAGGCAACTCGACCCCGCAACCCTTGATCGATGCCATGATCCGGCGCGCGCCCCTGCTACGGGACGTCGAAGTGATATCGATGTTGACGCTCGGCGACGCCCCCTACACGCTCCCTGAGTTCGCAGGCACTTTCCGCCACGGCGGCCTGTTCCTCGGCGGCAACGTCCGCCAGGCCGTGCGGGAAGGACGCGCCGACTACACGCCCATTTTCCTCAGCGAAATCGAAGGCCTCTTTCTGTCGGGAGAAATGCCGCTCGACATCGTCCTGCTGCAAGTGGCCCCGCCCGACGACCACGGCTACCTCAGCCTCGGCACCTGTGTCGATTGCACGCTCACCGCGGCCCGCACCGGCACGCTGGTCATCGCCGAAGTGAACGATCACATGCCGCGCACCTGCGGCGACTGTTTCCTGCATGTCAGTGAGATCGACGCGCTCGTCGAAACATCCCGTCCATTGCTTGAGCTGCCTCGCGAATCGTGCGCCGACGACCTGCACCACCGCATCGCCGCCCACGTCGCCGCCCTGGTGCCCGACGGCGCGACGCTGCAGCTCGGCATCGGCGGCATTCCGGACGCCGTACTGATGGCGCTCGAAAACCACCGCGATCTCGGCATCCACAGCGAGCTGGTCTCGGACGGCGTCATCCCGCTCATCGAGAAGGGCGTGATCAACGGCGCGCGCAAGAACCTGCACCCCGGCAAGGCCATTCTCGGCTTCGTCCTGGGTACCCACGAGCTGTTCGACTTCCTGCGCGACAATCCCTTCTTCGAGTTCCATCCCATCCGCTATGTCAACGATCCGTTCGTCATCGCGCAGAACGATCGCATGGTCGCCATCAACTCCGCTTTGCAAGTCGATCTGACCGGACAGGTCTGCGCCGACTCCATCGGCACGCGCCCCTATTCCGGCGTCGGCGGGCAGACCGATTTCATCCGCGGCGCGGCCCGCTCGAAGGGCGGCGTGCCAATTATCGCCCTGCCCTCGACGGCGAAAGGCGGCACGGTTTCGCGCATCGCGCCCGTGCTCGACCCCGGCGCCGGCGTCGTCACCTCGCGCGCCGACGTGCACTACGTCGTCACCGAGCATGGCGTGGCCTATCTGCACGGCAAGAGCATTCGCCAGCGCGCCGAAGCGCTCATCGCCATCGCCGCGCCGAAATTCCGCGACGAGCTGTACGACTTCGCCTGCCGAAGCCATTACCTGGAACCCCTGCCCGCATTGGTAGCCTAGAGGTTCATCCATTCATTCATCGAGAAAGGAATCATCAAGCTCCCATGGAACCCACCCCCAGGCCCGACAAGGGCTACACCGTCGTCAGCCCTGAGGAATGCAAGGGCTGTGGCCTGTGCGTGGAGGCCTGCGTGCTGAAAGGGCTGCGGCTCTCCGAAGGACTCAACCGCTACGGCTATCATCCGGCCGAATACATTGGCCACGGCTGCAACGGCTGCGGCCTTTGCTTCTACGCCTGCCCCGAGCCCGGCGCCGTCACCGTCTACAAACGTCCCTCGGAAGACAAGGCCGCCGCTTGAGGTAACCACCATGCCGAAGCAACTCATCAAAGGCAACGAAGCGATCGTCAAGAGCGCCATCCTCGCCGGCTGCCGCGCTTTCTACGGCTACCCCATCACGCCGGCCAGCGAGATCGCCGAAGCCGCCGCTAAATACATGCCTCTCGTCGGCGGCGTTTTCCTGCAGGCCGAAAGCGAAACGGCCTCCATCAACATGCTCTACGGCGCGGCCGCCGCCGGTCTGCGCACCATGACCGCCAGCTCCGGCCCCGGCATCAGCCTGATGCAGGAGGGCCTCAGCTACCTCGCCGGCGCGGAGCTGCCGTGCGTCATCGCCGACATCATGCGCGCCGGACCCGGCCTCGGCAATATCGCTCCCGAACAGGGCGACTACAACCAGGTGGTCAAGGGCGGCGGCCACGGCTGTTATAAGACCATCGTCCTCGCGCCCGATTGCGTCCAGGAGATGGCCGACCTCACCGCGCTCGCTTTCGATCTCGCCGACGAATATCTCAATCCCGTCTTCGTCCTCGCCGACGGCGCGATTGGACAGGCGATGGAGCCGGTCGAATTCATGGCCGCTCCCATCGAGCCGCGAAGTATGAGCTGGGCCGTCGAAGGCACCGCCGCCACGCGCGCCAACATGGTCACCTCGATCTACCTCGAGCCCGACCTGATGGAGCGGCACGTTCGCAAACTCGAAGCCAAGTACAAGCGCTGCGAACGCGAGGCTGTGCGCTGCGAGCAGTATCAGACTGCCGGCGCCGAAATCGTCCTGATCGGCTACGGCATCACCGCCCGCATCCTCAAGGCCGTGGTCGAGCAGTTGCGCGCCGAGGGTCTCCCCGTCGGCCTGCTGCGCCCGATCACGCTCTATCCCTTCCCCGTCGAGGCCATCCGCGGCCTCGCCGCGCAAGCCAAGGTCTTCGGTGTCGTCGAGCTCAGCACCGGCCAGATGGTCGACGACGTGAAGCTCGCACTCAACGGCATCCGGCCGGTTGAGTTCTACGGGCGCGTCGGCGGCAACGTGCCCTCGGCCGAGGAGGTCGCCCAGGTCGTCCGCCACATCGCCACGCAATACGCCGTCACCGCGCGCTCCGCCGAGCCGCTGGAGGTTGCCCATGTCTGAATTGCCAATGCCCGGCTTTAACGTTCTCCAGCATCGCGCCCAGTCCTTCTACCGCAAATTCGAACGCAAGGGCGAGCTGCAGCACCAGACGCATTACTGCCCCGGTTGCGGCCACGGCATGGTGCATAAGCTGCTCGCGCGCGCCATCGACGAGCTCGGCGTCCAGGATCGCACCGTGCTCATCAGCCCCGTCGGCTGCGGCGTTTTCGCTTACTACTATTTCGACGTCGGCAATGTGCAGGTGGCCCACGGCCGCGCACCCGCAGTCGCCACCGCCGTCAAGCGCGGCCGCCCGAACTCCATCGTCGTCAGCTACCAGGGCGACGGCGACCTCGCCGCCATCGGCACCGCCGAAATCCTCCACGCCGCCAATCGCGGTGAGCCGATCACCGTCATTTTCATCAATAACGCGATTTACGGCATGACCGGCGGCCAGCTCGCGCCCACCACGCCCATCGGCGTCAAGAGCACCACCAGCCCTTACGGCCGCAGCATTTTCAATGAAGGCTATCCGCTGCACGTCTGCGAAACGCTGGCTTCGCTCGAGGCTCCGGTGTACCTTGAACGCGTCACCTTGGGCAACGTCAAGGGCATCATGCAGGCCGGCAAGGCCATCAAGCGCGGCCTCGAAAATCAGGTCCGCGGCCTCGGTTTCTCGTTGATTGAAGTGCTCTCGCCCTGCCCCACCATCTGGAAATTGAATCCGCTGGACGCACAGAAACGGATCCGCGAGGAGCTCTCCAAAATCTATCCCGTCGGCATCTTCCGCGACCTCACCAAGGACCGCGAGCCCCGTCCCGCGCCTGCCCTCGCGCCCGCGCTGAGCGAGTTCGCGCGCCTGCTCGAAATCGACGCCGCCCATACCTCGGAGCCGCCCGCCATCGCGTCCGCACCGCCCGTCGACTGGCGCATCCGCGTCGCCGGTTTCGGCGGCCAGGGCGTCCTCATGCTCGGCGAAGTCCTGGCCGAAGCCGGTCTGGCCGCGGGTCTCGCCGTCTCGTGGCTGCCTTCCTATGGCCCGGAGATGCGCAGCGGCACTTCCAACTGTCACGTGCGCATCGCGACCCACGCCATCGACTCACCGCTCATCTCCGTGCCCAACGTGCTCATCGCGCTCAACGAGCCATCGCTGCGCAAGTTCATCCATACCGTGCAGCCCGGCGGCTGGGTGCTCTACAACGCCGCCGCGTTGCCCGAAGATTGCCGCCGCGACGACGTGCGCTTCCTGGTCGCGCCTTTCACCAAAATCGCCGACGAACTCGGCGATTCGCGCGTCGGCAATATCGTCACGCTCGGCGCTTTGCTCGAAGTCGCCGGCGTGGTTGACGCGGCGCAAATCGACGCCGCGCTCGTCCGCACCGTCAAATCGGCGCGCTGGCTGGAGTTCGACCGCAAGGCGCTCACCGCCGGCCGCGACGCCGCCCGCCAGGAGGTCACGCATGCCATCCAGTGAACCCGATCCTTCGACAATTGTCTTCTTCGATAATCGCTACGTCCCGCTGGCCCAGGCCCAGGTCGGCGTTCTCACGCACGCGTTGAACTACGGCACCGGCGTCTTCGAGGGCATTCGCGGCTACTGGGACGCCGACGTCCAGGAAATCCAGTTGGTCCGGCCCGCCGACCACTATGTGCGCTGGAAGCGCAACGCGGGCATCCTGCATCTTGAAATCCCGCCCTCGCCCGACGAGCTCATCGAGATCACGGCCGAGCTGCTGCGCCGCAACGCCTTCCACTCCGACATCTACGTGCGCCCGCTGGTCTGGAAATCCGCCCAACGCATCGGCGTCCACGCCGACGCGCGCGACAGCTTCACCATCGTCGCCGTGCCCTTCGGCGTCTACATGGACAGCGACAAGGGCCTGCACGCGGGTATCACTTCCTGGCGCCGGCTTGAGGACAACGCCATTCCCGGCCGCGCCAAAATCTGCGGCGCTTACGTCAATAGCGCTCTGGCCACCGACGACGTGCGCCGCTGCGGCTTCGACGAGGCCATTTTCCTCAGCGAGAACGGCCACGTCGCCGAGGGCGCCACCTGCAACATTTTCATGGTTCGCAACGGGCGCCTGATCACGCCCGGGCCCGCGGACAACATTCTGGAAGGCATCACCCGCGCCTGTATTATCGAATTGGCGCGCGACGTGCTGCACCTGGAAGTTGTGGAAAGAAGCATCGACCGCAGCGAGCTTTACGTCTGCGACGAAGTATTTTTCACGGGCACCGCGGTGGAGCTGGCCCCGGTCACCATGGTGGACCACCGCCGCGTCGGCGCCGGCGCCATCGGGCCGGTCGCCTCGGAATTGCGCCGTCTCTATACCGATGCCACCCGCGGGCGTTTGCCGCAGTTTGAGAACTGGATCCGGCGCGTGAACGTGCCTGTCTCGATTCACGCCTGAGAGGAGACTGCCGTGAGAGTTCATGTGCTCGATACGACGTTGTCGGAGCTGGCGCTGTCGCTGAACACGCGCATTGCGCCCGACGACCGTCTGCGGGTTCTGCGCCAGTTGGATGAGCTGGGCCCCGACTTCTTAGAAGTCGACCCGGCGACCTACGCGGCCCTGGGCGGCTATGAGCCGCGCGAGGC
>Ga0302320_10009157_pt1 | contig 21342 bp, 7 predicted proteins | sample Bog_T0_3_FD_202130 | JGI IMG/M metagenome (GOLD analysis project Ga0302320, IMG submission 202130) | Peat permafrost microbial communities from Stordalen Mire near Abisko, Sweden - Bog_T0_3 | ecosystem: Environmental > Terrestrial > Soil > Wetlands > Peat | place: Sweden: Abisko, Stordalen Mire...
GCCTACCGTGCTGTCTTAAGTGAACCAGTTCTAAGAGTATCATCCCGGGGATTGACATGCATGCTGGCCAATTTAACGCAACTGTGGCGGGAAAAGTGCCGTTGTGGCATTTTTCGCTCCCGCCATTCAGGAGATCCGCAGCGCAACGTGATTTTTGGCGCAAAATTAATTTGAAGGCTTATGGCGGATGGCGCGCGCTCGACGATCTGGTTTTAGGGGCGCCGACCGCATCCAGCGAATTTGCTGGGAAGATTTCCCAGCAACCACGCAACCCGTCGGCTCCAAGGTCGGGGAAATGCTCATTCAGATTATTCAAGGAATCCTATGAAAACCAAACAAATCGCGGTGGCGGCCCTTGCCCTGTTCTTTTCAATTTTTTTGCCAACAGTTGACGGGGCCACGTTCTCCTGGGTGGGCGGCAACGGAGATTGGAACACCACAACCAATTGGAGTCCCCAACAGGTGCCCGGGGCCGGCGATTCGGCCGTCATTTCGGTAGGTGGCACATACATCGTGACCCTCAACAATAATGCGACAATTGCGAATCTTGTGCTTGGGGGAACGAACGGCACTCAAACGCTTAACGTTGGCGCTTTCAGTCTGTCTGTGGGGATTGCCAGTGCCGTCGGGACAAATGGCATTCTGAATTTGGCCGGCTCAACTCTGAGTGGGTCTCTGGCAGTCAATGGAGCCATCAATTGGACGGATGGAGGGACCCTCTCACCTGCAAGTTCCGTGACGGTCTTGAGCAACGCGGTGTTGAATGTGAGCGGGAACAACACGCTCAGTCTATATGGGGTGTTGACGAATGCGGGGACGGTGAACTGGACGGGGGCAGTGGCTCTGAATATTTATAACATCCCGAGTCTGAATCTGGCCTGGGTTGGAGGCATAATCAACTTGGCGGGGGCAACTTTCAACGCAGGGAACGACCTGTTAATGAATGCTCCTATCAGCGGCCCTGGTTTCAGTGGTCTGGTGGACTTAGGGTATTTTAACAATGCCGGGCTGTTGCTCAAGTCGCCAACGACCGGCACGAGCGCAATCAATGTGGCTTTCAACAACACAGGTACCGTTGATGTTCAAAGCGGTACGCTGAGTATCAGCGGAACGGGAACTGGCAATGGCCAATTCATCGCGGAAGCCGGGGCGACGCTAGCCTTTCCTAGCGGCTATACAGTCTCCAACCTGCTCTTGGCGGGCGCGACCTTGAGTGGCAATGCTGCCGTTGGCAACTTGTTCACCTGGACAGGTGGCGCGATTGGTGCTGGCAGTTCCGTGACGGTCTTGAGAGACGCGGTGTTGAACGTGAGCGGGAACAACCCGCTCAGTCTGTATGGGGTATTGACGAATGCGGGGACGGTGAACTGGACGGGGGCGGCGACTCTGAATATTTATAACGTCCCGAGTATTGATCCGACCTGGGTAGGGGGCATAATCAACTTGGCGGGGGCGACTTTCAACGTAGAGAACGACCAGTCAATGAATGCTCCTCCTGTTTTCGGTGGTGCGGTGGACCAAGGGTATTTTAACAACGCCGGGCTGTTGCTCAAGTCGACCACGACCGGCACAACCACGATCAATGTGGCCTTCAACAACACCGGCACCGTGGATGTCCAAAGCGGTACGCTGAGTATCAGCGGGGGGGGAACTGGCAATGGCCAGTTCATCGCGGAAACCGGAGCGACGCTGGCCTTTCCAAACGACTATGCCGGGAACAATGGGGTTGTGTTTAGCGGGGCGGGAACAAATTTGTTGAGTGGCGGGACGTTCACGGCGAATGGCATCACCGTCTCCAACCTGCTCTTGGCGGGCGCGACTTTGAGTGGCCATGTTGCCGTTGGCAGATTATTCACCTGGACGAGTGGCGCGATTGGTGCTGTCAGTTCCGTGACGGTTTTGAGCAACGCGGTATTGAACGTGAGCGGGAACAACACGCTCAGTCTGTATGGGGTGTTGACGAATGCGGGGACGGTGAACTGGACGGGGGCAGTGGCTCTGAATATTTATAACATCCCGAGTTTTGATCCGACCTGGGTAGGGGGCATAATCAACTCTGCGGGGGCGACTTTCAAATTAGGGAACGACCAGTCAATGAATGCTCCTTATGGTTACGGTGGTGCGGCGAACTTAGGGTATTTTAACAACGCCGGGCTGTTGCTCAAGTCGCCCACCACAGGCACCACTACGATCAATGTGGCCTTCAATAATGCCGGCACGGTCAATGTTCAAAGCGGCACGGTGGTCTTCAACGGGGGTGGTGCTGGCAACGGGGTGTTCAACGCGGCGGCCGGAGCGGGGATTGCTTTTGGCAGCGACAACAGTGGGTCCGCCTTCAGCGGAGCGGGCAGCTGCACGATCAGTGGCGGGGTTGTGACGGCCAATGGAGCAGTGCAGAACGTCATGGTGTCGGGTGGCCAGTTCAACGCGTTCGGCAGCATCAACAATCTGGTTTTGGGTGGGGGTGCATTGGGCGGAACGAGCATTATCACCGGCAGCGCCAGTTGGACCAATGGTTTGATTGCCGCCGGGAGCGCGATTACGATAGCGAGCAACGCGGTGTTGAACGTGAGCGGGAACAACACGCTCAGTCTGTATGGGGTGTTGACGAATGGGGGGACGGTGAACTGGACGGGGGCGGCGACTCTGAATATTTATAACGTCCCGAGTTTTGATCCGACTTGGGTAGGGGGCATAATCAACTTGGCGGGGGCGACTTTCAACGTAGGGAACAACCAGTCAATGAATGGTCCTTATGGTTACGGTGGTGCGGCGAACTTAGGGTATTTTAACAACGCCGGACTGTTGCTCAAGTCGCCCACGACCGGCACGACCACGATGAATGTGGCCTTCACCAACACCGGCACCGTGGATGTGGAAAGCGGGACGCTGGCAATGCAAAACCAATACAGTGGGAGCGGTGGAGTTCTTAGTTTTGGACTTAATGGCATAAACAGTTCTGGGCGAATGAGCTTCGCCAACCCGTTGGCGCTGATTTCAGCCGGCACATTGCAAGCACACGCTGGCAACGGGTATTCGCCCAATCCAGGTGATGGGTTTCCATTGCTGAGTTATCCTTCTGCGACCGGGAATTTCACAAACCTCAACTTCCCTCAGCAATTGCAATGGCAGGCAATCATTGACCCGGCGAACCTGATCATTATCGCAATCACTTCTCAGCCGATCACCAATTCATATCTATGGACTGGCGCGGTCAGCCTCGATTGGACTAACGCAAACAACTGGAGCCCGGTTGGAGTTCCTGACGGCAGCGTTGGGCAAACTATCACATTCTCAAATGGAACAATCAACCTTTCCACGCCCATCACAATTGATGGTGAGTTCAATTGGTTTGGCGGCGCCTTGACCGGAAATTCTCTCACCATCGCAACAAACGGCGCGCTTAGCATCGGTGGTGACAACATCAAGATTTTGCAAACTGCGTTAATGAACTCAGGAACTGCCATTTGGTGGGGCGGCAACATTGTTCTAAGCAACTGCACTTCCACGGTTGGGTCAATAACGAATTCCACCGGAGCGTTGTGGGCAATTTGGTGTGATCAGAGCATGACTTCTTCCTGCGCCGACAGCGTTGCTTTGTGGGCGAATTTGGGGGCGGTGGTCAAATCATACGGCGGGGGGACAACTTCGGTCGGCGTGCCATTCTACAATACTGGAGGATCAATTGAAGTAGCTGAAGGCACGTTTACCCTGAATGCGGCGGCGATATTTGACGGAGCGTGGGTTTTTGGCAATGGCGCGATCACCTTTAACGATGGTTTGCAAAACAACCAACCATTTTCGGCGAATGGAATTGCGCTAAACTTTAACGGAAGCTGGACCAATGCTGGGACAATCGATGCGACTAATGCCACGGTGAACTTGGGCGGGACATTTACGCTGGCCAATTTGGGCACCGTCAACAGGAATGGCGGGACGGTGCAACTGATGGGGACGCTGGTGAATTCCGGAACACGCCTGACGCTTAACGCGCAGAGCGGTTCCTGGGTGCTGAGCGGGGGTACGGTGCAGGGTGGCACGGTAGTGACGACCAACGATGCAGCCCTCATTGTCAGCGGCAGCGGGGTGTTGAACGGGGTGACAGTCAACGGGTTGCTGGATGTTGGGAACACCTACACTGGGGCGAATTTGACGGTGACAAACGGGCTGGTGTTGAACGGGACTGCGCTGGTGGGAAATCCGACCAACAGCTATTTCGGGGCAATCAGCTTTGCCGGGAGCCAGACACTGAGTGGCAGCGGGGCGGTGGTGTTCGGTAATTCGTCCGGCTATTACAGCAGTGCGCTTTATCTGGTCAACGACGGCACGACGCTGGTGCTTGGCGGCGGGATCACGGTGGAAGGGCAGAACGGGACGGTGGGTGCTTACAGCGGGGCACAACCTTGGTATGGGCCGGCCGATGTGAGCGTGACCAACCAGGGGACAATTTCGGCGAATGTCAGCGGCGGGAATATTCAGGTGAATGCGCAACCGTTCAGCAATCAGGGTTATGCGCAGGCGGTCAGCGGTGGCACGCTGACGCTCAACGGCACATGGAGCAACAGCGGGGCTTTGGTAGAGAGCGACGGAACGCTCAACCTGGCGAGCACCTTCACGCTGGCCGATCTGGGGATGTTGAATCGGACCAATGGCACGGTCAACCTGATAGGGACGCTCAACAATACCAACTCGACTGTGACGCTCAACGGGCCGAGCGGTTCGTGGGTGCTTGATGGGGGCACGGTACAGGGCGGCACGATAGTGGCGAACAACGGGGCGTCGCTAATCATCGAGGGCAATTCGACGCTGAACGCAGTGACGGTAAACGGCATTTTGGACGTGGGGAGCACATACAGCGGGGCGAACGTGACGGTGTTGAACGGGCTAGTGTTGAACGGGACCGCGTTTGTTGGAAACCCAACAAACAGCAATTATGGAGCATTCAGTTTTTCCGGCAGCCAGACATTGAGCGGCAACGGAGCGGTGGTGTTCGGAGCCTCCAAACCATGGGGCAATTCAGGCGCAAACGTACTCATGGAGACGGTGGGAGGCTCAACGCTGACGATTGGCAGCGGAGTGACGGTGCATGGGCAGAACGGGACGGTGGGCTTGCTGCCTGGTGATATTCCGTGGGGTGGCCCGGCAAACGTGGCCATCATCAATGCGGGGATAATTTCCGCGGACGTGAGCGGCGGAGGGATTTGGGTTTTTGCCCAACCGTTCACCAATCTGGGATTGATCGAGAGCCCGGCGGGCACACTGAATTTAGCGGGCACGCTTTCCGCACTGGGGAACATCCAGAGCGGCAGTGGACTGATGGCGTTAAGCGGGGTGCTGACGAATACTGGCCAGACCCTGGTGTTCAACGGGGCGAGCAACACCCTGACCCTCCAAGGCGGCACGATTTTGGGCGGGACGGTGACGACCACAAATGATGCATCCTTCATCGTGTCATCAGGAATGTTAAACGGAGTAATCGTCAACGGAATTTTGGACGTGGGCAACAGTGTGAACGACGCGCAACTGACGGTAATCAACGGATTGACCTTGAATGGGACGGCGTTTGTTGGAAATCCAACCAACAGCAATTATGGATCAATCAATTTTTCCGGCAGTCAGACGTTCAGTGGCAACGGAACGGTGGTGTTCGGAGCCCACAATGGGTGGGCCAATTTCTACGCGAACGCACTCTTGGAGACGGTGGGGGGCTCAACGCTGACGATTGGCAGCGGAGTGACGGTGCATGGTCAGAACGGGACGGTGGGCTCGCAGCCTGGTGCCGGTCCGTGGGGCGGCCCGGCTAACGTGGCCGTCATCAACGCGGGGACAATTTCAGCGGACGTGAGCGGCGGAACGATTGTGGTCAGTGCCCAACCGTTCACCAACCAAGGCGCTGTTCAGAGTCCGGCTGGGGCGCTGAACATCAGTGTGTGGCAGAATACCGGGCAGACGATCGTGGTGAGCACCAACACCGGCTCATTGCATTTGTCAGGCGGGACGATTCTCGGTGGCAGCGTCACCGTGAGCAACGGAGCTTCGCTGGTCGTGAGCGGAAACCCGACGTTGAACGGCGTGACGATTGATGGAGTGCTGGATGTGGGGAGCACCTACAGCCGGGCGAGCGTGCGGGTGTTGAACGGGCTGATGTTGAACGGGACGGCGCTGGTTGGAAATCCAACCAACAACAATTATGGATCAATCAATTTTTCCGGCAGCCAGACATTCAGCGGCAACGGAGCGGTGGTGTTCGGAGCCTGCAATGGGTGGAATTCCTACGCGAATGCACTCTTGGTGACGGTGGAGGGCTCAACGCTGACGATTGGCAGCGGAGTGACGGTGCATGGGCAGAACGGCACAGTGGGCTCGCAGCCAGATGTCTTTCCGTGGGGAGGCCCGGCCAACGTGACCGTCATCAACGCGGGGACAATTTCGGCCGATGTAGATGGAGGACAAATAGCTGTTGACGGCCAAAGCTTGATCAATAACGGAAATGTGGAGGTTCTTGCAGGCTGCACGCTCAGCGTGAATGCTGCACTTGCGTTAAACGACCCCACCGCTTTTATGACCCAGCCCGGAGGCACTTTCCAAGTTAGCAGCAATCTGCTCGGAAACACGCGTAATGTGAACCAATACACGCCCCAAGGAACCTTGCTCTTCACTCCCGGTTCTCATCTCCTCGAAGCGATGAGTTTGGATTTGGGCAATGTCCAAAATGGTTATATCAATAATTACGCCTACGGAACCATCTCCCTGGCAAGCGGTGCGGTGGTGACATTGGTTGATCAATCCACAAACTCCGACGAACCACCGAATCAATGCGTGTACACCACTTCGCTAATTGTTCCTTCGGGCAGCACGCTGAATCTTAATGGTCTGCACCTTTACACGAGCTTGTTCCAAATTGATGGCACGGTTTTCGATGGAGTAGTCTCGCAGATTCCAGACAACGGCGGTCCGCTGACATTGGGCAACAGCACTCCCGGTTCAATTTCCGCCGCCGGAGCGTTGGACGCGTTCACCTTCCTCGGTCGCGCCGGAGAACAAGTGGCCATTTCAGTAGATACAGGCACCGAAAGCGTTCCTTCGCCTCCTCTCAATTATGCTTTGGTTCAACTCTTTGATCCCTCGACGAATCTCTTGGCACAGGGAAGCAACATAGTTGCTCAACAGCTTGCTGCTTTGACGGATATAACACTGCCCGTGGATGGAACCTATACCGTGGTGGTTCGGGCACCAGGAAATCAATCCGCCAGTTCTGGCAATTATTTAGTTACGGTGTGGGATGCGACCCCAACCAGCGCCTCCGTGGTGGTAAATCAGCAGGAGTACGGCCGCGTTACAACACCTTTTGGCGTCGCAAATTGGACCTTCTCCGCCTCTGCAGGCGAACAGGTAGCATTCAATCTAATCAATGAACAAGGGCCTGACGTTGCCTTCAATCTCAATGGTCCACAGGGGTGGGTTGGATTCAGTAACTTGATGACGAGTTCGGGCTTGGTCACGTTACCTTACGCCGGGAACTACACTCTCACGGCATTCGGAACGGGAGGAGCTTACGGATTCGCTTACACCTTTGAGCTGGCACAGACGGCCGAGACAAATCTCTCTGTTGGGTCGTCCGTCCTGGGGTCTTTTGTCGGCAATGGCCAAGCGCAACTGTTTGCGGTTAGCGTCACCAACGGCACTCCGTTGCTAATAAGCCTGAACAATGCCGGCTCGAATAACGTCACCGAAATTTACGGGCAATTGGGTAGCCCGCCGACACGAGGGACTTATAGCTACAGCTCAACAGTTCCAAATTCGCCAAATCAGCAAATGCTGATACCGATCGCCTCGTCGGGAACATATTATATACTGGTATACGGAAATCAAATTCTCACGCCTGGCAGCTATACTTTGCAGGTTCTTGGCGGGACCGTATTCTTAACCAGCGTCGTTCCAACCGTTGGCCCTGACAACACCCCTCTTACGCTCACTTTGAATGGCAGTGGGTTTTTAACGCCAAGGTGGGAACCATTAACTGTAGGTGCTCTTCTGCCGTCAACAAGCGTGCAATTAATTTCCTCCGACGGAACGTCATACCCTGCCGCTTCAGTGATCGTAAACTCAATCAGTCAGGCCACGGCGAGCTTCGGTGCGAACACATTACCTGCCGGAGTTTATTCCGTGAAAGTCACCCTTGCTGGTGGTGAGTCGGCAATTCTTGCAAACTCCTTCCAAGTGCTGTCCACGGGCGCAGCCAACTTCACATCAAGCCTAACCGTGCCCGGGATCATTCAACCAGGTTCTCCCGCCACGGTTTATGTTCAATACGCAAATACAGGAAATGCCACAATGCCGGCACCGCTCATGGTGCTCACCGTTGCAGATAATGGAATTGAGCGAGCTTTATTAGGACTAGACGCTTCCATGCTCGTTCAGGGCCTGTGGACATCTGCGCAGCAGCCACTGAGCTTCGGTCCTGACTCGCAATTTCTGGCCTCCGGACAAGTACCAGGACTGCTACAGCCGGGTGAAACCATGAACATGCCTGTTTATTGGGTCGGTTGGAGTGCCCAGACTGGGAGCCACGATACGCTGAAGTGGAACTTGGGGTATATTACAGCCGATGACCAGACGGCCATGGATTGGCCTTCGCTAGAGGCTGTTATGCAGCCGGCCACTTTTCCGAGTGACGCCTGGAACGCGATCTTCACCGCCTTGACCAACGAGGTGGGTTCCACTTGGGGGGATTATGTTACGACGCTAGATAAGGATGCCTCCTATCTCGGGCAATTGGGGATCAACGTGGCGGACGTCACCAAGCTACTACCCTTTCAGCTAATGCAGGCCGACGGCTTGTGCCCACTGAAAACTCTGGCGTCGTCTGTAGATGCAGTTGTTCCCGCGCCCGGATTGCCGCTGATCTTCAGCCGGTCGTTTGGTGAACGCATTTCGCAACGTTTCGCAATGGGGCCGCTAGGCCGCGGCTGGACGCACAATTGGCAATATTCTCTTCAAACCGGTTCCGACGGGACTGTGACAATCTCCGGCCCCGGAGCCTCGCAACGTGTGTTCCAGCCGGACAAGAGGTTGCCTGTTACCTGGCCCTACCAGCCTCAGTTTGTAATTGTTCATTATTTTGCGCAAGCGGGTGATTACGGCACCCTGTTTCGAGGAATTGCAGGCACCTACACACTTATCGAAAAATCGGGAGTGCAATATTTTTATCAGGCAGACGGTACTCTTGGCTATGTTCAGGACTTGAACAACAACCGAATAACGCTTGGTTACACGGGTGGGCTGCTCACGAGCCTCACGCATTCATCCGGCCAGAACATTCAGCTCGCCTATAATGGCGCAGGCCTCGTTCAGACGGTCACCGACCAGTTGGGGCACCAAACCGTCCTGTCCTACGATTCTGATAATCAGCATTTAGTTGGCAGTCAATATTTCGATGGACGAACAACGACCTATGGCTACAATACCACTGGTACCCCGGCACAACTTCATTCCCTGACGTCTTTCGTCGGCTCTGGCGTCAAACGCAATTTTCAGTATGACAATTTAGGCCGGCTGGTACAGATCGACATGGGTGAATTGCCAGGGCCTGGAGGCAACGGAATTCCCCTAGACCCGATTCGCTTTAGTTACGGTGTTGGAGGACAGGTCACAGTTACGGATGCGCTTGGTAATCCAACGCAGTTTTCCTACGACCATCATGGGCTTTTAGCTAAGACCGTAAACGCCTTGGGCAATGCCGTTCACCTTTCCTTCGACAACAACTACAATCTCGTTTCCGTCGTAGACTCAACGGGTCGCTCGTACAATTACGGATACGATGCTCAGGGCAATGTCACGAGCAGCACAGATCCAATGGCGAATGTTACGCAATTCACGTTTACCACTGCTTATAGCCGCCTCGCATCCGTTACTGATGCCCGCGGCAATGCCACGCATTATAGCTATGATAATTCCGGAAATCTGCTATCCATCACATACGCGGACGGGAGTGTCGAGAAGTGGGGTTACAGTCTTGAAGGCAACCCGCAGACTTGGGAAAACCGGCGTGGACACCAGACCTCCCTCAGCTTTGACGGTAGTGGAAGAGTTACCGGCAAATATTTTTCTGATGGTTCACTCACAGGTTATACATATGACAGCCAAGGGAATTTGACAAATGCGTCCACATTCGACATGCATTCAAACGTTTTGGAATCGTCCACCATGAGCTACGACGCCAGCAATCGCCTCGCGCAAATCACGTATACGAGCGGCAAGTGGCTGGCGTTTAGCTACGACTCAAATGGCCGCCGGTCCTTCAGCGTGGATCAACTTGGGCACCGGTTGCTTTATAATTATGACGAGGAAGGCCGGTTGCAGAGCATGTCAAATGAGCTGAACGCTTTGGTGGTGTCTTACCAATATGATGCTGACGGGCGTGTTTCCGCTAAAACTCTAGGTAATGGCATGTTCAGCACGTACCAATATGATCCCGCCGGAGAACTGTTAAGCCTGACGAATGCCCTTGCAACTGGCTCAGTGCTTTCAATCTTTAACTATACCTACGACAGTCGCGGACGGCGAACTTCGATGAAGACTTTAGACGGCGCGTGGACTTATAATTATGACGACATCGGCCAATTGACGCACGCAACTTACGCTGCCGTCACCACCAACATTCCAAACCAGGACCTCACCTATGTTTATGATCCAGTTGGCAATCGCGTGCAGACCATTGAGAATGGCAGTACAACGTCGTACTCTGCGAATAGCTTGAACCAATATATTTTAGTCGGCCAGACGAATTACGCATTTGACGCCGATGGCAACTTGGTCAGTGAAGTGTCTCCGCAGGGAACGATTTCCTACACCTACAACGACGAGAACCGCCTTATTGTGATGGCATCGCCACAAGGGCATTGGCAGTATACTTATGACGGTTTTGGTGACCGCACCGTGATTACTGCCAACGGAAATGTAACGCGCGATGTGATTGACCCCATTGGCCTGGGCAATCTTGTGGGGGAGTATGATCCGAACGGGAATCTGATTGCACATTACGACCATGCTTTAGGCTTGCTGTCGCGTATTGATGCGTCGGGAAGTTGGGCTGGCTACACATTTGACGGAATTGGCAATGTTCAGCAGATGGTGTCCCCTGCCGGAGCGGTCTTGAACAGCTATGCCTATAGTCCTTTCGGAGGATTGCTGCGAAATGTTGCTACGATTCCCAATCCGTTTCAGTTCAACGGCCAGTTTGGAGTCATGGCGGACAACAATGGGTTGACCTTCATGAGAGCAAGAGTTTACGACAGTTCTACTGGCCGCTTTACATCGGATGATCCACTTAATATCAATGGTGGCGACTTAGTTTTGTATAAATTTGCTCAGAACAATCCTATTACATTTTCAGATCCCTCTGGAGGTTTTGTTTTTATAATCCCCATAATTGAGGTTCTGCTAGACACCGGCTTGTTTACATTGGCCGACACTGCCGCTGGTGCTTATTTAGCTGCAGAGGCGGCATATGCTGAAGCGAGTGTGACTTATCTGCTTAACCAAGGGTTGATCGACTTCTGGATTGGAACGGCTCAATCGTTTACATTGGGAGTTCTAGGGATCGACGTGCCCTGGGGTGTGCCATTAAGCGGAGTTCCTTCAGGGATTTACAATGAGCTCAGAGACTTTGCGTCTGATATTCTTAGCGGGTGGCTTGGTGGCTTCGGGGCGGCCTTATTCCAAAATCCAGGTGACATTCTTGACTCTTCTTTTTGGGAAGATCTTTGGGCCGCTTTCCCATTAATTCCATTAGATAGCGCCACCAGTGTATTTCTCTTTCATTGGGATCCGAACCAACTCACCGGCCCAGCGGGTTTTGCCATGCAGAATTTCGTTGTCCAAAGCAATTTGTTCAACTATGAGATCTTTTTTGAGAATGAGACCAACGCGACTGCCCCTGCCCAGATCGTTCAAATTAACAATCCGCTCTCAACCAACCTGAGTTGGCCGACGTTCCAACTTACAGAAGTTGCTTTCGGCGATGTGTTTATTCCCATCTCGCCCAATATCCAGTATTTCCAAACCAATTTGCCGTTAGAGTACAACGGGGTGAATTTTCAATTGCGAATTGAGGCAGGCATCAATCTCGCGAATGGTCAGGTGTTCGCCAATTTTTTCTCCATTGATCCCCAGACTGGCCTGCCACCTGAGGCGGGAGTGGGTTTCCTGCCGCCAGAAGACGGAACCGGCCGTGGCATGGGACAGTTGTCGTACACCATCCGTCCCACGCCTGGCCTGGCGGAGGGCACGCAGATTCGCAATGTCGCTTACATTCAATTTGATGAGAATCCCGTCATCGCCACGGACCAGGTGAATGACGAAGATCCCTCGCAAGGCATTGACACGAACAAACAGGCAATCGTGACAATTGACAACTCCAGCCCATACAGTTCGGTTACCAGCCTGCCCTACGTCTCGACCAACGCCAGTTTCAGCGTCTGCTGGTCTGGCACCAACGCCGGTCCCGCCATTGTCGCTTATGATATTTACGTTTCCACCAACAATGGACCATGGAATGTATGGTTCCTCGGCACAACCAACACCTGCGCCGATTTCCAAGGCAGAGTTGGCAACAGCTACAGCTTCTACAGTGTTGCCCACGATGGAGCTGGTGAAACACAGCCAGCCTCCGCAACCACCATCGCTTCGACCATCGTGGCGCCGCATTTGCCGCCGCAATTTGCGCCCGTGCCGAATCAAACCATCGCCGTCGGCCAGCACCTTGTGTTCACCAATATTGTCCAAGACCCCGATTTGCCCATCACGTTCAGCCTTGGAGCGGGCGATCCAGCCGGCGCGGGCATCAAGACAAACGGAGTTTTTAGTTGGACGCCGTCCTGCGACCAGGCAAGCACAACCAATCTGATCACCATTTGGGCGACCGACAGTTACGGCATCGCGTTGAGCAATTCCGTCAGCTTCGTAGTTGCCGTCGGTGAATGCCTGCAAATCGGCGTCGGTTCAACCGTTCTGCAAGTCGGCCAGACCAGCAGCGTGCCGGTCAGCATCATCTCGACGCTGAATCTCACCAATCTGAGCTTCACCATTGTGTATCCCAGCAACCGTTTCGCCAACTGGCTGGTGATCGCCAGCAACACTGCCGTGAGCACGGCACTTGGCCAGACCATTGATGACTCTCAAACTTTCTTCAACCTCGCCGCGAAAGACGGCCAGGCATTTAACGGTCCAGGGGTGATTGCCTCTCTCGCGTTCGCCGCCCTGCCAGGTTCCTCCGCGTTCGTGCCACTGTCACCCAGCAATGTTGTTGGCATCCAGGCGGACGGCAGTGTCGTCGGTAACAGCGGTGGACAACCGGGACGAGTGGTCGTGGTTGGACCACAGCCGTTGCTGGAAGCGTGGATGGGAAGCAACTCCATGCGGATGTTGACGCTTTACGGCAATCCCGGAACCAACTACAAGATTCTGTTCAACACGAATCTGCTGAGGACGAACTGGCTGAATGGCTGGAGCGTGCCCATGACGAATTTGTACCAATATTTCATCTTGGACCCAACCGTTCCGCAAATCTTCTACCGTGCTTGGTAATTTGCTGCCGGCCTGCAGTGCATAGAACTGATGCAGTCACCGGCAAAAGGCCCTGACCTGCCCGAACAGGTTTGGCGATGCCGAACTGCCGTAGTGGGATGCCACGGGCACTCCGACGAACAACGCCATTTTCTTCCGGGCGATACGAGCATTATTGTTCCGTCTCTTTGTCGTTGTCAGGTTCCGAAGCGCAGCGCACTGGTCAATTTAGCAATTTTGCTATGTTTTGCCACGTAGTTTGCCAAGGCAGAGAAAAAATATCGGAATGCTCAGGCAATTCCGTGTTCTTCAAAAACAGGAACAAGCCATGTCCATGTGCCAAGCCCTGACACGCTTCTATTATTCCCCGAACCCGTTGTTCGCTGGTGGTCACGGTCAGCACGCGGAATCGCTGCCAGCCGAACCGGGTACGGTGAAGGTTTTGCGACCAGGTTGCTTCGTAGGCCAGCAATTTTCGGTGGAAACTGGTCTGGTCAAGCTTGTCTCGTGTGATGGGCATGGTGCCCCGGTCGGCTTCAAGGCAATACCAGGATGATTTCCCGTTGATCTCCAAGCCAAAAACCCGGTCGGGGATGACGCCAATTTTTCGCCGTTGACCAATGTCAACCTGCCACTGAAATGGTTCTCGCATCTTTGGGATTTTCAAATCATCTGCTGACAACAGCCGGATGTCCGGCCGATTGCGGCACGCCAGCTCAATCGCCACCATGATGTCAGAAACCAACAAGGCGTGTTCCAAAAATAATCTGCCGACGTGACTCTTCTGTTTCCAATCAAGCTTCTGAAAGGGAAACGAAAGCTGGTGTTTTAGCCAGGCCGCTCCTTTATCTCCGAGACCGTAAGCGATCCGGCGTGAGCCGCTGTGGTAATAATCAATCTGGCACAGTGGGCGTTCCAAGTAGCCGTGATGGTAAAGCCGTTGCAAACGGCGCAAAATTTGTTGGCGGCTGCCAAGGCATAGCGAAGCGATATGGTCGGAACGAAGAAACCGATGCCGCTGGAGGCATTTCAAAATCTCCCCGTCGCGGTCTGTCAACCGCAGCGTGGCGATGTCGAGTGAGCGTTTGAAGCGGGGAAGTCGTGCGGACTCCATTCCGCCATTTTACCACAATCTGGATGGCACCGGCTACTTCAGCGCTTTGCGCTTTGCCCTCTTCAGAACGCTCTCAAAATCAATGCCAATGGCGTCACAGATCCGCAGCACGGTGTCCAGTGTCGGATTTCGCGTCTCCTGCTCCACAAAACTAATCATTTGCCGGGACAGCCCTGCCCCAGCCGCCACAGCGGTGAGCGACAGCCCGCGCCTATTCCGCTCTTCTTGCAAGATGTGTGCCACGGCGGTGCAGATCTGAGCACGGCGAGTTTTGTCAGTTGCCATGCAATACACCTACCAGAAAAATTATTGACAATGGACGCTACTATAGTTACTTTAAGGCATGTTCTTGAAACGACTTGGCCCTGATCCGCACGCCGCCGGCGCACACTGCGTCGGTTGCGATGGCTGCCCCGACATTTGGGAACTCGATAACGGCGACTTTGCAATCATCGGGATTGACATAACGAATGCCGCCCGGCCATTGCTGCCGCCGACGGCAGGTTGCGGGCCAGACGAGAGAATCGTCCGCGTGCCGCGCAAGCTCCTGATGAACGCCAAGCGGGACATTCCCGACTCGATTTGATTCTGTGGTAGAATGGGGGCATGGATTTTGGGGATTGGCTTGCCACCAACTGGTTCAACCTTTTGAGCGCCGCCGGCGTCGTCGGCAGTTTGTGCTTTACCGCCATCTCGCTTCGTTCGGCAAACCAAACCCAGCGGATCGCCAACTTGCTGGCCGTCACCGCCAATCACCGTGAAGTCTGGCGTGTTTTCCTGAATCACCGCGAACTGGCGCGGGTTCGTGACGCCTCAGTGAATACAGCCCAACAACCCATCACGCAAGCTGAGCGGGTGTTTGTGAACATGGTGATCCAGCATATCAACAGCGTCTATTACGCCCTGAACGATCAACTCGTGGTCAAAATGGAGGGCTTGCGCCGCGACGTTGCGCAATTCCTGTCGTTACCAATCCCGCGCGAGGTCTGGGAAAACATCAAAGTGCTCCAAAATGACGACTTCGTGGCGTTTGTGGAATCGTGTCGCAATTGGAAATGAGAACACTGTTGGAACGGCGTCAGCAGTGAAGCCACTTTTTCCGCATTCATGCGCCGTGCGCTTCCGGCAGGTGGCCAACCAGATGGCCCTGCGCAACTCCATTGAAAAATACGGGGGGAAACAAAGTTGCGTTTTATCGGGACATGAAATTCGCTCAACCATTCGTCAGCGACGGCCCGGAGGGAGTCGGCACGCACCTCGCTGACCTAGCAGCCGGTGAGAAGGCTTGGAAAAATTTCCGATTTCCGATTTGAGCTTCGTCACCTCGGCTGCTACCCGGCCGCGCCATTACAATCTGCTTTCAAAGGATAAATTAACTGTTCATGGCCAGACTGCTTTGGTTAAATGCCTTGCCGCCCAAAAGGCAGGCAAAGGCAACCTGTGAATAAAGAATCTCGTCATCTGCAGATTTGGATACGCCGCTTGACGTTGACGCTCGGCATTTGGGGGCTGTCTGCCCCGTGGATGGCGCTGGCCCTCGGAACTTGGATTCCCCTCGTCAACCAAGCACCATCAACAATATCCGAAATATATTTATTATCCGACGGGTCAGTCATGGCTCTCGATAAGCGCAATGGAGCGGTCAACTCGTATCGTTTGGTTCCAGATATTCACGGGAATTATATCAATGGAACCTGGTCGCAACTGGCTTCGATGCACGACGGAAGAGATGGCTTTGCCACACAAATTCTCACGGATGGAAGGGTTTTCTGTGTCGGTGGTGAGCATGGCGGGGGAGAATGCTCGGCCGAAACTTACGATCCGTTATTGAATGCTTGGACATTGTGCCCATCAACGGGGGCGGCCTATTCGGACGCCTGTTCGGAAATTCTGCCCAATGGCAACGTCCTCGTTTCTCCAGTTGGTCCCACGAATTACGGTGGAACCTTGATTTACAACCCGACGCAGAACGACTGGGTCGCAGGGCCTAATTTGTATCGCGGTTACGATGAGACCGAAGGTTGTTGGGTGAAGCTGCCGGACAACAGCATTCTTACCGTTGACTTCGGCACCACAAATTCTGAACGATACATTCCGTCGTTAAATCAATGGATTAACGACGGCAACATCCCGGTTAATCTTTGGCAGGGGGGAGCCGAGATCGGGGCAGGTTTGCTGCTTCCGAACGGCAACGTCTTTTGGCTGGGGCAGACGAATACCGCCCTCTATACTCCAAGCGGAACTACGAACATGGGGGTTTGGCAAGCTGGCCCAATCATCCCGAACGGCCAGGAGGCCGAGATCGGGCCGGCTTGCATGATGCCAAACGGCAAAGCACTCTGCATGGTCCACCCATCAGGTACTTATGGACCACCCGGCAGCTTTTATGAATACGATCCCACGGCCAACGCTTTCACGCAAGCGGCGCTTCCCGGCGGCAACTCCAATCTTTATCCGAACGACGCAGGCATGACCGTGCTTCCCGATGGCACGATCCTTGTCTCCTTCAACGGCTTTTCAGCGACCTATTGTTATCAACCCGACGGCTCCCAGCTCGCCGCCGGCAAGCCCACGATCATTAGCATAACCAACACCGCTTACAGAACCTACCATCTGACTGGCCAGATGTTAAACGGATTGAACGAGGGACCCAATTATGGCGGCGGCAACCAGGAGAACAGTTGCAATTATCCGTTGGTGCGGATGTCAAATTCCGTCTCTGGCAATGTTTACTATGCCCGCACCTACAATTGGAGCAGCAACGGAGTGATGACTGGAACCAACATCGTTTCCACCGAGTTCATGGTTCCAGCAAACCTGCCTGCGGGAAATTATTCGTTGGTCGTTGTGGCCGACGGTATCAGTTCTACACAAGTCTCCTTCACGTTCAATCCTGATCCTTTGAGCATTACTTTGCTAAATGGTTTTGACAGCAGCGGCTCAATCGGTGGGCCATTCCGTCCCGACGACCAAGCGTATTTTCTGAACAACACAAGCGCTTCGTCGCTAAACTGGTCTTTGATCAACACGTCTGTCTGGCTCAGTGTTTCATCTACCAGTGGAACTTTGGTTTCTGGCGGACAATCCACCGTTATTGTGAGCTTGAATTCAACGGCAACAAATTTGCCTGCCGGAATATACACAGCTTCTATTTGGTTCACTAACATGAACACTTGTGCTGCCCAAAGCATCCCATTTCGGCTTGTGGTCACTCCTTTGATTCAAAACGGTGGTTTCGAAACCGGCAGTTTTGCCGATTGGAATTGGATTGGAAACCTTGGCAACAGTTATGCAGCGACTGCTCTGTTAAACAATGGTCCAGCTTATTCCTACTCTGGTTCTCACTCTGGTTATTTTTTTGCGTTCCTGGGCATGAACACTATTTCGGATTATATTTCACAGACAGTTCCAACGGTGCCCGGCCAAGAGTATGCGCTATCGAGCTTTGTAGATAGTCCTTCTGGCATTGGAAGTGCCAACGAATTTGCCATCTCCTGGGATGGCGTAACTCTTTTCGACCAGCAGAATTTTTCAACGATTGGCTGGACCAACTTGCAATTCGTCGTGTGGGCTACCAGTGACAGCACAGAATTGGAATTTTCGTTTGAAAACGCCACGAATTATTTCAGGTTGGATGATGTCGTCCTCAGCAAGCTGCCGCCAACTTTGTCAATCGCGGCACAGCCTGCAAGTCAGATCATACCCGCCGGAGCGAACGCAACGCTTTCCGTTATGGCAGGTGGCCCGCCTCCTTTCACGTATCAATGGCAAAAGAATGGAACCAATTTGCTGGACGATGGGGACATTTCTGGTTCTGCCACAGCGAATCTGTCCGTGAGCGACGCGATTGTTGCGGATGGCGGTAATTATTCCGTCATCGTGGCCAACGATTCGCAATCCGTCACGAGCCTTTTGGCTACATTGACCGTTGTCGGCATTTCGCCCTATTGCGCTGTGTCAGCTCCGGAGGGGCTGGTTTCCTGGTGGACAGGCAACTACACAGCTAATGACCTGGTGGGAACGAACAATGGCACGTTGCAAAATGGAATCTCGTATGCACCGGGCTTTGGGGGGTATGCCTTCAGCTTTAATGGCGTTGATCAGTTCATATCTATTCCAGATAGCCCATCGTGGGCTTTTGGAACAAACGAGTTCACAATGGAATTGTGGGCAAATTTTTCCTCAACCACCGAGCCCCAAACCTTGCTGGCTTGTGATGAAGGTTGGGGAAATACACGCAAGTGGATTTTATGGCAGGGCTCTGCCCTCGAACTATTTGTCGACGTCGTAACAAACGACTATGTCATCGATTCGGCAGCGTTTCTACCCACTTTGGGCCAGTGGTATCATATTGCTTTTACTCGTAGCGGGAGTGTTTTTGCATTTTATTTCAATGGAAGCCTATATTCAAGTATTGCTTCACCTGTCGTGATGCCTGCCCCAAATGCGCCACTGACCATTGGGAATGCAGAGGGAAATTATAACTTTAACGGCTTGCTGGATAACGTTCGAATCTATAACCGCGCTTTGTCAGCTCCTGAAATCCAAGCAATCTATCTGGCCGGATCCAACGGAATGTGTGCGCCCACACCTCTGATGTTCACCGGCTCTCCCAGCTACAACAAAACCAATGGTTTTATTTTAAATGCCCGCTTGCGAAGCAGCCAAAGCTATCACATCCAAGCCAACACTAATCTTGCCAGTACCAACTGGATCACATTGACCATTTTCACCGCCGGCAGCGCGCCGATCTTCCAATACACCAACAAACCATCAAATACGCTTCAACAGTTTTATCGAATCGTTTCCCCATAAACAACCTGGTGCTTGCACAAATTTGCCATAAGAGAGAGTGGCTTTTGGTCGCAGTCCGGTGGGTTGGCCTGTTCTATCTAAATACGATTCCTAATTGTTGGCAAATGTTTTAATCTCGCTTCGACATATTGGCGCTGCTGAGAATATCTTTGGCGCGAGTTTTTCACATGGGCCACCGCGCGGCCCCGGCTGTTGTACACCGGCTGCAAAGTCACAGCTTTGAACGGCTGGGTGTTCGTGCCATTCTCCAAAATCCGGGCAAACACTTGGAAGCGCTCCAAGTCAACGAACTGCTGCGCGGCGAACTCGTTGCCAAATTCCTTCTGCAACACTTCGGCGTCTGTATTGCCAACCCGAAATGAAAACAGAGTGCCGACATTGCCGAACACGGCCTGCCGGATGGGTGCCGGAATCTGGTCAACGTACTGATGCGAGAGCGTCAGACACAACCGGTATTTGCGCGCCTCGGCCAGAATGGCGGCAAAGCTGTCGGTGGTAAAATTCTGGAATTCGTCAATGAATAGGTAAAAATCCCTGCGTTCGTTTTCCGGCTTGTTGGCGCGCCGCATCGCCGACAGTTGAAACTGCGTGGTGAGCAACGAGCCAAGCAGATTTGCCTTGTCATGGCCGATTTTGCCTTTGGACAGGTTGGCGATGAACAGCCGTTGGTGATCCATGATGAAAGGGAAACTCACCTTGCATTTGACTTGGCCGAGAATGTTCCGAATCACTGGATTCAACATGAATTGGCCAAGCTTGTTTTGGATCGGCGCAATCGCCTCCCGACGAAACCGCTCGTCATAACTGGCGAATTCTTGTTCCCAAAATTCCTTGATGAACAGGTCTTTGATTTGTCGGATCACCCACTCCCGATAAAATTCATCCGTCAGCATCCGGTTGACGCCCAGCAGGGAAGTGTTCTGGCAGTCGAGCAGCCCGGCGATGGCGTTGTATAAAATGTACTCCATCCTCGGCCCCCAGGATTCGGGCCAGAGACTTTTGAACGCGCCAACGATACCGGACGCGACAAGGTGCCGCTCGTCCGGCGGCACGTTCGCCAACAAATTCATGGCCACCGGAAACTCCAAGTCCGACGGATTGAAATAGACCAGATGGTCGGTGCGCCAGCGTGGGATGTGGTTCAACAATTCCTCGGCGAGGTCGCCGTGTGGGTCAATCAGTCCGACGCCATGCCCAAGCGCGATGTGCTGGATGATCATGTTCCGCAATAGCGTCGTTTTGCCGGATCCGGTTTTGCCGATGACATAAATGTGCTGCCGTGAATCCAACATGGAAATCCCGAAGGGAACCGGTTGTCCCCATTCCTGGCGATAGCCGAGTTGAATGGTGTCCTGATTCATGATTGCGAATTCAGCCGCCACTCCCGGCCTGTGGATCGTTCCCTCGTGGCAGCAGGAACGATAGTCATGGGAAACGCCGCACAGGTGGCGGGGCGTTTCCTTGGCTGTGGTGAAACCATTGGCAAACGCTCTTGGGTGCGAGCCAACGGGGTAATGGCGGTTGAATCCGAAACCCGAAAAATTCAGTTTCATTGTACCACGCGATCGCGGTCGCGCTACGCGCGTCTTGTGGATTTGATGCGAGGCCGCAGGGGGCAGGTGCGGAAAGCCTCGAAGGCGCCTTTTCCGGCATCCGATGGATGCGTTCCCCAAACCCGTCCCTTCGCAAATTGTGCGAACTCGTCCCTGCGTCGTGGTGGCCGGCAGGCCATCTTTTGAACCCGTCCCCCCCAACGTGTCGTCGGCTAGGCCGATAGGCCGACGCCGGGCGACTTCGCGCTTTTGGGTGAGAGACGACGGTTAGGCGGAACGAATCCCGATAGCCCC
>Ga0302320_10009160_pt1 | contig 21338 bp, 16 predicted proteins | sample Bog_T0_3_FD_202130 | JGI IMG/M metagenome (GOLD analysis project Ga0302320, IMG submission 202130) | Peat permafrost microbial communities from Stordalen Mire near Abisko, Sweden - Bog_T0_3 | ecosystem: Environmental > Terrestrial > Soil > Wetlands > Peat | place: Sweden: Abisko, Stordalen Mire...
CCGCCACGCTCGGTCTCGACCCGGTCGAACTGCGGCGCAGAAATTTTCTGCACCAGGGCGAAACCAACGCTACCGAACAGTTGATGCGCGAGCCGATCATTCTCGATCAGTTGCTCGACCGCGCGTTGCAGGAGAGCGATTATTACGCCAAATGCACGCGATTTGCGCGTGAGAATCTCGAGAGTCCCATCAAGCGCGGCCTGGGACTGGCTGCCTTCTATCACGGCTCGGGATTTACCGGTTCGGGAGAGGTGTACTTGAATTCGCTGGGCGGCGTAGATGTTACGCCGGAGGGAAAGGTGCGCGTTCTCGTGTCGAATACCGAATTCGGCCAGGGAACGAATACCATTCTCACGCAGATTGCGGCCGAAGCTTTGGGCATCGAATACGCCGACGTTGCCATGGCAGCACCAGACACTGACATGGTGCCGAATAGCGGACCCACAGTGGCCTCGCGCACTTCGATGGTTGTAGGACACATTATCGAGCGCGCCTGTAGGCAGCTAATCGCTCTGCTGCGCGAGCACGCGGGCCTTGGCGCGACATACACACGCGAAGAATTCTCCGCAGCCTGTGAGCGCTATCGTGCCGCGCACGGCGAGCTTTCGTCCATGTGCCGCTATGAGGCGCCGCCGGGGGTCGAGTGGGACGATCAAAAATATCACGGCGAGGCATACGGCGCCTATGCGTGGGCGGTTTACGTGGCGCAGGTCGCGGTGGACACGGCGACCTACTCTGCCGAAGTGGAAGACTTCTGGGCCGTGCAGGAAGTGGGCCGCGTGCTGCACCCGGTGATGGCCGCTGGGCAAATTGAGGGCGGCATTGCGCAAGGTATCGGCTACGCCCTCTACGAAAAGGTCGTACTCGAAAATGGCCGCATGATCAACAACCAGATGACGAACTACATTATGCCCACGGCCGAAGATGTACCGCCGATCCACGTGTTCTTCGAGGAGCTTCCCTTCCGTTACGGTGGATTTGGCGCCAAGGGCATCGGCGAATTGCCGCACGACGGGCCTGCGCCGGCGATTCTGAATGCCATCCGCGCTGCGACCGGGGTGAGTTTCAGTTCCATTCCGCTTCTGCCTGAAGATCTTTTTGCAGGGCTCGCCGCGCATCAGCCGGTGGAGGAGCCGGCTTTGCCATGAACGTAAAGGTAAAGCCGGAAGCGCGTTGGCCCGCGATTCGCTTCACGATCAATGGCGAAGCACGTTCGGTGAATGTGCCTCCCATGAAGCGCCTGCTCGACGTGCTGCGTGAGGACCTGCAACTGACGGGAACGAAAGAGGGCTGCGGCGAAGGAGAGTGCGGATCCTGCTCGGTGCGCCTCAACGGCGAACTGGTGAATAGCTGCCTCGTGCCCGTGCTTCAGGCCGACGGCGCGGAGATTCAAACTGTCGAGGGGTTGGCTCTCGACGGAGAGCTTCATCCTTTACAGAAGGCATTTTTGCAGCATGGCGGAGCGCAGTGCGGCATTTGCACTCCCGGCATGTTGATGGCGTCGGCACAGCTTCTGGCGAACCGCCCGCATCCCAGTGATGCGGAGATTCGCGAAGGTCTCGCGGGCAATTTGTGCCGCTGCACGGGATTCATACGCATCTTCGAGTCCGTTGCGGCCGCGGCGGCCGAACAGGTCGCTGAGCCGGCAAAAGTATCGGAGCAGACGCACCATGCGCGGTAATGCGGAGATGCACGAGCTTGTCGCGCCCGGCAGCCTGGGCGCGGTGCTCGATTTGCTTGCCGCCGAGCCCGGCGCATGGACGCCGATTGCGGGCGGCACCGAATTGATGGTGGCGTTTTCTGCCGGGCGGTTGAACGCGCCCAAGCTGGTCAGCCTGTGGGGCATTCCCGATCTACGCGCGATTGAAGTGACACCGCAGAGCATTGCGATCGGCGCGAGTGCAACGTTTCTCGATCTGCGCAAACACGCCGTCATCAGTGCGGATCTGCCACTGCTCGCCAAGGCTGCAAGCTGGATCGGATCTGTTGCCAACCAGAGCCGCGCCACGCTGGGCGGAAACCTGGTGAACGGATCGCCGGCAGCTGACTCTTCTCCCGCGTTGCTGGCTTACGACGCAGAAATTGAGACGATCTCCGTGCGCGGCCGCCGCAAGGTTTCCTATTCGGAATTCCACACCGGCTACAAGCGCAACGTGCTCGCCGCGGATGAGCTGATCTACGCCATTCATCTGCCAAGGCGATTCGCGCAGCACAGGCAATATTTGCGAAAGGTGGGAACGCGGCGCGCCATGGCGATCGCAAAAGTCGCGCTGGGAGCCACTGCCCTGATTGAGCAAAACGTCATCCTCGAAATTCGGCTCGGAGCGGCAAGTCTCGCGCCTTATCCGACGCGACTCACGCAAACGGAGGCGGCACTGCTTGGGAAGGCGCTCACGCGAGAGACGGTGCTGGCCGCACGGCGCGCACTGCTCGCAGAGGTGCAGCCCATCGATGACATCCGTTCCAATGCTGAGTACCGGCGGCGAGTGGCAGTGAATCTGCTCGAAGAGTTTTTGCTCGAACTGCGCCGGGAGGGATTGCGACCGTGAATCCAACACTTGCGGCATGGAATGCGGCCGGCACAACAGAAGCCAGAAATGCGATGCTGGCCTGTTGCGGAGCCAAGCGATGGGCCGACGCCATGGTAGCTCTGCGCCCGATCACGAGTGTAGCAACGCTGAGCGAGGAGGCAGACCGAGTGTGGGGCACCATGCAGGAAGCAGACTGCCTTGAGGCCTTTGCCTGCCATCCACGCATCGGCGAACAGAAAGTGTCGGCACATGCAGGCGCGCAATCGGCCGCGTGGTCCCGGTCGGAGCAATCGCACGCGAGCGCAGCGAACGAAGATGTGCTGGCTGAGATTGCCGTAGGGAATCAAAGATACGAGGAGCTGTTCGGGTTTACGTACATCGTGTGCGCAACTGGCAAGAGCGCGGAAGAGATGCTGACGATCCTGAAACATCGGCTGCAATCGACGCGCGATGCCGAGTTGCGCGAAGCCGCCGAGCAGCAACGGCAGATCATGCAAATTCGTTTGGGAAAGTGGTTGGTCGAATGAGCGCAATTACTACGCACGTATTGGACACGGTTCCAGGCAAACCTGCGGCGGGAATTGCCGTGCGACTGGATAAACTGGACGGCGCCGGCTGGATTGAAGTTGCGGCCAGCGTGACCGACGCCGACGGCCGCTGTCGCGATCTTGCAGCCGATGCGCCCTCTGGCAATTACCGGCTCACATTCTCGACCGGCGACTATATGAGGCGCCTGGGCCGCACCAGCATTTACCCGGAGATTTCCCTCACGTTTCGTTGCGACGGCAAAGCACATTACCATCTGCCCCTTCTTCTCAGCGACAACAGTTACACCACGTATCGAGGAAGCTGACCCATGGCAAGATTAGGTGAAAACCGTTACGGAAAATCGCGGGTGCGCATCTCGCGCATCACGCGCCTGAAAGATCGGCATGAGTTCAACGAGTGGACCGTGCACGTAATGCTGTACGGCGATTTCGAGACGAGCTACACGCAGGCCGATAACAGTAGAGTTTTGCCCACCGACACGATGAAGAACACTGTGTACTATGTGGCGCATGGCTCGAAAGCTTCAACCATCGAGGCCTTTGCCTGCGAGTTGGGCGACTACTTCCTCGATAACCAGCCACAGGTTGCAAAGGTCAGCATCGAAGTTCAGGAGAAGGCCTGGCAGCGCATGATTGTCGATGGCGCGCCGGAGGCCACAACCTTCAAGTTCGGCGGACCAGAATTGCAGACCGCACATGCTCAGCGCGAAAGAGGCGGCGCTTGGAAGCTGACATCAGGCGTAGAAGGACTGACCATTCTGAAGACCACGAAGTCCGCGTTTACCGGCTACATCAAAGACAAGTTGACCACGCTCAAGCCTGCCATCGACCGCATCTTCGGCACGTGCGCCACGGTGAAATGGGAATACATCGCCGCAGCACCGGATTATGAACAAGTACGCGAGCGAATTCTGGCAGCGCTGCTGAAAGAGTTTGCAGGGCACGACAGCATGAGCGTGCAGCACACGCTCTTCGACATGGGCAAAGCCGCGCTCGCCGCGGCGCCGGAGATTGCGCGCATTCACCTCTCCATGCCGAATTTGCACCATCTGCTTGCGGACTTGAACCCCTTCGGCCTCGATAATCCGAATCACATTTTCGTGCCCATCGACGAGCCGCATGGTACGATCGAGGCCACCGTCGAACGGTAAGTCAATTTCAAAAGGCAAGCACGTGACCGGCACATCGCCCACAAAAGGCCAGGTGTATGCGCAGGAAGGCGCAGCCGAAAATTACGGCCTGCGTGCGGGCGTGTTGGGCCCGGTAGAAACCCTGGCGCAGTCCGTTTCGGCCATGGCGCCGAGCACCTCGGCGTCGCTTACGATTCCGCTGGTCTTTGCGCTGGCCGGCAACGCCACGTGGTTTGTCTATCTGCTGGCCACGGGCGCCATGCTGCTCGTAGGCTTTTGCGTGAGCCGCTTCGCAAAGCTATCTTCCTCGCCGGGGTCGCTCTACAGCTACACCGCAGACACTCTGCCGCCCGCATTCGGCGTCATTGCAGCTTGGGGATTGCTGCTCGCCTATCTCGCCACGGGCGCATCGGTCGCCGGAGGAGCTCTCTACTACGCCACCGTGCTCTGCCAGCAGTTCTTCCATTGGGCGCCGCCGGCCATTCCCAGTCTCCTCGCGGTCTGCCTGATCGCGGGCTTTATCGCATATCGCGACGTCAAATTGTCCGCGGAAGTCATGTTGTGGATTGAAGCCATCTCGGTCACTCTCATTGTGATTGTGCTCATCCTCCTGCCCGTCCATGTGGGATTGCAGTTCGATACCAGTCAATTCCGACTGCAGGGCATTTCATTCAAAGGATTGGGACCCGCGCTCGTGCTCTCCATCTTCAGTTTTGCCGGTTTTGAAAGTGCGACGACGCTGGGAGGCGAGGCTCGCGAGCCTCTCAAAACGATTCCCCGCGCCGTGCTGCAATGCGCACTGCTGGCGGGCGTCTTCTTCATGCTTTGCGCCTACTCTGAGGTGGTCGGCTTCCGCGGTGAATCCACCGCGCTCAGCGAAACAACCAGCCCCCTGCATCTTCTTTCCGCGAAGGCCGGCGTATCGCCGCTCGGCGTGGCCATTGACTTCGGCGCATTCATCAGCATGTTCGCATGCGTACTCGCCTGCTCCACCGCTGCCGCGCGCGTGCTGCTGCGCATGGCGCATGACGGGCTCTTGCCCGTCGCATTCGAGCGCACCAACCAGCGTCATGGAACTCCGGGAACCGCAATCGCGCTGTCTGCCGCGCTCATGTTCGTTGCCACGGCCGGTTTTGCTCTGCGCGGCACCACCGGCTCGACCATGTACGACCTGCTCGGCTCGCTTTCGGTCTTCGGCTTTCTCACGGCGTATGCGCTGGTGGCCTTGGCACTTCCCTTCGCGCGGCGCGCGCTTGGCCGGCATTCACACGCGATAGCCGCCGTGAGCATTCTCACGGTCGCCATCGTAGTTCTCATCGCGATCTTCGACGTCAACTCGGCGTCCGACGCTGTTCACGCGCGCATTCCGTATCTCTACCTCGCCTATATCGCTGCGGCGCTCGGCTGGTACGGAATTCGGCGGGCGCTGCGTGCAAATCGCTGACATTTTGTGGAAAATGCGTCGCGAATGGGTGCAGATCACATCAAATCTTTACATGAACTTTATGCTGCGGACATTACCATCCCACTAACCCGCGCGGGCGCTGGTCCAAGCATCTGAAAGGTCTTCGTTCAAGACCTTGCTTTTCGGTTTGGAAGTTGCACGCACTCAAACGCCGGAACTCACAATCACTTCTGTTTCCTTTTTTGAAATCCCGGATCCGCACACGGGAAATCTCTATTTCGAGGTCAGTCCATTGAAGTACTCTATGCGCACTTCCTTCTTGTATTTCGCTTTTCTGCTGGTGATCGCCGCTGCAGCATTCCTATCAACCTGCTCGCTTAATGCACAGCAAACTCTTGGCGGTATAACGGGTGAAGTCACCGACGCCTCTGGCGGCGTGATACCCAACGTGACCGTTACGGTGGCCGAGGAACATACCTCGCTCACTCGCTCCACCAAAACCAACGGCTCGGGCAGTTACAGCTTTGTGAACTTGCCGATCGGCGACTACACCCTCACGTACATGGCCGACGGTTACCAGGCGCAAAAGACTCCGCACATCACTGTGCAGGCCGACCGCACAGCTACGGTGAATGCTTCTCTGAAGGTGGGTCAGGCGACCACGACTGTGGAAGTGGAAGCGGCCCCGTTGATGAACGCCGTGGACACCACCAACGGGTACGTGATGGAAGCACAGCAAATCGACTCCGTGCCCTTGCCCACCGGCAGCTTTACCGGGCTGGCAATTCTTTCGCCCGGCGTGAATGCTGAGTTGCCCGGCGGCACCGGCGCCGATTCTGGATTGGGCAACGCGCCGATCTGGGCCAACGGCCAGCGCGATACCTCGAATGCGTTCTTAGTGAATGGTGTCGATGCCAGCAATCTTTTCAACGGCAAGAGCACCAGTCAGGTGGATTCGTTCCGCGTCTCCAACAACACCGGCCAGGCCAACAACGCCGCCGGCGGGGTAGTGCCCAGTGCTGCTTCGGTTTATCTGTCTATCGGCAACGCCATTCCCACGCCGGCGCCTGAGACCATTGCTGAAGTGCGCGTCAATGCTTCAATGTACGACGCCCAGCAGGGTTCCGCCAGCGGCGCGCACATCGACATGAGCACCAAGTCGGGCACCAATCAGATGCACGGCGGGGTTTACGCCCATCGCGGCACCAACTGGATCAATGCCGCGCCATTCTTCTTCAAGAAAGACAACAATATTCCGGCCAGCGACAAGAACCCCCAGTTGCACCGCTACATTTTGGGTGGTGATATTGGCGGGCCGATCATCAAGGACAAGCTCTTTGGCTTCGTCGGCTATCAGCACCTGCATATCTCCGATCAGGAAACCGGTGACGAGCTTCTCGATGTACCTCCGGGATTGAGCGCAACAAACCGCGGCGCGGCAAACCTGATCCAGGTTGCCGAGAACAACTGGACGTCGAGTATCGGTTACGAACAGGACTCAGGGTTCGATTCCACCACCGGCGGCACATTCAATAACTTCAGCAAGGCGACCAACCCTGTTGCCTATAACCTGCTCACCGCGCCTGCACAACCGGGCGAGCCGGGAAACTATCTGGTTCCGAGTGCCCTGCCCACCGCGAGCCCCAATGTCTATTCGCCCTACAACGCATTTCTCCCCGGCACGTCCCGTTTTGTTTCCGATCAGGGCGTTGCCGATCTTGATTGGAACTTGAGTTCCAAAGACATTCTTGCGGTCAAGTACTACTACCAGCACGATCCTTCGAGCTCGCCCTATGCCTACTCCAACGTGCCCGGCTTCACCGCGCACATGGATACCGGCTCACAACTCGGATCGATCAACAATGTACAAACCATCGGATCGAATCTGAGCATCTCCGAGACCGTAGGCGTGCTTCGCGAAAAGGTGTACGCCACCAACGATCAGCCCTTCGGTCCGACCAGCGTCGGCATGACCGGCGCGTTTGGAAATTATTTTCCCGGCATCACGATCAACGACGCGCTCGGCGATGCGTACGACGCGACGACCGGCCCCCTTTATGGACTAACGGCTCCTTCGCTGGCCATTGGCCCGAACGCTGAATATCAGGGCGCAAACACTGGCGTGTTTCAGAACCGCATCATGCCCTCGGGCACAGCCATCTGGACCAAGGGACGACACGCACTAGCGTTCGGTGGCAGTTGGTCGTATACGCAGATGAATTTGCGCGACCGCCGTACCGGCACGGGCAATGTGGCCACACCTGACTATGTTTCCCTCCTCGACAACTGGGTAACACCCTACTCAACACAGAACTTCACTGCCTCAACCTTCCTGCAAGGCAACGCCAATCGTTATTACCGCGCCAATGAAACCGGCCTCTTCGCGCAGGATAAGTTCCAGGTGACGCCGACCCTCAGCATCACCGCCGGAGTTCGCTACGACTGGAATGGGGGCCTGACAGAGAAGAACGGCGATCTCTTCAACTTCGATCCCTCGCAGTACAGTTACAGCGCCGCCTCCGACACGATTAACAGCTCCGGCTTCATCATCGCCGGCAACAACGTGAATGGAAGCAAAGGCGTGAGCAAGACCACCCTGACCGGCCGTCAGTGGGGCATTGCTCCGCGCGTGGGCTTTGCCTGGCAGCCGTCTGCCTTCCACTCCAAATTCGTAGTGCGCGGCGGCAGCGGCTTCTACTACGATCGCGGCGAGCTGTTCACTTATCTCTCGCCGGGATTTGCTGCGGGCGAAGTACAAGGCGGTCCATTTGGCATCATGCAATCGCCACCGTTCGTAACTCAGCAGCATTGCCCGTATTCCTCATCCTTCCAGACCAACACATTTGCCGAAGCGACTTTCCTTTATCTCAATTACATTCCGATTTGCGGCGGTGACGATTTCACGCCTCCCAGTGGCGGACCCTACACTCTCGCAACCCCCTGGGGACCAACGATGGGCCCCGGTCCTACTAATCCCAAAGCATCCGACGTTACGAACTATCTCCCCAACGCTGCCGCGATTATCGACGGCACGGTAACCGGTGGCACTGTGACGGCCGGCAACGCGCAGCAGCCCTTCATTCTCGGCGTCTACAATCGCGCCAACAAGTTGCCCTACAGCATGAATTTCACGCTCAATCTTCAATACCAGCCACGTAACGATCTCATGATCGAATTCGGCTATGTGGGCAATTTGGGCCGTCACCAGATAATTCCCGTGCCCTTCAACCAGGCGCAGATTGCAACCCCCTCCAATCCAACTCACCCCGGCGGAGTGGCCACGCAATACTACAGCTACGGATATACCGTGTATGACCCCAGCGCGTTTTACCCGATTTGCGTCAATGAAGATTCGGCCTGCAAGTATGGCGTGATGCAGAATAACTACGAGGGCGGCAATGTAGACCTGCGCGTGCCCTACATCGGCTACTCGTCGGAGTCCGAGTCTTACACCGCAGCCGGAATTGCGGCCTACCACGCGCTCACGTCGCACCTTGAAAAGCGGCTCAGCCACGGCCTCCAGGCCGGCGTCTCCTACACGTACTCCCACGCCACCGACGAGCAGAGTGGCCTGGGCCTCTTCTACAACGGCAACAATCCCACCAATCTTCGCAGCGGCTACGGTTCGGCCGACTTCGACCGTACGCATGTGCTCAACTTCACCTACAGCTACGCGCTACCCAAGTTTCTTGCCGAAAGTACTCTGGCAGGCAAGGCGCTCGATAGCTGGGCCATTCACGGTGTCGCTGTCGTCCAGAGCGGCCAGCCCTACAGCATCATTGACTACTCAGGAGCCGTCGGCAGCATCTTCTACAGCACCTTCAACGGCATCACGAACCCGATCGTGCCCCTGAACTACGCCGCCGGTTGCACACGCAAGAATGCGCTGACCGGCGCCAGCGGCGCTTTTTACGATCCGAATACGCAGAAGGGCGCGGCTTTGAAGGCGAGCTGCTTCACGCTGCCATTGATCCCGGTTGGCACCATGGGCGTCCCTGTCGGCGACCCCTACGAAACCAACTTTACCTCCGGCCAGCGCAACATCTTCCGCCAGCCCTGGCAGCGTCGCGCCGATGCATCGTTGACCAAGGATCTGCCGATCCACGACCAATACACGTTGCGCTACAGCTTCGACGTCTACAACCTGACCAACACCACGAGCTTCGACATTCCACAAAACAACGTGAATCAAAATCAGGCATTCAACAACGTGCCCGATGCCATTGGTTCCGGTGGTGGAGGTTATCCGTCGCAGGCCGCGCCGACAAACAATTGCCAGACCAACCCTTATGGAGCCAACAATGGCTTCTATAACTGCCCTGCGGGTCTTGGCATCACCAAGCACACCATCGGCAGCTCGCGCCAGATCCAAATGTCGCTGCATCTCGACTTCTGATCCGCGCAGATAGCTAATTTCCGAAGGGCGGCTCTTCATGGGGCCGCCCTTTTGTTGCGCACTTGCGCACAGATTCGCAGGCGTGCGCCATCGCATCCCGCAGCCCCTACAATCTTTGTATGATCGCCGTCCCCTGGACTCTCCGCGCTCTTCGCTACGCACTTGCCGACGGTACGACGAGCCCTTCGGAACTCGCTGAAGCGGCGCTCGCGCGCTCCAATGGGAATGCGGGCCGCAATACTTATCTCTGGCAGGATGCCGCGTGGACCCGAGCGGAAGCGGCCCGCGTTGAGGCGATGCCCAGTTCGAGTGGCGGCCCGTTCGGCGATGGCCGGCCTGCATTGTGGGGCCTGCCCGTCGCGGTCAAAGACTGCTTCGATCTCGCCGGCTCGCCCACCACGTGCGGCGTGCGTTTCTATCGCGATCTGAACGGCCCGGCCACACAGGACTCCTGGCTGGTGAAGCAACTGCGCGCCGCCGGCGCCGTCATCGTGGGCAAAACCCACCTTCATCCCCTGGCCTATGGAATCACCGGCGAGAATCCAGAGTTTGGTGACTGCCTGCAGCCGCGAGACCCCAGCGCGCTTACCGGCGGATCTTCGAGCGGCTCGGTCGCCAGCGTGCAGGAGGGTTCGGCCGTGGCCGCCATCGGCACGGATACCGGAGGCTCTGTGCGCGCACCAGCGGCGCTCAGCGGACTGGCCGGCTATCGCGCGACTATCGGCCGTGGAAACTGGCGCGGAGGCGCGCATTTGTCCGTCTCCTTCGACACCATGGGCTGGCTCTTCCGCGACCTTGAAGATGCGCCACTACTGGCTGCACCGTATGCTCCAGTCCAAAAACAGAAAGAAGTACGATATAGGCGCTTCGCTTTCCTCGGCGACAAGTTTCTTCACGATTGCGAGCCCGACGTGATGGAAGGATTCCGCCGCGTGATCGGCGAACTGCGAGCGCTAGGACTCGAGGGCGAACTCATCGAGCCTGACTGGTGGAAGAATTCAGTTGAAATTCTCGCGCCATTGCAGGCCTCTGAGGCTGCTCTGCTGCACGCGGGTAACTTCGATCGCTGCGAGCCGGCCATTCGCGACCGCCTGAAGTGGGGCGCGATCTTCACGTCGGCCGAAGTTGAAGCAATGCGGCAGCGACACGCCGAATTCCGTATGCGCATGGATGAGCTCTTCGCCACCTACCAACTCATTCTGCTTCCCTGCACTCCCGTGGCGCGCCTGGCAGCTGGCGCCGATCACAGCCAGACCCGCAGCCGTTTGCTGCGCTACACCGCACCTTTCAGCCTGGCCGGCGTGCCCGCAGTTGCCATCCCTTGCGCCCACGGCGGCATGCAGTTGGCTGCTGCGCGTGAATTCGACGAATCACTGCTGGCACTGGCCGCACAAATCGGCGCAAACAGAAACGCAATTGCAGAATTGTAGCGCCGGTCTCCAGACCCGCACCGAGCAGAGGCTGAGCACGAAATAACGAGGCCAAACCGCTAAAACGGCTTTTCCGTCAGGAACGGCTCGGGCTTCATGGTCCCATCGCGCTGCTTCACCAGCATCTGCACTTTGCCCTCTGCCGTTTCCAGTTCCTGTTTGCAGGCAGCCGACAGGTTCACGCCCTCTTCAAAGAGCTTGAGCGAATCCTCGAGCGCCAAATCGCCCTTTTCCAGTTGTTCCACGATGCTTTCGAGCTTCTTGAGCGATTCTTCAAAAGACGGCATTGCGTTCACCTCGGTAGCATCGACACTGTATGAGAAAATCCGGCGAGAATTCGGCTCTAAGGCCAGGTAATGGAGCGAACAAAATCCGAGTGCTGCGCCAATTCGTTCGGAACCGCGCTCCCCGGCAATGCAAAGAGGATAACCTGAATTCCACTCTTTCTCGCATGCTTCATTGCTGGGACGCAATCCGTATCGGCAGTAATCAAACCAATTCGATCAACGCACTTCAAGGCGGAATAAGAGGCAATATCGAGACCGATTCGCATGTCCACACCCTTCTGCTCAAAGTCCGGATTGAAATCGGCATCTGTCAGGGCAGCCGTCCCTGTTATAGGAATCTTCTTGAGCTTGTAGCCTCGGAACTTCAGGACTCCCCGACGAACTGCGATTAAGTCCCGCTTCGCCAGTTCCTGCAACCATTGATCTGAACCCGCAAAGGTCTGCGTCAATCCCGAGACTGGAAGCCGCTGTTGTCCTTGATAAGGAGCGCAATCGTAATAAAGCGCGCGAAACAGCTCTTCATCGGGAGCAGAACAGACTCGGGAAAAAGCTTCAATAAAGTCGGGATCGTAGCTCTTTCCCGCTTTCCTGGCAGCTACGCGCAAAAAACCGCCGTCGATCATCAAAACGAACTTTTTCATACTTGCTCAAAAGCAAACCCCGAAGCTTTCGCTCCGGGGTTTGCGAGATACATGCTCGCCTACGAGCGTACGGAATAGACTCATTGTGGGCTTGTATTGGTTTGCTGTCAAGGAAAAACCTGCCTGAGAACTCTTCGCCCGCAGAGCGACAAAACTACCGCAGCCATTCATTTTCTGTCATTTTCCTTGCGGCAGTGCCCCAGCGATCACCTCGGCCGCCATATCGTAGTGGCCAAATGGCGCGCTCACCTGCACGCCCTGCACCAGCGGACGCACTGCCTCCAGCATCTCCTGGGCAATCTTGATCCCCTCCATGCGCGCAGCCTCCGGCGTATCCGCCTGCGCCATGCGGAGCATAATCTCCTCCGGCATGGCGATGCGCAGATCGTTCTTCATGTACTCGGCGTTGCGCAGACTGATCAGCGGCCAGATGCCGGCAATGATAGGAATGCGGTGGTCTTTGGTGCGTTCCAGAAAGTCTTCCAGTAACCGTAGATCGAAGACCGCCTGCGTAATAGCGTACTCGGCGCCCGCCTCAACCTTGTAGGCAAACCGCCGCAGTTCGTTGTCGATCTCCGGCACGCCGGGATTGGCAGCCACGCCGATGGTAAAGTTCGTACTCGCTCCAATGGAGTTGGAGCCAATATCGAGCCCGTGATTCAGCCGCCTGGCGACGTTCACCAAACCGATGGAATCAACGTCAAAGACTTGAGAAGCGTCAGGATAGTCCCCTTGCTTGGGCGGTTCGCCGGTCACGCAAAGAATATTGCGCAGGCCGATGGACGACGCCCCCAGCAGATCCGACTGGATGGAAAGCAGATTCCGGTCGCGGCAGGTGTAATGCAGAATCGTCTCCATCCCGGTGTGCTGCTGAATCTGGATGCAAAGGCTTTGCCCGCTCATGCGCGCCGAGGCTTGCGCCGCGTCGTACACGTCGATGGCGTCCACGCCCAAGCGAGCCAGCAGTTGCGCGCCTTCAATTTCCCTGGAACAATCGATGCCCCGTGGCGGCACGAACTCCACCAGCCTGATGAATTGTCCCTCGGCGAGCAGTGCACCCAGCCGGGAACGTTGCGCAAGGGTCGCCGGCGGTGTCTCCTTGCCGATCTCCGGCGCCGCACCGGTCACCGTGATGCGGGTTTGCTCGTCCATGGCCCGGATGGCAGAGCGCATGGCGCGGATGTGGTTCGGGGTGGTACCGCAGCAGCCGCCCACAATCTGCACTCCGGCAGCTACGGCCTTGCGCGCAAAGCTGGCCATGTACTCGGGCGTGCAGAGATAGATATTCCGGCCTTCAACGGCTCGCGGCACGCCCGCATTGGGCATGGCCGCCAGTGGCAGCGCAGTGGCCGCGCGCATGGCCTCAACGGCCGTCAAAACCGTGGCTGGCCCGGTGGAGCAGTTGACGCCTACGGCATCGGCTCCCCACTCGGTCAGCAAGGCAGCTGCTTGTGCCGGCGATGCACCATCCAGGCACTCGCTTTCATCGTCTACAGTGACCATTACCAGCACGGGCAGGTGCGGAGCCACTGCCTTTGCAGCTTCCAGCGCCTCATGCGCCTCATTCAAAGCCGGCATGGTCTCAATGATCAGCAGGTCCACCCCATTCTCAACCAGTATGCCGATTTGCTCGGTAAACGCCGCGCGCGCCTCATCCAGCCCGGTCTTGCCCAGCGGCTCCAGCCTCACGCCCAGCGGGCCAACCGCGCCTGCAACCCAGGCTTCGCCAGCCTGCTTTTCCTTCAGGCGCTCTACCGCCTGCCGCGCCAGGCGCACAGCGGCAGCGTTGATCTCGGCCATCTTGCCGGTCAGCCCATGGCGCGCCAGGCGAAAGCGGTTCGCTCCGAAAGTGTTGGTCTCAAGAATCTCCGCACCCGCCTGCAAATACTCCTCATGCACGGCCAGAATCAGGTTGGGGTCCGAGAGGTTCAGCTCGTCATAACAGCGGTTGACGAAAATGCCGCGCGCGTAAAGCACTGTGCCCATGGCGCCATCGGCGAGCACGGGGCGGTCTGCAAAGAGCTTGGAAAAGCGCGTCATTCTGTTGTCATGCTACCGCATTGCTGCTGGGAATGTATGCAGCTTCACCAATGGTCCAGACGGAGTCCGCGCCCGGCCGGAGGATTCCGGTCGCAGTTTGCGCATGTTTCCCCGGCAGGAATAACTCCCGGAGGCAACACCGTTCTCCGGGCTGCTCCAGCGCTACGAGGAGGCGGGGCACTTTGTTATACTTCGGGAGTCATAACCTGCGTGGAAATCGCTTCAGGACACTGCAATTAGAACGATTTCCGTGTGCACGCATTGCCATTTCTGTATCGACGCGGCGAGTTGCGCCGCTCCATCAATCGAGGATTGGGATTTTGAAGAAGAAAAGCCTTTGGATCAGTGCAAGTGCCGCGTTGGCAGCAGCCGTCGCGCTGGCCGGTTGCGGCAGCACCTACTATTTTGACGGTCGTGTATTGCCGCCCAGCGGGCTGGTGAATCGCGTCGTGATCGCAATCCAGAACCCCGGCATCCTGTCCAAAGGGGCCCTTCAGATTGTTGACGCCTACTACGACGAGCGCAGCGCATACAACGGTAACCCCGGCTCATTTTCCATTGCCGGGTTCGGTGGCGCGCTGCCCATCACCATCCAAAGCATGCCCGAGGAGCAGTTCGCCGCGGTCTATGGCGCGGGCGATGGCAGCGTTACTCTCGCCGACTACGCCGCTGAGAAGACCTCCGGTTCGGTGGGCGGCCTTCCCAATCCATCTTCCAGCGTATTCGTCACACGGAACAGGGCGTTTGCTTTCGCGGCCAGCCAGACGAATCACCAGTTCACCATTGTGAATCAATCCCAGGGCAGTTCGATCGGTCTGGCGCTCGCCAATGTATATCGCGTCAGCGTCAATCCCGGCGGATCGATGGTGCTGGCCTTCGTGCAGAACTCCCCTTACGTCTACTACCCGCGCGAACTTACTTCCGCACAAACACTCACCTATTCCGGCGGTCCTTCCACGTGGCCCAAGGCAGCGGTGGACTGTGAGCCCCAGAACAATCCCATCTGGTGCTTGTTCCAGATGCAGAGTCCCGACAATCACTATGTGGATGGCGCCGGTGTCACGCAATACTACGGCGCGCCCCTCACCTTCGATCACCCGATCAAGGCTGTCTTTTCGTCCGACGGCAGCACCGCGTACATCCTTAGCTGCGGGCCCGAATGCGAAGGCACTACCGCCGGTTACACGCCGGTTCCTGTCGCGCCCATGATTTTCCTTCAGGGCCAGTCGTCCGGGCTTCTGCCTACCACCAGCGCCCTGGCCAGCGCCACGGTTCCCATTCCAGGCGGGGCAACCAATGCACTGGTCGTCTCCACCACGATGTATTTGGTGGGTCAAAAAGCGCAAGTGATCGGCGGACAGACGCTGTTTGGCGGCAATCTGACCGTGGTCAATCTGGCCAACAATACCATCTCGAGCAACACTTCGATCAGCGACGGTCAGCCCGGCGCCATGAGCCGCATCCTCCAGGCCGACGATAATACTCTGTGGATCGCCATGACCAATTGCACCACCGGCGTGCGCTATGCGACCAATCCCACCAGCGGTTACGGCTGCCTGACCATGTACAACACCTCCACCAACAAGGTGACGTTGATTGAGCCGTACATCGGCGATGCGACCGGCATTGCCGCCGTCACAGGCCTGCACAAGCTTTACGCAGCCGAGGGCGGGCAGGTGTACATCTATTCCACAAAGGATGGCTCGTCAATCAATAACGAGTTTGTGACCGTGACGGGCACCGCCTACGACGTGGCCTATATGGACGCCATCACCGACGCGAATAACACCGTCTACTAACTCCGATGCCCACTGAGGCCATCGACTTCCGTGCCGACGTTCTGGCTATCGCCGCACACCGCGACGACGTGGAGCAGACCTGCGGTGGAACCTTGCTGCGGATGGCGGCTCGCGGCCTGCGCACCGCCATACTCGATCTGACCCAGGGCGAAGCTGGAACCCGCGGCACCGCCTCGGATCGCGCCCGCGAGGCCGAAGAAGCCGCGCGCATTCTTGGCGTCGGCTGGCGGCAGGCGCTCACCTTCCCCGACGGCGCCATCGAGAACACCCTCGAAAATCGCGTTGCCATGGTCCGCGTTCTCCGCCAACTCCGCCCGCGCGTCGTCATTCTTCCCTACTGGCAGGCGCGCCACCCCGATCACGCCATCACGGGGACGCTCGGCTACGGTAGCTGCTTTCTTGCAGGACTCAAGAAGATCGACACTGGTACCGAGCCGCATCGGCCCTTCAAAATCGTTTACGCCAGCCTCTATGCCGACGTGCGCCCCAGCTTCGTCGTAGACATCTCGCCATTCATCGAGCAACGCCATCAAGCGCTGATGGCGTATCAATCGCAATACGCGAACCAATCGGCCGGCAGCGGCCTCTTCGTTCCTGAAGAAGAGATTCGTGAGCGCACCTTTGCCGAGGCTCGCCACTACGGCCTGCTGGCTGGTGTCCGTTACGGTGAGCCCTTCGTGCAAAAGGAGGTCGGCCTGGTCGACGATCTCACGCTGCTGTCCGTGCAATCGATCTGACGCACTCTGAACAGCCGTTCTTGTTTCCATAACGAATCCTTATTCAATGCAGAAGCGTTATCTCTTTGCTTGACCTCGGCGTCTTCGCCAAAACTGGTAATGGAGGCCCCTCATGTCGCAAACCTGGAATCCTGACACTTACAGTCAAAATGCCGCCTTTGTTCCCCAACTCGGCAGCGGCGTACTGGAGTGGCTCGCCCCACAAGCCGCCGAAAACATCCTCGATCTCGGCTGTGGTGACGGACAACTGACGGAGCGCATTGTTGCCGCAGGGTCCAACGTGACTGGCATTGATGCTTCACCACAAATGGTCGCCGCAGCCCGCGCTCGTGGTGTTGCCGCCGAAGAAGGCCCCGCAGAATCGCTGCCCTTTGCCGATCACTCCTTCGACGCTGTGTTCTCCAATGCGGTGTTGCATTGGGTGCGAGGGCAGGACGCGATGATGACAGAAGTTCGCCGTGTGTTGCGGCCCGGCGGGCGCTTTGTCGCAGAACTCGGCGGTCACGGCAACATCGCCACGATCCGCGTCGCGTTTGCCGCGGTGCTCGCGCGCCTCGGCCACGCCTCCCTGGGCGAGCGTGGCAACTACTATCCCACACCCGGCGCCTACACGCGCCGCCTTACGTCGCACGGGTTCACGGTCGCGCGCATCATTCTCTTTCCGCGCCCCACGCCGCTCGGCGCAGGCGGCATCACCGCCTGGCTGAATACTTTCTGCCGTGGCGCACTCGATGCGCTGCCCGAGGATCTGCGCGAAACCGCCGTCGCAGAAACCGTTGCACTGCTCGCGCCCGTCCTGTGCGACGAAGAAGGACAATGGACAGCCGATTATGTGCGCCTGCGCTTTATCGCGACAATCTGATCGCGTCATTGGCGTTCGACACTTTACTTTTTGAAATAGATTTCCGGCTAACTTCACAAGAACTTCTTAAATACTTTGTTAACTCTCTTGCATTTTTTCTCGAGTTATGGCAAAGTATCTTCTGCGTAGGAGAACGCCCGATGACAAATAAAACGCAAAATTCGATGCGTAGGCCGGAACCGACCGGCCGCCGGGCAAGCTTTCTCTATTCCAAGTAGCCCACTGCGGCCTACCTCCTTCGCATCCCGCATGAACATTGACTTTTCCCGAGTGGCGTAGAAGCCAGTTTCATCGTCTGTTAAACGCTACGCTGTCTTCGTTTGTTCCCTCGGGGACGATTTGCTCGTGCTTCATTCGCATTGTTGTAAGTTGGCGCCGCGCTACTTAATGCGGCGCCTCGGGGAAAGTTGTGTCTCTAACAAGGGACTTACTAAGTAGCGCGCCGGTGGTGAAAGAAGAGAGTTACTTCCTCCACCAAAGGACACGCAGGGCGGGAGACCCTGCCGTAGCCGATCACTTTGCGGGGTAGGGGCGTAGTCCCGATTCACAAAACACCGCATGGCAGAGGCTACGCCGTCCTGCTCTTTTCGCTTGTTCCCCGGGCGCTGTATCAACGAAACCCTGGTCCAGGACCAGGAAGAAAAGCCGGTGGCGTAGGAAGCGGATACTTCTTAAGCCGAAGGTTGCGGGTTCGATTCCCGCCCAGAATGCAAATTCAGGTAGCTCAAGGGCAGAGCATCGAGCATTCCGCAGCCGCTTGTTCCCCGGCTTGAAACTTCAACTGACGAGTCTCTCGTCCAAAACCAGAAAGATAGCCGGTGGCGTAGGGGGCGGTTACTTCGCCTGCTAAGCCGGAGGTCGCGGGTTCGATTCCCGCCCGGAGAGAAATCTCCAGTAGCTCAGTGGTAGAGCGCCGTAAAAGTCCGCAACCGTTTGTTCCCCGGCTTGATTCACTAACTGACGAGACTCTCGTCCAAAACCAGAGACAGAACCGGTGGTGTAGGCAACGGGTACTTCGGGAGCGAAGGATGCGGGTTCGAATCCCGCCGCGGTCGTAACCGCGTCGTCCAATGGCAGGACATTCGCTTATGTTCTGTTGCCGTTTGTTCCCCGGTTTTGCATTACCAATACGTTCGTCCGAGAAAAAGAAACGAACCGGTGGTGATCGTAACGGATACATCGTCGCTTCCCAGATGGGAGGCAGCGGGTTCGATTCCCGCCCAGGACCTTCGGGCTCTGGATGCTCAAAGGTGAGCACCGAAAGCAACACCGTTACATTTGTTCCCCGGTCATAACCTCCGGCTCGGCCGGTTTAGAAATGAAACACCATGGGCAAGTTGAAAGTAAAAGACGGAACCCCGGTCGGCAATGCGAATCTCTGTAATCGCTGCAGTTGGGGTCAGTGTATGACAGGCTATCGCGAGTCGGACCGCCTTGTTGTTTGCACCAATTCGGGCCCAAACATGATCGTTCCATTCGTGGTCCTTGATTGCTCCAGCTTCAGTGACAAGCATCGCCCCGATTGGCAACAGATGGAGAAACTGGCGATCGACGTCAACACTGTCCGCGTCTCATCGCGAACCGCGGGATTCAGCACCAATATCGGGCCGCATCCCGTTTGCGCGCCCGATGCAAATGAAGAGGACGAAGCTGCTATTCGTCGGTAACCGTTCACCAAATCGAGAAACCACTGCCGGTGGCGCAGGGCACGGATACTTCGGGTAGAGCGTCGCGAAAGCGAAGGTCGCAGGTTCGAATCTTGCCGTCAACCAACAAGGTTGAAGTAGCTCAGAGCATCACCTTCCGTGAACGAACATTCCCCGGCGGCATTTATTCTTGATACTCGCTGGAAAGGAGGCGCATCATGCGCCTGAACATCTTCAAGCCCAAGCCACACCCACGCACCCACGAGGGAGCGCGGGCACGCGTCATCACTCCGGAGCAGGCTCTGCGCCGCTCGGTTCTCTCATGCATGTTGTGGGAGGGCGAATTCTACGAGGATGGCGTGCAGATCGCCGGCCGCATTCACGAGCTGGTGCCGCAGGTCGCAGCCGAAAGGGTCGCCGCGCTTGCTGTCGAGGCCCGCGAACGCATGAAGCTCCGCCACGCACCGCTGTTGCTGGTGCGCGAAATGGCGCGCTACGCGACGCATCGCGGCCTCGTAGCCGAGACGCTCACGCGCGTCATCCAGCGCGCCGACGAGCTGAGCGAGTTTGTCGCCATCTACTGGGCGATGGGCCGCCAGCCGCTCTCGGCACAGGTGAAGAAGGGCCTGGCGTCCGCGTTCGGCAAGTTCGATGAGTATGCGCTGGCCAAGTACGACCGCGCCGGCGCAGTTCGCCTGCGCGACGTGCTCTTTCTATGCCACGCGCGCCCCGTGGACGAGGCGCAGGCAGCGCTTTGGAAGCGGCTGGTTGACAACCAGTTGGCCACGCCCGACACCTGGGAGGTTGCACTCTCGGCTGCCGGTCGCGGCGATAGCCCCGAACGCGTGGCCGAAAAGCGTGCCGTGTGGGAGCGCCTGCTCGTGGACCGCAAGCTCGGAGCGCTGGCTCTTTTGCGCAACCTGCGTAACCTGAGCCAGGCCGGTGTGAGCGAAGAGTTGGTGCTGGCCGCGCTCGCCGCGCTGAAGACGGACCGGGTTCTGCCTTTCCGTTTTCTGGCGGCTGCACGCAACGCTCCGCAGTGGGAGCAGCCGCTCGAAGCAGCAATGTTTCGCGCGCTCGACTCTCGGACTGCGAAGCTGCCCGGCCACACCGTGCTGCTGATCGACGTCTCCGGTTCCATGGAGGCTGCGCTCTCCAGCCGTTCGGAAATGCGCCGTACCGATGCTGCCTACGGACTGGCCATTTTGCTGCGCGAGATCGCTGAGAAGGCGACGATTTACACCTTCTCCGATCGGACGAAGCTGGTGGCTCCGCGGCGCGGCATGGCCCTGCGCGATGCGCTCGACGCCAGCCAGCCGCACTCGGGCACGTATCTCGGCAAGGCGCTCGAACACGTTGAGACGGAGAGCCGTTCGGGCTACGATCGGCTCATCGTGATCACCGATGAGCAGTCGCACGACAACGTGCCTTCACCGCACGGCAAGGGCTATGTCATCAACGTTGCATCCAACGCCAACGGTGTCGGCTACGGGCCGTGGACGCACGTCGATGGCTGGAGCGAGGCGGTGGTTGATTACATTGCCGAACTCGAAACCGCGCAGGCGGAATGATCGGTCGCTGTTGAGGCCAACAAACAAAATCGGGGAGCAGCTGATTCAAGCCTGCTCCTCGATTTTTTTGGCGGATCTCGCGGGCATCCCACCGAGTCTTGCAACGGATTGTGCTAAGGTTCAAGCGTGAGCGTTGGCACGCCAGGCAAGGTCAAGAAAAAGAGCGCAAAGCCGCGGCTTTTGCCGGGTTTAGCGGTGAAAGATGGGCTGATCCGCCATCCCTTCGATCTGGAGTTTGGCGTCCGCACCAGTGGGCTGATCGCCGGCCGCAATCTCAAAGCCGGGCACCGGCACGATCGCCATGTAACGGCCTAT
>Ga0302320_10009162_pt1 | contig 21332 bp, 22 predicted proteins | sample Bog_T0_3_FD_202130 | JGI IMG/M metagenome (GOLD analysis project Ga0302320, IMG submission 202130) | Peat permafrost microbial communities from Stordalen Mire near Abisko, Sweden - Bog_T0_3 | ecosystem: Environmental > Terrestrial > Soil > Wetlands > Peat | place: Sweden: Abisko, Stordalen Mire...
GTATCCGTCGCTGTTGTCAGGAGGAATGCAGCAACGTGGCGCGATTGCCAGGGCTCTGGCTCTAGGTTCGCCGGTTTTGCTGATGGATGAACCTTTTGGCGCGCTGGACCCGATAAACCGGGCAAAGATTCAGGATGTAGTGCTGGAGGTATGGGCCAAGCCCCAGAAGACGATTGTATTTGTGACTCATGACGTGGAAGAGGCCTTGTACCTTGCGGATCGCGTGGTGATGCTGGGCTCCTCGCCCGGCCGGGTCATACAGGAAATAGTCGTGCCGTTTGGCCGCCCGCGCTCGCGACGGCTATTCAAGTCGCGTGAGTTCGGCCTGCTCAGTGAACGCATCAACGAATTTTTCCGGGAAGACATTTTGCAAAGAATCGAGGCCGATTCCGGTCCCAGTGCTTGTAGGGAGGTGAACTAGATGGTAGCGTTCGGAACTCCATCTACTCCTGTTGTCCCATCCACGCTAAGCGTTGCCGGGCAACTACCAACGGCGAGGAGCGCGCGTTCGCAAGCGGCGAACTTCTCGTGGTCCAAAGCGTTGACCATTCAGGGTAAGGAAGGCATCCTCTTCATTGCCGGAATCATCCTGCTGTGGCAGTTCATAAGTACGTCGATCCATTTTTCCGGTAAGTACCTCTTTCCAAGCCCAGTCCTGACCGCGAAGATTTTGTGGATGTCGCTTCCCGAACTGCTACTGGGCACCGGCTACTCTTTCCTGATCCTCTTGCCGAGTTTGGCTCTCGCAATTTCGCTGGGTGTGGTGTGGGGGTTGGTGGTGGGAACCACGCCGTCCTTGAACCGGATGTTCTCTCCGTTTGCGCGGTTTGCATCGCCGGTTCCTCCCACAATCTACATTCCGTACGCGATTGCATTGTTGCCGACGTTTCGCACGGCTGCGGGATTCGTTGTATTCATCGGCGTCTTCTGGCCCGTGTTTCTGAACACGGCCAATGGAGCGGCGGCTCTGCCGCAACATTACCGGGACAATGCGCGAATCCTCGGGCTCGCAAAGGTCGAGTACCTGCGGTGTGTAGTGTTTCCTGCCACGTTGCCGCACATCTTCTCAGGTATCGGCGTTGGACTGGTATTCGCTTTCATCATGCTAACCGTCGCTGAGTTATTTGGCGCCAGCAATGGGTTAGGCCGCTTTGTGCAACTTTACGCCGACTACGCGGACTACCCCCGCATGGTCGCCGGAATTCTCTACACCGGAGTAGTTGTCTGGATTTCTATGGAAGTACTGGAGCGCATCAAGAAGCGCGCTCTGTTTTGGTTGAAGTAGTGGAGGTAATGATGCCGAAAAACGAGAACGAACTCTTCAAAGCATTATCGGATGCAGTCGTCGGAATGGATGAGGACACAGCAGGGCAACTGGCGACCGAAGCCGTGGAGCGCGGAATTGACGCCTATACCGCAATCGAGCGTGGATTGGTGGACGGAATGGGGCGCGCCGGCGAACTCTTCGAAAGTGAGGAGTACTTCATCCCTGAACTGCTGCTGTGCTCCGATGCCATGTATAGAGGGTTGGACATTCTTCGTCCGCACCTGAAAGTGGAAGACGCAAGCCAACGGCGATTCAAGGTAGTGATCGGGGTGGTCGAGGGTGATACCCACGACATTGGAAAGAACCTGGTCAAAATCATGCTGGAGGCATCGGGCTTCGACATCGTCGACCTTGGACGCGATATTCCGCCACAACGGTTCGTTGACACGGCAGTCGCGGAAAACGCGGACATCATCGCGCTGTCGACTCTAATGACAACTACGATGGATGCCATGGCGGAGGTAGTGGAGAGGCTGCAAACGACAAACCTTCGAGAGCGCTTCAAGGTGATTGTGGGAGGCGGTCCGATCTCAAAGGCGTTTGCCGACCGCATCCATGCAGATGGTTACGCAAACTCAGCACCCAATGCTGTGAAGCTGGTGAAGCAACTCGCCGGGGTTCCGGCGTGACCGGTTGCGACCTCATGACCCCGGTTGAACGCTTTGCCGCCTACGGACGCGGTGAGGCCGTAGACAGACTACCCTGTGTGCCAATCGTGGGTAACACGGCGGCGCGCGTGATTGGTGCGCGGGTCTCGGAGTTCCGCGGCAACGGACGGTTGCTGGCAGACGCGCAGGTTGCCGCCTACCGGCGCTTTGGCTATGACGTGATCCGCATCTTCACCGATCTCTATACCCAGGCTGAAGCGATGGGAGCGCACGTTCACTACCCGGATGACGAGACGGCGTATCTCGCCGAGCCTGCGATTCACTCCGTGGAGGAGATCGTTTCGCTTAAACCTGCGAATCCACATACCGATGGCAACCTTCCTCAGCATCTCGAAGCAATGTCCAGAGCGGTGGATGCCGTTGGCAAGGAAGTTGTAGTCACTGGCGCGCTGACAGGTCCATTCACGACAGCCTCGTTTCTGATCGGCACCGAGACGCTGGTGCGGCTCATGCTGAAGAATCCGGTTGCGGTCCACGAGCTCTGCGAGATTGCTTTGCAGGGTGCGCTGGCTTATGCGAAAGCCATTCTGGACGCGGGATGCACTCCGAGCCTAACGGATGCGATGTGCTCGACGACGGTGATCAGCCCGAAACAGTTCAAGGAATTTGGTCAGCCTTACCTGACGCGTCTCGTGGAGTTCATTCAAAGTCGCGACCGGGCCGTGACGCTGCATATCTGCGGGAAGACGCGTGCCATCTGGGAGCAGATGTGCGATACCGGAGCCGCTTGTCTCTCGATTGATAATGCCGCCGACCTCGCCGAGGCAAAAGCCAAGGTGGGGGATCGAGTCCGGCTAATGGGAAATGTATCTCCGTCGGAGATCATGCTGCAGGGAACTCCTGCGCAGGTGCGCGCGGCGGTGCGCCAGTGTGTGTGGAAGGCGCACGACAATCCAAAAGGGCTCATTGTGGCTTCCGGTTGCAGCCTTCCCGTGGAGACGCCATTTGAAAACATCGATGCCATGCTTGATGCCGTCCGCGAGATTGGGTGGCCAGTGTATAGCGAACAGTTGGAGGAAGCATGGACAGCCTGAGTCCCAAGGAACGCCTGTTACGCGTGCTGCGGAAAGAACCCGTGGACCGTGCTCCCGTGATCTGTACAGGTGGGATGATGAACTCTGCAATTGTCGAGATCATGCAGAAAACCGGAAACACGTTGCCTGCGGCTCACTTCGACGCGCAGCGCATGGCCGCGCTTGCACAAGACATCCAGTCGTTCACGGGTTTTGAAAACATCGGCGTGCCGTTCTGCATGACGATTGAAGCCGAACTGCTGGGCAGCGAAATCAATCACGGCACGCTCGCCTGTGAGCCGAAGATTGCGCGCGAGGTATTTCCCTCAATCGGCGATGTGATCTATGCGGACGTTGAGAAGCTCGCGCAATCCGGGCGCATGAATGTCGTTGTGGATGCGGCGCATCGCATCGCGGCGGCCAATCCTGACGTTCCAGTGGTTGCCAGCTTGACTGGCCCGATCAGCACGGCGGCATCGATTGTCGATCCCATGACCTTTTATAAGTCGCTGCGCAAGGATCCCGAGGGCGCGCATCGTGTCCTTGACTATGTGACCCGCTTGCTCACGGCATTTGCTAAACGATTGCTGGTGGAGCAAGGCGCGTCGGTCATCGCCGTCGGAGATCCTTCGGCAACCGGCGAGATTCTTGGCCCCGCGATGTTCGAGCAGTTTGCCGTGCGTTATCTCAATCAATTTGTGGATAGCGTACATGCTCTCGGTTTTCCGGTCATCATCCACATCTGCGGCGACCTGAAGCGCGTCCGTCATTTACTGCCAAAGCTGCGGTGCGACGCGTTGAGCACGGACGCAATGGTGAACCTGGTTGCGCTCAAAGCGGAATTTCCGCAGGTCACGACCATGGGAAATCTGAGCACGTATTCCCTGCAATGGCTCGCGCCGGAGAAGATCGGCTCCGTGACGCGGAGTCTGGTTGCGAGCGGCATCGACATCATCTCGCCAGCCTGCGGCCTCAGCACCTCAACCAAACTGGAGAGCATTCGCGCAATGACCGATGCTGTAACGAAGGGAGACGAGTAGCCGGTGGCGACAGTTCATTTCATGCCGCACGACATATCCGTTCCGGTTGTGCCTGGCACGCTGCTCGTCGACGCCGCGCGAGCGGCGGGCATCAACATGGAGACTCCGTGCGACGGTGCGGGTACCTGTGGCAAATGCAAGACGAAAGTGAGTGATGAGTACAGGCAAAACCTGAGCGAGAATGCTCAAGATTCGTCCAGTCGGGCTGCGCTCGAAGGCGGATGGGTGCTCGCCTGCCAGACGACAGTACATGGCGATGTACGGGTCGAGGTTGAAGCCAAGGCTGGGGATGGGCTGCAGATACTGAGCGAAGGCCAGACGCTCACCGTAGAGATTGATCCGTGTATCCGCAAATCGTTCGACGAGGCGACGGGCTCAACGCGTGTCTATGCAGGTGATGCAGTGCTTACCGAGGAGCCGGGCGATACGACGATCCATAGCTACGGCGTGGCGATCGACATTGGAACCACCACGCTTGTGGTTACGCTGCTCGATCTCCGCACCGGCGCGGAACTTGGCGTGTCTTCGAGCCTGAATCCGCAAGCACTGCTCGCACAAGACGTGCTGTCGCGCATCAAGATTGGTTCGAAGCCCGAAGGTTTGCAAAAACTGCATGGGGAACTGATCGAGGAAGTAAACCGGCAGATCGCATACCTCGCCGCGCAGGCGGGAGTTGCGCTGCACCACATTTATGAGGCCGTGTTCAGCGGCAACACCACTATGTTGCATCTTGCAACCCGAACCGATCCGGCTTCGCTCGGCAAGTACCCGTACGCGCTTGCGCTCGAAGGAGGTCAACACGTCCGGGCTCGGGAAATCGAGTTAGGCATCTCGCGGCATGGGCTTGTCTACCTCCCGCCGATTATGTCGGCATACGTTGGGCCTGACATTACGTCGGGAATTCTCTCAACGCGGCTAGCCGAACAGCCAGGGATTGTCCTGCTGGTGGACATTGGCACGAATGGTGAGATTGTGCTTTCCGTCGAGGGCAAGCTGACGGCAACTTCAACCGCCGCCGGGCCGGCCTTTGAAGGCATGAACATTGCATGTGGAATGCGCGCCAGCCGTGGCGCGGTGGAACTCGTCTCGCTTGGCAATCATGGAATCCGCGTTGAAACCATCGCCGCTGCCCCGGCAGTCGGTATCTGCGGCAGCGGTCTGCTGGATATCGTTGGGGAACTGGCTTCGCAGGGAGGGCTAGATAAGAACGGTCGCTTTCAAAACAACGGCGCAAGCCATGCGCAGCCGTGGCGAGATCAGTGGGAGACGATCGACGGCAAAGCTGCGTTCCGGATCGTCGGTCCGGTGTATTTGACGCAGAAGGATGTACGCCAGGTGCAACTTGCCAAGGGTGCTATTCGCACGGGAATTGAGATGTTGCTGAAGGTGAACAAGGTGGGGGCTGCGCAGGTGAATCGCGTGCTGATCGCCGGCTCATTCGGCTTCCATCTACGGACAGCGAGTTTGATTCATCTGGGGCTGTTACCAGCCGAGTTCAGTGACCGCGTTGAATTTGTCGGCAATACGTCGAAGTCTGGCGCGCAAGCGTTTCTGTTGAATCGCCATACGCGGGACAAGATGAAGCGAATTGTGGAACAAGTTGAGGTACTTGAGCTGGCGAACGATCCCGCTTTTGAGAAAGCGTTCGTGCAGTCATTACTGTTTTGAGTGGGAGATTATGTCAAAGAAGTCCGATCCAACGTGCTCTGATTGTGGCCTGCTTAGCTGCTATCGCAGGGATAAAGACTTTCCATCATTTTGCCTCACTGAGGCCAGCGACCCCGAAGAGTTGAGCAAGGTGCTGGAGTTGTACCAGGGCGATGGTGAAGACGCCCGCATTTCGCGTGCTGCCGCCGAGGTTGAGGGAACCTACTACGGCAAACTGACGCGGGTGGAGGAGATCATCGCATTTGCAAACCGCATCGGGGCCAGGCGCATCGGCATAGCGACCTGCATTGGCCTGATTGAGGAAACACGAATCTTCGTCAAGGTTCTTGAGGCGCATGGGTTGGAACCGTATGCCGTCCTCTGCAAGGTAGGCTCTGTGGATAAGACCGAGATTGGCATTCCTGACGAGTTAAAGATTGCCAAGGGGTGCCACGAATCGATCTGCAACCCGATCTTCCAGGCGAAGTTGCTCAACGCGCAGAAGACGGACCTGAACGTAATCGTCGGACTGTGCGTGGGACACGATTCGCTGTTCATGAAACACTCCGACGCGCTCGTCACGACGCTCATTACCAAGGATCGCGTGCTGGCGCATAATCCGGCGGCAGCTTTGTACACTGCGGGCTTCTATTACAAACGGCTGTTGTCGCCCGATAAGAAGCTCTAATAAGCAATCCGTTGTGCGGCGCATTACCGCGACAGAGAGACTAGCGCCGAAAGAGGCGAAATTGTGACACATAAAGAAACCATCGAAAGTGTAATCCGGCTCGAGAAAACTCCGTACCTGCCGGTCTCACTGCTTTCGGGAGGCGCCTGGGCGCTGAACCGGAGCGGTTTGACGATGGAGCAGGCGCTGGCTGCAAGTTCGGAACGCTTGGCGGAGACTATTGCTGGCACCAATGAGGTCGTGGGTTGTGACATCGTTTGGCCGGGCTCCGGATATCACAACCTGGCCATTCGGGGAGCGGGCGGAAAAATCAAGTTCCGCGCCAAGGGAACGCCCGATGTCATGGAGCCACTGATTCAAGATGCCGCCCATCTCGACTGGTCATTGGTTGATCGAGTGAAAGAGGATGCAGGCATTCGCCTTCTGGTGGAAGCGGCACAAATCCTATCGAAGTCGATTGGAGAGCACACGGTAGTCGGCACCAGCCAGTGGGCTCCGTTCACCTTGGGCGGTCTTGCCTACGGGGTCGAAAAACTCATGCGCGGACTTTATAAGGATAAGGCTGCGGTACATGAGGTGCTCGACTTCGCATCGGAGCTATGCTTCGCCTACCTGGAGCCGTTTATCGACGCCGGCGTATCGATCATTTCGCTGGCCGATCCGACCTCCTCGGGTGATTTGATATCGCGCGAACAGTTCATCGAATTCTCGCTCCCTTCCCTGAAGAAAGTGGGAGAAAGAGTCAAAGCACGTGGTGTCTGGCTGACGGTTCACATCTGCGGCAACACCACCAACCGTCTCGACCAGATACCGCTCGCGGGCGCGGACCTTATGTCGGTGGACTACAAAGTCGATCTCACCGAAGCGCGCCGTATCCTTGGCGGCAAAATTGCATTTGCGGGAAACATGAACCCTGTCGCCGTGATGCAGAAGGAAACCCCCGAGGGTGTGGCGGCTGCCTGCCGTGCGGCCATTGCCAAGGCCGGAAACACTAGCGGTTACATCCTGATGCCGGGCTGCGACATTCCACCCAATGTACCAATTGAAAACGTTAAAGCCATGGTCGAAACCGCCCATGAGTATTCGCCTTCATAGGAACTAATTCATGAGTACAAAAGCGATCCAACAAGTAAGCGCCATCGGGCCCGTGAAACGCGGCAAGGGCACCGTCTGTATCCAGGGCGGCTACGTGCCGAAGGTGGGCGAGGCAAGGGTTCTCCCCATCTTTCAATCGACGACCTACAAGTACGAAGATCTGGACCAGGTAGAACGTCTCTTTGCCCTTAAGGAAGCAGGCTACAAGTACACGCGCACCGGCAATCCAACGGTTGCTGCGTTTGAACAGAAGATCACGGAGTTGGAAGGCGGCACCGGTGCGGTGGCTCTGGCCTCCGGGCAGGCTGCAAACCTGTTGGCAATCACAAACATTGCCAGCGCAGGGGACCACGTGATTGCAGCGTCCACGATTTACGGAGGTACCTATACGCTTCTCTACCGCACGCTTAAACGCTACGGGATTGAAACGACCTTTATCGATCCCGAATCTCCGGAGAGAGCGTTACAAAAGGCCTTCCGTCCGAACACGAAATTGATCCTCGCAGAGACGATTGGAAACCCAGGCCTGGGGATTCTCGACTTCGCCAAGTTCGCCTCGTTGGCGCGCAAGAATGATGTGCCCTTCATCGTTGACAACACCTTGGCAACGCCTTGCTTGTGCAATCCTTTCACCTTGGGCGCAAACATCATTACGCATTCGGCGACCAAGTACATCGACGGCCATGCAACCAGCCTTGGCGGGGTGGTTATTGACGGCGGCAACTACAACTGGGCCAATGGGAAATACCCCGACCTAACCGAACCCGACGACACCTATGCGGGAACTCGCTACGTCGAGAAGTTTCAGAACATGGCTTACATCGCCAAGGCCCGTGCGCAGTACCTGCGTGATTTTGGCGCATGCCTGAGCCCTTTCAACGCATTTCTCTTTAGTCTTGGGCTGGAGACGTTGCATCTGCGCATCCTGCGGCATAGCGAGAATGCGCTGGCGCTGGCCAAGTTCCTGAGCACGCATCCAAAGGTCAACTGGGTGGTTTATCCGGGTCTAAAAGGAAACGCCAACCGCGCCCGCATCAAGAAGTATTTCCTGCGCGACTCGGCCAGCGGCATTCTCACCTTCGGCATCAAGGGTAATGCCCAGGCGGCAAGAACATTCGTAAAGAATCTCAAGGTTGCCGCACTCGTCGTCCATATCGGCGACGCCCGCACGGGGGTACTTCATCCGGGAACCAGCACTCACTCGCAGATGAATAAGAAGCAGCAGTTAAGCGCCGGCATCACCCCCGATATGATTCGCGTTTCCGTCGGCATTGAGGACGTCGAAGACCTGATTGCGGATTTCGATCAGGCGTTGCAAACCGTCGGCCGGAAGGGGAACTGAGATGTCACCACACAATTCGCAAGAAGCGGTGCGCGTGAATGCGTCGGTCTACTTGGCGATTGAAAGCCCGAAACGCATTCAAGAGCAGCTTTCCATCAATGTAACCGGCCATTGCTTCCAGCCCCGGATTGACGATTTCGAAAGTGACTGGGTGGCGCAAGTTGCCGTGCCCGCATTCAAGCTATATCGCCAACAACGCGGAGGCGTGCCCATCAAGTCGTTCTGCTCCATCGGAACTGGCTCGGGGCTCGACGTGTTATCCGCAATCGAGATTCTCGGGTCAACCCGGGTCGGCCTGACGGATGTGCATGAGGACGTCGTCGCTGCGGCTGCTGACAATATTGCCCGCAACGTGATAGCCACCCAGGGCCCACGCCATCCGTTTACCATCGAGGCCGGCTATGGCGATCTCCTGGCGCCTTTGCGTCCCTATGCTGCCCGTTATGACGTGATCTACGAAAATCTTCCGAATATTTTGCTGCAAAGCGCAGAAGAAGTGGCCGTCGAGCAAAACAGTTCCGCGTATCTGCCTCCCCGCGCGGAGAACTTGCCCGAACTGGTGAAGCAACAGATGCTCGACCTCCACTACCTGGCTTTGGTGCAGGCGAGAGAGTTTCTGCTTCCTGGCGGTGCGGTGCTTTCCTGCCTGGGAGCCCGAGTGCCTCTCCACGTATTTCTGTCACTCGCCGAGTTGGCCGGGTATGTTCCATCGTTCTTAACTTATAGCTGGAAAGTTCAAGGCGACCCAGAACTGATACAGGACTATGAGCAGAACCAAAAGAACGGATTCGGACCGTTTTTCTTTTACCGGGCCGAAGTTCTTCAAGAGACGTTCAGGCGAGTGGGCCTCGCAGAGTCGGGCGAAAGCGCCTTGGGGATCGAGCGAGCCTTACTGACGCAGCGTCTGGACCCGGCCAGCGCATACGAGGCATTCAAGAACGGGGAGCGCATCGGGCATACCGTGGCGGTTCTGAAGTCGGAGTTGAGGTGACGATGTCCGCCAACCTGCCCTCTATTCTCAATTTGATCGAGACGATTCAAGCGTACTTCCTAAAGCGGACGGTCGCGGATGATCCCGCGGGCAGGGAGGCCGCCAGAGTTCTCGCACTTCTGGAACCGCTTCCGCTACTTGAAGGAAGATTTTCAAGAAGCCAACATCCGTCGATTCGGCATCTTGACGCTGCACTCATCGCGGGAAGCCATGCAACCGCCGGTCTCCTCGATGCGATTCGCCCGGTTGCGCTTGATTTACCATGGCGTTACAGCTACGCCACGAGGGACGACGCACCTGGCCTCGAACACAATATGGCGTTTGCCGAGATCATTGGCCCAGAGGCTCCATTTAAGAGCGAGAAGGTTTGCCTCGGGATCACTCTGATCGGACCGAATACGTTGTACCCGTCTCATGTGCATCCGGCGATTGAACTTTATTATGTTGCCGCCGGAACGGCAACCTGGATTGCAAATGGAGTTTCCAGTCTTAACTCTCCAGGTGCATTCATTCTTCATCCTCCGGAGGTGGTTCACGCGATGCAAACGCGACAGGATCCTCTCTTGGCCGTGTATTCATGGAGTGGTGCAGACGTGAAGACACTTTCCGCATACACCCCGTTTACCTCACCCTGAGAAAGACATCCTTACACGGCGAGAAGTCTTGCGAGGCGCTCTCTTTGGCCGGCGCAGTCAAAGCTTCTTATGCCAGCATGAACGACTCTCTTCGCTTTGCCGTGGATCCGCAGCCGGGAGCAACTCAGAATTATCCGATGAACTTTCGGCAATGTGTATAGATCGCTAAGTGGCACTTCCGCATCTTTGAGGTAAACGGCCCTCGGAAGTGTGCTGTTAGCACTACTAGTACGACGCGCTCACTCTTATGAATAAAACGATTGGCACGAACCTGAAGGAGCGTATTGGCAACACGCCATTATTGTGCTTTGACCGCGTGACTGAGGGGCTGGATAGAGTCCTAGTCCTCGCAAAGGCGGAGTGGAACAATCCTGGTGGGTCGATCAAAGATCGCGCGGCCTCTAACATGGTGGCCGAGGCATTGAGGGAGGGGAAACTGGTTGCAGGAAAAACCCTGCTCGACTCTACAAGCGGCAACACGGGTATTGCTTATGCCATGCTGGGAGCGGCTTATGGCATTCCGGTCACGCTCTGCATGCCATCCAATGTTTCTGCGGAGCGGAAGCGCATTTTGCGGGCGTACGGTGCGCAGATCGTTTACACCGATCCGGGCGAAGGCTCCGATGGAGCAATTCGGAAAGCGCGCGAGATGGCTACTTCCGAGCCTGAAAAGTATTATTACGCTGACCAGTACTCCAACGCCGCGAACTGGCTCGCGCATTACGTGAATGGAACCGCCGACGAGATCTGGCGGCAGACCGATGGCCGAGTGACTCATTTTGTCGCTATGCTTGGAACCAGCGGAACCTTCGTGGGCACATCACGCAGATTAAAGGAACTGAACCCGAAGATTCGCTGCATCTCGCTGCAACCGGACGCACCTTTCCATGGCATTGAGGGAACGAAGCACATGGAGACCTCGATTATTCCAAAGATATATGATCCAACGATTTCCGATGAGGATCTCGGCATTGGTACGGAAGAGGCATAATCGATGTGCCGGAGGTTGGCGACGGAGGAAGGATTGCTCGTGGGAGTCTCGGCGGCCGGTGCCATGGTAGGCGCGCTGCAGGTCGCGAAGTCTGCCGCACCGGGTTCAGTGGTTGTGACCATCTTCCCTGACTCCGGGGACAAGTACTTGAGTGAACGGTTCTGGGAAAACTCCGATGTCAAGTGAGAGGATTGCGTAAGCCATGGCACTGAGAATTCAGAAAACCATTCTCGATCAACTGCGCGAGCACGGTGAACAAACCTATCCGCATGAGTGCTGCGGCGTGCTTGTAGGCGAGTTCGACGAGTTAGCAAACAAGACGGTGCAAAGTGCGGTGGCATGTGGCAACACGCGCACGGACTCGCCACAGAACCGTTATCATATTAGTCCGTCTGAACTGATTCGCATTCAGCGCGAGGCAGCGCTGGCGGGCCACGATATTGTGGGTTTTTATCACTCGCATCCCGATTGGCCCGCTAAGTGGTCGAGTACTGATTTGGACGAGGCACACTGGACCGGATGTTCCTATGTGATCACCAGCGTCGAAAATGGAAAAGCCGTTCTGACAAACTCCTTCTTGTTGCTGGGTGAGGAACAGTCCAAGCACTTTCAGGATGAAACAATCGAAGTGAGCTAAACACTCCAAGAACAACAGAGCCGTTAGAAAAGGAATGACATGCCGATCAAAATTCTGATACCAACGCCGCTCCGTCCCTATGCGGGGAAGCAGTCCTCGGTTGAAGTAACTGCACAAACCGTAGGCGAAGCTTTGAATACCCTTGTCACTCAGCATCCTGATCTGCGAAAGCACCTGTTTGCAGAAGACGGCAAGCTGCGCTCCTTCGTCAATGTTTATCTGAACGACGAAGATATCCGCTACTTGGCAAAAGACGCTACGCCGGCCAAAGAGACGGACACAATCACCATTGTGCCCTCAGTTGCCGGCGGTGTATAACCCGCATCGGATTTTCTCGATCGAGAATTTGAGCGACCTGAATTACGGGAGAAGGAAATTGGCTACATTGAACGAACGCACTCCGACAACACTGAGCAATGAAGAAATACTGCGTTACTCGCGGCACCTGATCATGCCCGAGGTCGCGATGGCAGGTCAGCAGAAGTTGAAGGCCGCGCGCGTGCTGTGCATCGGCGTGGGTGGACTTGGCTCCCCTCTGGCGCTTTACCTGGCCGCCGCTGGAGTGGGTACGCTGGGCCTCGTGGATTTCGATGTCGTGGATTACACGAATCTGCAGCGCCAAGTGCTCCACTTCACCGGCGACGTGGGCCGTCCCAAACTCGACTCGGCGATTGACAAGCTGAATGCGATTAATCCCTTCGTCAAGATTGAGCGCTTTGACACGCTGCTCAACAGCCAAAACGCGCTGGAGATATTCAAGGGCTTCGATATCATTGCTGACGGCACCGACAACTTTGCCACGCGCTATCTGGTTAACGATGCTTGCGTGCTCACGGGCAAGCCCAATGTTTACGCATCCATCTTTCGCTTCGAAGGGCAGGCGAGCATCTTTGCGACCGAGAACGGCCCATGTTACCGCTGTCTTTATCCGGAACCGCCACCGCCCGGGCTGGTGCCTTCCTGCGCCGAGGGTGGAGTACTCGGAGTACTTCCCGGATTACTCGGCATCATTCAGGCGACGGAGGTCATCAAGTTGATTCTCGGCGCTGGCGATTCGTTGGTTGGCCGTCTTGTGCTAGTGGACGCTTTGGCCATGCGTTTCCGCGAGTTGCGCGTTCGCAAGAATCCGGAATGCCCTGTATGCGGCACCAACCCGACGCAGAGAGAGTTGATCGACTACAACCAGTTCTGCGGAATTCGCGGAGAAGAAGCGGAGGCCGCGGCGAGCCCAAAGATTCCGGAGATTCAGCCCGAAGAACTCAAGCGCCGCCTCGATGCCGGTGAAGACATCTTCGTCCTCGATGTTCGCGAGCCCCACGAATACCAGATATGCCACATCAATGGGTACTTGATACCGCTCGGCGATCTGCCCAAGCGTGTCCATGAACTCGACTTAAGCCGTGACATTGTCGTGCACTGCAGGAGCGGTGTGCGCAGCGCCAAGGCCGTGGATTTCCTGCGGCAGTCCGGTTTCAAACGTACCTCCAACCTCACGGGTGGGATTCTTGCGTGGGCCGATAAGGTTGACCCATCGTTGCCGAAGTACTAAGAACTGCCAATAAGAAGACCAGTCTGTTGCGAGCGGCTGGCCTTTTGCAGTGAAACATCAAGGTTACCTGGGTGTGGCCGGCGTTCGCGGCCATAGTGCGTGGAATCCATGCATTGATCCTTTTTTCGACTGTTTCCATCTTGCGACGCTTTGGGGTGTAAATGGCTGATCATCAGCTCGATATAGCGACCCGATTAGTTCATGCCGGCGAACGGCAAGGCCAGCCAGTAGGCCAGCCGGTCGCCACGCCCATCTATGCTTCCACCACGTTCACCTACGGCTCCACGGCTGAGGCCGATGCGGTACTTGGGGGCGAGAAACCGGGTTACATCTACACGCGCTATGGCAATCCCACGGTCGCAGCGATGGAGCAGGCGATCCTCTCGTTGGAGGGTGGAGTAGCTGCCTGCGCCTACGCCTCAGGCATGGCTGCACTTCACGCTGCTCTGCTTGCGTGCGAACTCTCTCCGGGCTCGACCATACTCGCCTCGCGTGATCTTTACGGCGCGACGCTCGACCTACTCGTCCTGATCTTTGGCAAGTTCGGTGTCAAGACCGTTCCCGCCGATTTTTCCGACCTGCCAGCCCTTGCCGCCAAGGCGGAAGAAGTGCGTCCGTGCGTACTGGTTGCCGAGACCATCTCCAACCCGCTGCTGAAGATCTGCGACATTGACGCTTGCGCCGAAATTGCCAGAACCCATCATGCAAGGCTGATCGTTGACAACACCTTTGCCAGCCCATACCTGTGCCGCCCGCTCGAACACGGCGCCGATTTTGTAGTCCACAGCGCCACTAAGTATCTGAGCGGCCACGCCGACGCAATGGGAGGCGTGGTGATTGCAAAAGAGAGCTTCGATCATCGGGCGCTGATCAGCGTCATGAAACTCGCTGGTGGCATTCTGGGGCCGTGGGATGCACACGAAATACTTCGAGGCATTAAGACCTTGGGACTGCGGATGGAACGCCAATGCGCTAATGCCAATTGCATTGCCCATCAGCTTTCCAGCAACCCTCGTGTGGCTCGCGTCTATTACCCTGCCCTGCCTCGCGCCGAGGCGCCGGAGACCTTACACCGAATCCTCCAGCCACCCCATGCCGGAGCCATGATCTCGATTGAACTGGCAGAAAACTCCCGCGAGGCCGCTTTCCGATTCATGGATGCGCTACAAATCTGCGTGCGCGCTACGAGTTTGGGAGACATCTTCACTGGAGTCCTGCATCCAGCAACCTCCACTCACAGGGAGATGTCACCGGCCCGCCGCCGCCAAGCCGGAATCACAGACGGCATGATACGGATCTCCGTTGGAATTGAAAACGTGAACGATCTTCTGGAGGATCTGCAACAGGCGCTGGATGCGTCCTCAGTTGCAAGTAACTCCGGAACGACGGATAAATAAAAGCCATCGTTCTGGCAGGAGCACCGGTCGTGTTTAGCTTTTGCATCTGACTTAAACCGCTCGGTTGATCTTCGTCTTCTTGAAAGATTCGCTTGCGCTCGGTGTGACGTTTCGGTTATACCAAAGCAGCCAGTCGAGGGCTTCATCTTTGCCTTGGCGCCGGGTTTCAAAGTGCTGGCCGTGCAACCGTTCCGCCTTGAGCGATCCGAACAACATCTCGCTGCAGGCGTTATCCCAGCAGTTGCCTTTACGACTCATCGAGGGTGTAATCCCGCACTCTTTCAGCACCTTGGCGAACTCGTAGCTGGCATATTGGCTGACGCGGTCACCGTGAAAGATCAGTCCTGTCTTCCTGTCTGGGCAGCGTAGGAACCAGGTCATTCGATGCGGTGTTTTCACCCTGGCTACCGGGCGCCAGGCGTAACAATGTTGAAGTTGGCCACTGCTTCCATAATTTGTTGCTTTACTGGGATCGGGAACTTCGCGGCATACTGCAGCAGCTTGCCCCGATCAAGCCTCTGCAGGTCCAACTCACCGGTGTTGATTGTGCTACCTTCCTGTCGCCGCAGATAGACCCAATCCAACAGGGCTTTCTCTGGTTCGGCTATGTTGTACTTGCCGTATCGCGTTCGCTTTTCCTGGAAACCCCAGAAGAGGTTCTTCGATATCCGGCGGAAGCTTATCGAGACAGACTTCGCTCGGAACTTGCCAGGCCGTCCGGTTGTAACGCAGGTTAGAACCGTTGGACTTTGCGTCGAAATGCCTGAGTCCCTCAAAACAGTTTCGAGCGACAGGTATGATTCAGGCCTCAGCGTAATTATTAGCTCTCGCCCTGAAAAGTCGAGGATTAGTCGGTTGATGAAAATCTTCTTTCCGAGATGCTCGACAAGACCACGTTCCTCCTGTCGGCGGAGCGCGTTCCCAATGGCGACTTCAGAGGTGTTTAACTCGCAGCCAAGTCGTCAACCCGGAGAATACCGGAGATCCGTGCCCGATCTGTGATCAACCTGACCCAATCCATCGCTGATTCCCTAAAGCCACTCGGAAAACAATTGTCGTTGCCCGTAGTTTGCCAATCGCTCGGCTATGTTCACGGAAAACATATACCTATATACATCATTCATAGTGTATTTTCGTACTATACAAGCCAACAAAGGTGTCGAAGATTGAGCCGGTCAGCATGCAGCCTCGGGCTGGGCGCTCAGTTGTATCGTTTTGTTAGAGTGGGTGATTCACGTTCAGGAGCTCTCTTCTGCATGAGCGAACTAAGAGAAGGTCTCTATGACCAATTGGTGACCATCATGTTCACCACCCACGTAGCTCGTGTTTCCTATCCAGGACCGAAATCGGCTTATCTTTGACGAATGGATCGTGCCGATCTGCCTCCCTGACCGCCCACTCGATCCACGACTTGTCTTCGGCTGGCTATCGGTCGGCCAAGTTTGTGCCTTCTCGGCATAAGCGGAGATGAACCGCCGGAGTCGTTCCGCCTCTTCCCAGCCTTTAGCCCATTGATCTAATTGCGCCACTTTTGCCTCTTCAGCCTCAATCTGCTTCCGCAGTTCCGCCCGCTCTCGCTCATGTTGTTGTTGCTCCAACTCACGACGGTTCTTTTCCTCTTCGTCTCGACGTAACACGATAGCGGTCCGCATGAGGCTGGCAGTGCGCCGCATCAGAACGTGTTCCTTGGCTGGGACCGACGCGTCAGTCGGTTGGGGGACGAGCGCGCCAGACGAGAGGAACTGGTCAAGCGCGGCGAACTCGGGATCTTTCTTCTGGTCAGACGCGCTTGCAGCCTTCTCCTCTGCAACCCTTGAGCGGTATATGACCGGACCGTCGACGGCCTACTCCTGTCCATCTCCGGGTCCTCCGGAGGTTCACTTGGACGGAGGCTGACGCGTTCTCGCAATTTGATAAGCTACGCTTCGCTTATGACCTCGCTTACTGGTCCGAGGTGTACTTCAACAATCGGGGACTGTTTTCCGACTACTATCTGCGCGAGCGTCTTCCAGCCGCTGACGGCGAGTTTTCGGAGTGGCGCGAAGATCCCAAACCAGCCTACCTGCGCCTTCGTGCCGTGTATGAAAAAGCCACCGAGCGCTTTGCTGGCAAGAAGAGATCCGAACTCGTCAGCCTGCTTTATGAGCCTCTGCTTAGGGGGCTTGGCTTCTCCACAAAGCCACAAAGTTCACGGGTGACTCGTCGGTCTGCTCAAAGTCAAGGTTGAGCTGTCGAAGCAGACGGTCACGTAAGGCTTTGGCATCAGGGGAAGCCGACAACTGAGATTCGAGGCACGTCCAAGCTAATGCCTACGCTGGACGATTCCATTCCAAGAGCAAATGGGTGCGGATCAGCCAGGCTGTGCAGCGCGATTCAAAGATCGCGCGGTCGGAGCGGAACAGCGGCAGGCTCCGCTCAATCAGAGTCCGGACGGCAAAGCTGCCTCAAGATTGATTTGTTCTCCGGTGATGGGGTGGTGGAATTTCAGAAATTGGGCGTGCAGAAAATATCCTCCATCGCCGGGGAGGCCGGGGAGATTTTCAAGAGGCTGGCCGGTTATTCCGTACAGAGGATCGCCTACTAAGGGATGGCCGATGGATGCCAGATGGATTCTGATTTGGTGAGGGCGGCCCGAATATAGGCTTACCTCAAATGTTGTGGTGCTTGTGGTGCGTGAGATCACCTTTGCCAATGACTTTGACGGTTTGCCACTTGGGTTGGCGGCCCACACGGAACCGATGCGCGGGTGCGGTACGAGGCCGATGGGCGTGAGGATTTCGTAGGTGTCGTGCTGTGCAATGTTTTGAGCCAGCGCCCGGTAGATTTTTTGAATTTTGGGTGTGTTCCAGTTTGCGGATAGATTAGAGGCCGCCTGCGGTGTTTTGGCAAAGAGGACGATGCCGGTGGTGGCTCGGCCCAACCGGTGGACAGGGTTTGCGTTGGGGGCTTGCTTTTGAACTAAGCGAAGGAGGGTGTTTTCCATGAAGCCGCCGCCGGGGAGGGTGGGCAGCCCGCTGGGTTTGTTGACGGCCAACAGATGGGGGTCATTAAACAGGACTTCGAAGTGCTGAGGGGCGTCTGGTTCGATCCAGGGCGGACGGTTCCAGACAAGGGTTTGGCCTGAAGTGACCGATTCGCTTCCGGTGGCGGTGACACCGTTGAGGGTGACTTCGCCGTTGTTCAGTTTTTGTTGCCAGGCTTGTGGGGTTGAGTGGGGGTAACGGCTTGCCAAGTGGGACAGCAGGTTTTGTCCATGGTATTTGCGGCTGGTGATCGTGATGTAGGCATAGCCCCGGTTGAGCATGTAGTTTGAGTGTAAGCTATGGCATCTGCGGTTGATGACCCTAATGTCAGTTCCGGCCCCCTAGGCAGTGCGCGATTTGATTTATAAATATCGAAGCCGCACGACTCCGACATTCGTGATCGGCGACGAGGTACTCGTTGGCTTCGACCCAGAACGCATCGACCGACTCTGCTCCCACTGACAATCCCCATATTCTCCGAGGATACGTGTCTATTGCCGCCGCCGGGTTGTGTTGGGGTATCTCCGCCACCTTGGGCCGGGCAGTTTTTACCGGACGGCTGCTGAACGGCGCCGGCATGATCCATCCGGTCGATCCGCTGATTCTTTCCCAGGCACGCACCACCATCACATTTCTGATCCTGGTGCCGTTCATGCTGATGCATCGGGGAATGGCGGTTTTCCGCATGCCGCGGCGCGACCTGATCCAAAGCCTGCTGTTGGGCGTCATCGGCATGGCGTTCTGCAACTATTCCTACTACCTGGCCATTCAGCGCACCAATGCGGCCACGGCCATCACTCTGCAATACGCCGCGCCCGTTCTGGTGTTGCTGTATATGGTGGCACGCGGAAAACAGCGGGCGACGCCGGGGCGCGTGGGTTCGGTCCTGATGGCGGTTCTGGGCATTGCTATCGCTATCGGCTTGATCGGTCCAGAACACTTCAAGCTCGATTGGAAGGGCGTGCTGGCAGCCGAGATTGCCGCCGTAACTTTCGCCTACTACAACATCGGCAGCAGTAGCCTGCTGAAACGCTACGACCGTTGGCAGTTGCTGTTGCTGGCGCAGTTTGCCGCAGCCTTGTGGTGGAACATCGTGAACCCACCGTGGAAGGTCATCGCCGCCCATTACGACCGCGCCGAGTGGATTTTCCTGGTGATCTTCGCCCTGCTTAGCGCGCTGATTCCTTCCGCGCTCTATCTGGGAGGACTGCGCTACTTGGATGCGACTCGCGCCATCGTAACCAGCTGCCTGGAGCCGGTGTTTACTATCGTGATCGCTGCCTCAGCCTTGGGGGAGAAAGTGAAGGGCCTGCAGGTGATCGGCATCGCGCTCGTCCTACTGGCCACGATTGCCGTGCAATTGACGGGACGCGAACGGGGGCTCGATCCGGTAGTGGTGGAACCAGTTGATTAGACCGGAGCGAAGACTTGTGCCCCCACAGGGATTCTCCCCATTATCGTGCAAATATGCGGGCAAAAACGTGAAGCCCTTCGTTCATTCGCGTCCTGCAAGATCCTACGCGGTGCAGTTTGAAAATGGCAGGCCTATCGTCGTGCAAATAAAAGCTCGACAATCCCACCCTTGCTTTTAGGATTTTCATTGTGGAGGCGGACTCCAAATTCACCAACTCCCGGTACCGTGCCATGTCAACAGGATGCTCAGTCGATGCGTAGAAAGAAATCAATCGGTTGGTGGTACAGCCTCGCCAGTTCGTCCACTTCTACAAGATCCAATCGCCTTTCACCGGATTCAGCTTTTGACACAAATGACTGCGGGCGTCGCAAATGCCGTGCCACGTCGGACTGCGTGAGCCCTGCCTCCGCGCGAGCCTGCTTCAGTCGCTCCGTAGTTAGCCTGAGTATTTGGGTGCCTCCGTATCAAGAAACCGATGAACAGATACTGAACGATGTGGACGATGACAAGATGGAGCTCTGGACGTGGCTTGATCAGGGGGCCGAGGTGCCGGATGGATACTGGCTCGGATGAGCCGTTTATCGGATTGCAGGACGTGTCGCTGTTAACGCTGAAAGAGCAAAAATCGACTGGCTGTGGTGCCTACGATCCTTCCGGGGGCACCCTAATGGCTGAACCAGATACGCTGTTAGTCGAGCTCTACCGCAGCCAAGAGTTGCTCGAACTCCCCCTGGCGGACTGGCAGATGGCTCTCCAGATCTTTGCTGCGATGGGCTGGTCACCAGAGCGACCGTTGGATGCCTATGTCTTCCCCCTTGGCTTCGTCAAAGCCTACGAAGGCGACGCGATGCACCACACCGGAGATGCACTGTTCGCGGCCATCAGGGCTGAGCCGATCATTTCTGCATCGGTCCAGATGGATCTCTGACTTTTCTACCGCGTATCAGAGTTCGTTGGCGGTGGTGCATTCATCGTCGGCAAGAGGGGTGCGTATGCAGAGGCAAGGAGTAATGGCGACTTGTTGGACACACCCGGCCGGCGAAGTGAATGAACTGAGTTCGCGGACAGAGGTCACTATTCTCTTCCCCTGCAATGTGTTACGGAGGAGCGTTGGATTGTCTACCGAAAGCCCAAAAGGCCAACCACGCGAGATACCGGGCGGATTTCCCAACTTCCGCATTGCCGACCAACTGACCACAATGCCTGCACGACTTTGCCTGCACATGTGTGAGCTTCGGGGTTCTGTGTCACTTCTTCCCTTGCCTTATCGTGGCGAGCCTTGCTCGTGCCAGTTCGTAGGGAGACCCCGCGAGATCAAGTTCATTCTTAGGGGGTGTCACGCGTTCGTAATTTGCACGCGCAGCATCCACTTCACCAGACTGCTCCGCTATTCTGCCAAAAGCGTACCAATAGGCATCATCGGGCTCATCCAGCGATGTGGCATCCATCGCCTGAATCAGAACCTCTCTTGCCTCCTTAATCTTTTCGAGCTCGGTGTAGACGCACCCCAAGGTGTGTAGAATGCTTGCATTCTTGTTACTCAACTGAGCCGCCTTCAACGCAGCTTCCAGGTCTTCGTTCGTGGTTTTTCCTTGGAAAAGTGAGTACCACGCGAAGCCATTCAAATCGCTAGCGCTTGCCTTACCCTCGTTTACTAATTGCCGATACACGGAGCGCGCACCTTCGAAGTCCCCGCTGCTGAGTGCGCCGAAGGCCGTCCGCCGGAGCGTGAAGGGATCGTTGGGGCTTCGCTTCAATCGCTCTTCGCAAAGCGCTTTCAGCTCCGAAGTTCGATGCAGAGCGGCGAGTGCGCGGGTCTGTAGCCCAAAAGCAGTATCGGATTCAGGAAACGACTTCACTAGACGTTCCTCAATC